>Ga0247722_10000754_pt1 | contig 18838 bp, 22 predicted proteins | sample MSEWelMarce3H_FC_FD_189094 | JGI IMG/M metagenome (GOLD analysis project Ga0247722, IMG submission 189094) | Subsurface sediment microbial communities from gas well in West Virginia, United States - MSEEL Well Study Marcellus 3H_FC | ecosystem: Environmental > Terrestrial > Deep subsurface >... | reverse complement strand
TAACAACCAAGAAAAATGTATCTGTTTTTCATAAAAATGAAGAAGAGGTTGTTATTAGATTGAAAGGAATATTATATAAGGACGGTAAAAAAGAAAAGGAGATTATTGTAGAGGAGGGTTCTTCTGAAATTTCAATGTCGACGCTTATTGTGGACGAGGGAGGTCAATTTAACCAAACATCATTGAGCAATGCTCTTAAAAAGAGTTGCGATAAATTAGTAACAAAACTTTTACAATAAAATGAAAACCTTAGTAAAATTAATTGGGATAATAACACTATCTCTAACTACGTTTATATCAAATGCACAATTAACAGTTAACCAATCTATAGTTTCTAAACCATCTTATAAGGTGGGTGATACAATACAAGTAAAATATACAGTAGCAAAGGGTACAACTACTCCTCGTTATTTTTGGTTAAGATACCAATTTAATAATAAGGCGTTATCGTATGTTAATACTACATGGTCACAAGGGTCTTCAGTTCAAACATTTTATACTGGTTGGTCCGGATATAGATTCACACCAAGTAGTGCTAATAATATTACCCCTACAAGTCTGTATTCACAATATCTTTCAACTCCTTGGGGATACGCCGTTAATGCCGATTGGAATGTTGGTCAATTAACAGTACAAAGAACTGACGCATCGATTGATGGGGACATTGCAACTCAAAAATTTGTAATTAAAGATTTAGGTACGTACAACGACATACATAAATTAGATTTATCATATTCAATTGATGCTGCCGGTGTTAATATTTCACCCATCACAACTACAACAGGATTGGTTTCCTTATCAAATGTGGTTGGTAACACTTCGCAATTTAAAGTAAGGGTATTATTCCCTTCAAACTATGATATAACAGCACACAGTGTGTCTTTAATACCTTTAACAACAACAGGTGAGGTTAATTGGACAGCACAATCAATTGCATCTAAACCATTGGATGCAAGTGGTGAAGCCTTATTTACAACTGAGGTTAAGGTTGGTGATTCGTTTGCGGTATTTGTGAACTCATCATTACAAAAACCATTTATGAATAATATTGTAACTGTATCGGACGCATATAAGGCGTTTTTAGGTGTTACACAGACAGACATTAGTGGAGTGTCAAATTATTTCACATATCCTAATTTAGAAAAGAGAGTTGGTTTAATTACGAAAAATAAAACGTCATTCAGTGAAAGTGATTCGTATAGTTTATTTGCTCATGTAATGGGTATTGACGTATCAAGTACTGCAATGATTCCATCAAACGCGGCACCTGTAAATGGAGTGGTTAATTTTAAATGGCATAACGGTTTACTAAACCAAAGTTGGTTAGATGGTACACCGTTATATAAAACAACGGTAACATCATCAAATCAAGCGGTAGATATGGTATTTGCGTGGGGAGGTGACTTGGATTGGTCTCATTCATCTGATCCATCGGTTATTGCGTCAAGAATTTCCAGTGGAAATTATAACAATTCAGTAAATCCTGGAGACGCTTCGACAGTTAAAACTATGTCGGTTCAAACAATGTCTTATAATCAAGTATTTGAAGAAGCAAAATTAAGTTTATCGTCTACAATTGCAAATGGTAAAGTTGTTTTAAGCGGTAACTTAACAAAAGAAGGTTTAGCTGGTCTAGAGGTAATTTTACAATACGATAATACTAAATTAACTTTTGACGATATATCATTTGATGCTGGACCAAGTATTACAAATTTCTCAACAAATCAAGATGGTAGATTAACTTTCGGTTCTATGGATCAAACAAAAACCGCGAGAATTAAAATAGGAACACCATATAAATTAACTTTTATACCAAAAGTTGCACTATCAAACACTGCAGGTTTATTTTACACTGTTTTAGCCGACGCGGTTGATGGAAACGGAAAGAAAGTTAATTTGATAGTGGAGTAATTTATGAAGAAATTAATTCTAATATTATTTTTATTTATATCATTTTTAGGGTTCGGACAGAGTGTATCTGCTCCGGACTCTAAATCATTTATACCATCCACCACTGCGCAAGATGGAAGTGGATTCGTATTAAATGGATTTTCCTCAACATCTACTTTATTAGCATCAATCAGTTTAATAAATCCATCAACAAATACCACATTCTATCTAACCACTACAACAGGTTTAACTGCTGCAAGTGGTTTTACTTTAAGTGGTAATAAAGTTCGTTTGGTAGTAACGGGTACAATGGCTAGTATCAATACTGCATTGGAATCTTTAAAAATAAATACAGGTTCGGTAGTTGGAAATGTTCAAATATCGGTAGCAGCAACTGTCAATCCCGTTGGTTTTTATTACAACGGCGTAAACGGACACTTTTACAAACCCGTAACAACCGGAGCAACTTACACAAACGCAAGAGCGGCATCACTATTAACAACATTCAAAGGACAACAAGGATATTTGGTTACTATAACATCAGCATCGGAAGATGCATTTATTTTTGCAAACGTACCTCAATCAAATATTTGGTTTGCATTAACGGATGAAGCAAGTGAAGCAAGATGGACAATCGATGCAGGACCCGAAAAAGGGACTTTAATTAAAATCAATAACGGTCAACTAAACGGAAACATTTCCGGTCAATATAATAACTGGGCACCTGGTGAACCAAACGATAGTGGTAATGAGGATTACGCAGTAACCAAATGGAATGGTTCTCAATGGAACGACTTACCTAACAATTTTAGTAATCCATATGTAATTGAATATGGAACTTGGACTAATCCTGATGACGCAACATTTACTGAATTTTATACCAATAGTGTAACTCACTCAAACGGAGAAGTATTAAGAGCGGCATTTAATGTTGATTTTGGAACTAATATAGACGAAACTAAATTTACTGCAAAAGGATACACATACACAAATAATACTTGGAATGTAGTAAACGGAACTGCTAAACAATTGAGCGGTTTAGGTAAAGTTGATTTGACAAGTTTGTTGGATACTGCTAAGGTTTCAAATGGTGGAATTAGAGCAACAACGTCTGCCGGACAAGTTGAGTGGGCAATAATAAATCCATATGATGCAACTTTAGGTGGACATCAATTATTAATAGACGAAAGAGAATTTGACGGAACGGGAGTATCTCCAACCAACATAACATCAATTAAATTATTTGACATATATGATGGACCGGTTACAATTAATAATGTAAGCGGATTTTGGAAAACCTATATAATGCCTGGTAATTTGACAACTAAAATAACTTCATCTACATTTCAATCTCAATTGAGATTACAAGATGGTTGGTATGGAACGAAAGCTGAATTTACATTCTCACCAATATTATCATACAAACCACATGGAATAGAATTAACACATTCAAATCAAACGGAACTAAACACTTTGTATAATAGTATTGTGACCGTATCGGATGTGTTTTTGGCATTTAAAGAATTGGCAGATAAAGGTATATTAGGAAATCAAAGTGGATTGGGATTAACAAACGGTATTCAGTATTTGAACGCAGATGTGGATGGTAATGGTGTGTTTGATGAAAGTGATACATACAAACTATTACAACATCTAACAGGTGTTCAATCACTTTCACAATCTACAGCATTAACTTATTTAATGAAGTTATACAATAAATCAGATTATGACGCCATAACAACATCAAATTGGGGGACTCAATTTAATTCAACTCGTAACTTAATTCCATTTACATTAGGTAGTTTAAATAATACATACAACATAAATGTAACTTGGTTAGGTGATGTGAACTTATCTCATTCCGCACAACAAACTGTAAGTGGCGTTGCAACTAATTCAATTAGAACTATGAGTTTATCAACTAATTCAGTTTCAAATGAAATTAACGCATCACTTATGGGTGAGAATGTTGGTGGTAATGTTATAATAACAATATCAATAGACCCATTACAACAAGAATTGGTTGGTACACAATTTCAATTGGATTATGATAACACATCATTGGAATTCCGAAAAGTAGAGTTTGTAACAAAAGGTAATTCCACCAATTTTGGGACCGATAAAGGTACATATGTAAAAATTGGTTCACTAATTAGCGATGGTTCAACTATATTAGATAAAACAACAGAATATAAAATAACATTTGTACCGAAAATTGGTATTCAAGGTGTATTAGGTTTAACATCTATTTCTGCAACCGATGCCGTTAATAAAGCAGGAACAACCTTAAAAATTAAAATGAAATAATGAAAAAGTTAATATTAATTCTGTTACTAATTTCGACAACATTTGTTACAAACGCACAAATCGTAAAGCCAGATACATTACAACTTACACCAAAAGAATTATTTGGAGAGAGTGATGATTGGAACGATTTGGGTATATTAGAATCTTACATTGATTTTTCAAAAGATGTTCTTTCATCATCAAACTTATCGGTCGGTATAATTGGAAAGCAAGTATCAAGTACGTTGAATTTAGGGTATAGTAAATCATCTATGAATGGTAAATGGACTCATTCATTCTCAACATCGATAAATCCAATATGGAATTACTATGGCGTTGGTTATGGTTTTAGTAGAAATACAGACAAGAGGACAACAACATTACAGTCATTCTATTCAACGGATTTTGATTTCCAAAAAGATATTAGTATTTCATTCATAGATGTGTTCAGAACCAAAAAGTTTGGAACAGTTGGTTATAGTCTAATCGCTTCAAAAACATTTTGGGGAACATATGAAGGTGAGTGGGAAGGAAAATATACGATTGATGAGAATGGTAACTTTTTGGATTTGATTTATCCGAAAATGCCATCATCATCGGAAACTACTTACAAAGGAATGTTAATGTACACTTACACAATCAAAACAAAGACAGTTAACATATCACCACAAATATTTGCCATGAGCGATGTGTATGTAGATTTCAAAGATGGTACTCCATCCGATTTGGGTTATGTAAATGATTTTAATTTAGACTTATACTATGGTACTTCGTTTGATTGGAAAATAACTAAAAAATTTGTTTTGAATACCAATGTAAGATTTAATAAAACATGGGATAAGTTAAGTGAGTCAGTTGGTTATAAAAAAAGTAACCCAATAATGTTTATGGTAGGAACAAACTTTCAATTTTAATGAAAAAAATAGTATTAATATCTTTGATTTTATTGTCAAGTTGCACCAAAGTTGACATAGAACCCCAACCGAATGTATTGGTGGTAGATAATATTTTTAGTGTTAAAGAATCTAAAGTTACCAATGGACAATCGATACATTTTGACGTTCCGTCAAGTGGGACGTATATATTAACCTTAATTAATCAAGAAACGGGTCAAGTAATCAGTCGAGAAAAATTTAACGCTCAATCGGGCGAAAATGTTAAAAAAATATACACCAATTCCCTACCTAAGGGATATTTATCATTAGTGTTGGAAGACATTAACAAGAATCAAATAAATAAAACAACAATAATAAATAATTAAAAACTAAAGCATATGAAAAAAGTATTATTAGTCGCATTAGGAATGATGATTCTTGTTGGATGTACAAAAGAACAAGATTTTCTTCCAAACGTTCAACAAGTGACACCCGAATTAGCAATTGCAAGTTCAGTGGGAATTAAATTACAATCATCTTTTGTGACTTCAGAAGTTGCAATGAATGTGAAAAGCCAAGTCGCAGGAACCGCAACAATTAAAATATTAGACATTTCCAATAAGGTTGTATCAAAAGAAACTATAACCTTAAAAGAAGGTGATAATGTCCTTAAAGTTTATACTTCAGCTTTACCGTCATCGGCATATAGAATTGGTTTCTATGATGTGAGTGGTAAAGAAATGGGTATTACGGATTTTAATAAAATAAACTAAAAAATTAAATACAAATAAAATGGCAGACAGAAACGGAGACGGAATAGTATATCATCGCTCAGATTGTGGAGATAACAATGTAAGATGGTATGGATTTGGTGGTGACGGACCTTGTTCAACATGTGAATCATGGGGACTTACTGATAGAGCAATAAGGTACATACACGACCATCCTGAAACAAATCATAGAATTGAAGATGTAACTGGTAGAGAGTGGGAAGAAGAAGTAGTACCGGTACTCATTAATATTGGAAATGAAATAGAGTCTGTAATTAAAGAAGGTTACGAAGAAGTAAAAGAAGGTGTAATTGATGCGTATCAATGGGCCGATAAAAACGCTTGTAATATAGGGGTAACCGCAGCAATTGGTTTGGGTTGTGTTGCAGCATTTGCACCAGAACAACCAGCGGGAGCGGCAACATCAACCACACTATCGCTTATGGCGACACCTGTTCTTTATGTTGCAGATAAGGCAGCTAAAGTGGTGGTAGTAATGGCAATGACTGAAATTATAACAGAAGGATTTTTAACAATACCATACGTTAGTGATAGTATTGACCACACACTATTAAAAAATATAATTTCAAATTGTTTAGGTAAAAGTTTAGATTCCGCAGAGTTATGGGCAACGCCAGCTGGAGTTGGTATTGCAATTGGAGCAGCATTTGCTCCCGTTATTGCAGATTTGATATGTACAAAAACTTGTCCTGAAGGATTTACTAAAGCGTTTGGTGCATAATATTAATATAATAAACTAAAAAACTAAAAACAAATACAATGGCAGAAGAACAAGAACAAGAGGGAACCTGGTCAGGTTTAAAAAAGACAATAATTGGGGTTGCGGGGACAATAGCGACTGCAGGTGGGGTATGGTTATCAACACTTTTAGGTGGGGGTGACAAAGCTGAACCGGCACCAGTACAAGCCGCACCTGTAATAAACATTACAAATTCACAAACTCAACAACAAGCCGCTGGAGGTAATAAAACTATTATTATCAATAAAGGTGCTGATGGTAAACCTGCACAACCTGTTGCAAAGCCTAAGAAAAAAGAAGGTGATGAGTTTAAGGAAGAAGCACCAAAGTGGTAATTTAACGTATTAAAAATTTATATAAAATGGCAGAAAACAATCAACCACCAAGTGGTTTTAAAGATTTATTAAGTAATATGATGGCCAGAAGATGGTACATCACCGCATTGGTATTAGGAGGATTTATGTTTATTATAGGAGGAATGTTCTTTGCAATACTAAACAAATCAGGAATTGAAGGGGAATGGAAAGAACTTCTATTATTGTTATTAGGTGCGTTCATCGGTTCTTATGGTAAAATCATTGACTATTGGTTTAGTGATACTGATAAGGATAAAATGTTAGTTCAGAAAATGGATGAAGAAGATGGTACATCATTATCTAATACTGCAGATTTACCTGATACCCCACCAAACAACACACCATTAATACCTGAGTCGTTTCAAACTGCTATCGAAAACTCAAAAATAGAAAAAGTAAACGATACATTTGAACAAGTACCAACTACTCAACCAAGAACAGGTGTTGAAATCGACGAAGATGGTGATGGTGTAATGGATGGTTTAGATTTTGATGGTGACGGTAAAATTGACGAATATTTCGCACACAGACAATGTGAACACGTTTGGGGTGACTTGGATGGTGACGGAACTGAAGAATGCTTAAAATGTGGTAAGGTTAAAGATGAAATGGCCGAAATACACATGGAAGGATAAATAAAAGACAAAAAACAATAAATTATGGGATTTTTAAAAGAATTATTTAACGACAACAACACAATTAACGAGAAGTCAGTTGTAGGGTTTTCATCATTTATCTGTATGGTCATAGCATTAGCTGTAGACTTAATAACAGGTTATTTTGGGAAACCGTTAGTAATCAACGAATTTATATTCAACGGATTCTTAGTGATAACACTCGGAGCCTTTGGTATTGCATCGGTTGATAAGTACATAAATAACAAACACAACAAACAAGACGAAGAAGTCGAAAATGAAGGTTAGAAAAAGGGGAGTTTTACTCCCCTTTTTATATTTATAATAAAACATTATTATGTCAACAGAAACAAATGTAAATGTGAATCAGTCAGCTGAATCACATTCAGATAAGAACTCAGCGGGAGTATCTTATAATAACACAATAGAAGCATCTGCGGGTGTTAGAACTGGTAACGACAATGCAAACATTGGTGTTGAGGCATCTGTTAAAACAGGGACCGAATTTTCAGCGGAAGGTGGATTAGACGGTAATAATGCGTATGCTCAAGTAAACTATTCAGATACAACAGAGGCACATATTGTAGTGGACGGAGAAGTCCAATCACATGGTGTTGGTGTTGGTGGTAGTGTTGATGCTTATGTAAAATCAGGTACCGAGGTTGAGGGTCATATATCAGTTGGTGACAAGGGTGTTGCAGCTGGTGGTGGAGTATCAGTTGGTACGTCAGTAGGTGTCGATGCTGAAGCAACAGGAAAATTTAGAGAGGGTAGTGCAACCGCAGGTGCGGGTGTAAGTGTGGGAGAACATTTTGAAGCCGGTGGTAGTGGTGAGGCAACATTTAAAAAAGGAGTTGCTACAGTTGGTGTTAGTGGTGATGTGGCGGCACTAGTTGGTGTTGAGGTAGATTTAAGTGTTAGTATTGACACAAACCAAGTTGTTAAAGATGCTAACGTAGTTGCAAAAGAAACAACTAAAGTTGCTGACACCGCGGTTAAAGAAACAACTAAAGTAGTAAACACAGTTGCAAAAGAAACAACTAAGGTTGCAAATGACGCAGGAAAGGCAATATCGAAAAGTGCAAAGAAAACAGGTAATTCAATTAAAAAGGCATTTAAAATAAAATAATATGACAAAAAACGAAATACTATACAATGTCGGTTTAACTGAGAAAGTATATTCGGAACAAAAAGACATTGATTTTAAAGCACAAAGATTAAAATTAATTAAATGGATTGAGGATAAAAAAACCGACACACAAGGATTTGTGGCAATAAAAGACAAATCTATCTATATTGTTTGGAGAGGAAGTTCTTCTAAAAAAGATTTTCAAAACGACGCATCAATTGATAAAGTTCCATTTGTTCAAGATGGTGAAAAAGTTCACATTGGATTTAAATCATCTTGGGACGCGGTTAAAGACGAAACATATAAATCATTTGAAAAAGCATTATCTACATTAGGTGGTGAAGGTGAAGTTGATAATATAGTTGTTTGTGGTCATAGTTTGGGTGCTGCCGTTTCTACGTTATGTGCATATGAAATTTATTCAATTTATAAATCAAATAAAATTATATGCTGTACTATTGGTAGCCCAAGAGTCGGTAATAAAGTATTCAAACAAAACTTTGATAAATCATCAATTGAATCATTAAGAATTGTTAATAATTTGGATATTGTTACTCGTACGCCAAATATTGGGTATCATCATGTTAATACCGAATTACGTATTGATGGTGAAGGTAAAATTAAAAAATGGATGATTGATTGGCAAAGGGTTGGTGAATATCTTAAATCAGTATTTACTGGTAAAACCGCTAAAGATCATATGACAAATAATTACATAAGTGCATTAAATAAATGGAATCCATAGTATGAAAACTTATGATGTAATAGACGTTCCACAAAACGAACCATGTCTAAATTGTACTCCATGTTTACGATTACGATTGATGGATATGGGATTTATATCGGGTCAAAGAATTGAGGTCGAAGAAAAAAAATTAGGATTGTGGTTGGTCCACACGTTATCTGATAATGGTCACACGGAGCAAACGTTCGCATTAAGACCAGAAGAGTTAGGTAGAATATGTATAAAAGAATTAATATAAAAAAAACCAAAATATATGAAAAAATTATCAACATTATTAATTGTTTTTTTACTAAGCGTTGTTGCCGTTAGCGCACAAACGATTGGTAAAACACAAACCGAACAATATAAAGCATCTTTTGAGACTGCGGTAGATATTAGTCGATTTTTAGATTATGACGGTCCCCAAATTCCAATTCAAATATTAAAGGCAGGGATTTCTGATGAAATGTATGAGATGTATCCTGAACTTAAAGAAAAGCGTGTTGGTTTGGGTGTTGCTAACATCTCGATGGAATATCTTGAAAACTTAAACAGATTCAAATTTACTGAAGATAAAACAGAAATTAAGAATCGTATGGTAAAGCAATTTCAAGCGTCAGCTGCAGGTATATCTGAGAACAAATTAGATGGTAGAGGTAAAATTAATTTAGCAGAATATTTTGTAACAATCGAATGTTATGACTATTCAGTATCTGAAGATGAAACAATAAACATACAAAACGGTGTGAAAAATTTAATGGTTACTCGTATTGGTTTACAGGTTAGATTTACAAATGCTGAGACCGGCGTAGTGTTTGGCGCATCTGGATTGGGTGAGGCTAAAACAACGAGAGAATTGACTCTATTATCAGACGCTTCGGTCGACGAGATGAAATTTAATCAGTCAACAATATCAATTGCGACTAAAAAGGCTTTGGATATTGCATGTGCAAGAATATTAGATAGAATGATTAAAAAGGGTATTTTCACAAAATAAAACATTAACACAAAGAATTATTAAAAAGGGGGTATAATAACCCCCTTTTTTTATATTTATAATAAAACAATAAAGTATGAAACTGACATTATTCACACTATTACTTACACCATTATTTACATTTGGACAAGTATCGACTTGGAGAACAAATCCCCCCCAACCACCTCAACCTCAACAAAGAGTGGAAACTCCAAGAGTTCAACCATCTGTACCACAACAACAAAATAATGTGAGTAATTGGAGAAATAATCCACCGCAACAACAATCACAACTTAATCCAGACCCACGTGGTAGAGTACGTGTTCAAAATTGGAATAGACAAAATCCATATGGGTATTATTGGGGTAATTGGGGGTGGTACCAACCATTACCATACATTTGGTATGATGATTTAGGATGGAGACAAAGAAGTGTAATCCATATTTACGAAAATGGTAAAAGAGATACTATTAGAAAAGAAAAACTTTATACCTCATTCGGTTTTGGACATACAAATAATAAACAGGTATCTTATTGGGGAGTAGTGGGTGGTAAGAAAGGATATTTCATTATGGATTATGTAATGACATACGCAATAGACCAAAACCAATACTACCCATATGGCCAAATTAACGATGTTGACTTTCCACTTAGTAAAAACGATTGGAAAAAAGAATCTGCATTATATGTTGGTGGTGGTAAAAGAATGGGTAAAATAGGAATACATGGCATGATAGGATTTGGTAATGAAGTTATTAGATGGCAAGGTAAAGACGACTTAGGAGGTATATCATTTCCAAAATCAAATTCAAATTTTACAACATTAAAAATAGGACTAATAAGAGATTTCAAATGGTTCACGTTAAAATTAGACACTGACCCGATTAGAAAATATTCTCAAATATCAATCGGATTGAACAATTAATAATGAAAAAATATATTCTATTTTTTATAGTTTTATTTTTTTGTGGTAAATCTTTTGGACAAAGTACTATTACCCAAACTTACGTTGACCCATGTGATAATAAGGTTTATGTGGTTACAATTCCTTTTGGTCAAAACCAAACGATTGCAGTTATTAGAGGTAAATCTAAAATAGTCACACTTGCCGATATTAATAGTGGTGCATTCCAACTATGGGTAAATTCCGTTTTTAACGAACCATGTAACACACAAACCGAAGCAATAAGATTGGCTCAAGAGGCAGCAGCAAGAGCAGCGGCCGCGGCTGCAGCTAAAGCCGCAGCTGATGCCGCCGCGGCCGCTGCAGCTAAAGCAGCATCCGATGCTGCAGCAGCTAGTGCTGCATCTGCCGCAAGTAATTCCGCAAGTACCGCAGCGTCATCCGCAGCAAGTGGTGCTGCTTCATCTGCTGCAAGTGGCGCAGCATCATCCGCCGCGGGAGGTGCAGCATCATCTGCAGCCGCGAGTACCGCATCGACTCCACCTCCTGTAACGGCACCTCCTCCACCGGCAAGTAATAGTTCAACACCACCACCGGCAAGTGGTTCGTCGTCGTCAAGTAGTGGTAGTTCCTCATCAAGTGGGGGATCATCGTCTTCAGGTGGAAGTTCATCCGAAGGTAGTTCATCATCATCAAGTAGTGAAAGCAAAAGTAGTGGATCAACCGAATCCAAATCAGAATCTAAAACAGAATCTAAAACTGAGGAAAAGAAAACTGAAACTAAAACCGAAGAAAAGAAAGAGGAAACTAAAACCGAAGAAAAGAAATCAGAAGAAAAAAAGACTGAGGAAAAAAAGGAAGAATCTAAGAAAGAGGAAGAAAAAAAGAAAGAGGAAGAAAAAAAGAAAAAAGCTGAGGTTGTGAACCCGTTACTTTTATCTTCAGATTTAACAACGGCAGAAACACCTGATAATAGATTTTTAGTTTCAGTTAATATCGGTATTAGTAAATCATCAATGGCCGGAGATGAAACTTACAGTGGAGGTTTAATGATTACAAGTGATTTAAGTCAAATAGTAACAACGGGTGGATATACAAAAATGGCAATGAAAAAAGATGGAACATTAGATGCTATACATTCATACGGTACCGCAGTTGCATATTTAGCGGGAAATTATATGAATCTATTGGGATATACGTACATTAAACCAACACCTAAAAATGGTACATATGGTTATAATGTGGGTATAATTAATCTATTTCTTAAAAATAGTAATGGCGGATTTGATTATAACATGTCATCATCCGCAATTGTGTTTTGGACTAAACCATATACATATTCAAAAAAACTTACTATATCCCCACAAATATTCACTATGTTCTCACCAATTGGGTGGAATAGTACAAATGGAACAACAACAATTAATCGACATATGGGTTTCTTGGTGGGAAGTTCATTCGACTATAAGTTAAGTAAACGATTTGGACTGAGTATTAACTACAAATTAAGTGGGAACACTCAACCAGGTTCTCCATTTTTAAGTAACTTCTTGATTGGGTCAAGGATGATGTTATAATATAAAAAAATCCCCGAAAGTAGAAACTGACGGGGACGTTTTGACAAAAAACAATAAATGTACCTCTGACGTGATACATTTAAAATGTAAGAATTATCTTTTATTTTGTCAAGTCTTTTGATAAAGAAATTATTTCAGAACAAGTTTCATAATCCTCATTATCTTCAAAAAAAGGCATAATATCTCGTTTTAAAACAAACGATTCATTTTTGGTAAAGTTAAATTCGGTATCCCATTCGAGTCCTTTGATTTTTGCCGATACGTAAAGTGTCAAAGTTTTTTTTCTGGTATTTTTAAATTCCGTGAACAATTCGATTATCGATTTGTAAATTAATTCTTTGTTTGAGTCATAAAAATCATTGAACTCTTTGTATCTTCCTTCAATTTTTAATTCTTTGAATGTGTTTTGATTTCTTCTTGTGGGTTTCATTTATGGTTGGTTTAGTTTGTGAATTAGTTTTTTGATTTATCCCACTTTGCCTTCCTTGCTTCAGGAGGTAATAAATGAGACTCATGTATGGTGTGTTTAATTTCAACTCTAATACAAGATTGTGGCGACTTGCAATTTTTGAAATAATTGTTAATGTAACCCATCATATTTGCACTACCGATTGGGTTCGCTGAGTGAACATAAATCTGAGGTAACGGAATATTTTTATTCATACTTTCGGCAACTAAAAATTTACAACAATCCATTCCAGTTTTTTCCTGAATATTATTGTAATTCAATTCGTAATTGTTTTTAACATTGGTGTAGTACTCAACCATTGCACCTTCACCTAAATCATGGTCCAAAGATATTACTTCGAAGTTTGATAATCCGTGTAATTTAATTTGTGTTACAAACTCATCATAATCACGAGCGATTAACCAATCTTCGGCAATCGGTGTTCTAACATCGTCAAGGTATAATCTTTTCTTTTCAGGCCTCATCTTTCTTAAATGGTTTTGAATAATTCGGATAAATAATTTTCCAAATATTTTGTTTATGTTCTTTTCCGTCTAACATGTTAAATAAGATATTAGAGTGTCGATATTCTTTTGCTCTAATTGCAAACTCTTTTCTATCTAAATTTCGTGATTTTAAATTTTCATAAATCTCAATATAATCCTTGTTAATGTTATCAAATCTAATTGTAAAATCCTTAACAGTTTCCTTAACCCAATCATTAAATTCGTCTGGTACTCTTTCAAGTAATTCATCAAATGGTTTATTATCTTTCAAATATTCCCATATGTCACGATTAGATATATTAGTTAAGATTTTATGAAGACGTTTATATTCGTCCCCCTTAATTTTCATTCTGAACCCACTTTTAAACCGAATAACATAACCTTCTCTATCTTTCTGTATTTCTTCTTTAAGTAGATCATATCCCTCACCCCAAGTCTTATATGTTGTCACAATTTCAAATCCACAATCTTGTAACCAAAATAATGAACTGTCGGGAATTTCCTCACCAGTATCAGTATGAATGGCACCAAGTACAACTAATTTTTCTTCACCTTTGTAATCAACTACAATTCTATTTTCAGGATAAATAATTTCAAACAAATACGTATTGTCTTTTCTTATTGCACTAATATCGTGTTTATCGAGTATTTGTTTTCCTTTAATTGCTTGTGGTGATGTAAATGAACCTCGTGTTGCTAATATCCATTCACCTTTTGTTTTTGGGGTTGGGTCATAATAAGGATTATCGAAATCAGGTAAGTTGTTAGGGTCAAAAAACCTTTCCATGCCCGTTTCGTAATTGTTATTAAACCATATATTGTATCTTCTCTCTTCGGTTAATTCATAGTTGTAATAAAAAAGAATACCTAATGATCCGTCCATTTTTTCATAGACAACATAATCCTCATTTGGAATTTCTTCTGGTTTATATTCTTCGTAATTAAAAAATTTTTTGAATGGTCTTGCAACTATCTCACCTTTAGAATTAGTAACCAATCCACGACATTGCAATGTAATGTCATCCCATAGTCTTTCATATTGAACTTTTGGTGAATAATTCCAAATAGTTAAGTCAAGAGTTGGATGCGTTTGTTTATGTAACAAACCATCAATATGATATTTTTCTAATGTGTCTATCATTTAAGTTTTCTATGAACTCCAAAAACAAAACTTTGTCTTAGCCATGAAAAGGACAAATATAATCCACATATTTTTGAATTCCAAAATTTTTCGTGACTTTCTGGTTGACAAGACTCAAAATAAAAATCGATTACTGGTATGATGTGAACGGCCCATTGTTCCGTTGTGATATGATAATAGAATTTCATTTTTTTCTTTGGTTTTGGATTAATAGAATCTACGAAGGAGACTATAAATTGACTCATTAAAGTTTAATTTCAAATCTATTTTTCATTTGTTGGAGTTTCTCATCGGGAACCCCGTGTATGTTTTCCCCTCCGTGTCTATTTTCTACAATTAATGTATGTACTCGATATTTGTATCTTTCGGCCATGTCATAATAGACTTTCATTTCCCACTCTTCTGTAAATGTATTTGCAACAACAATTCTTGAGATTTCTTGTCTCATTCTTTCGGAGCATCTAAATTGACAATAATTGTGTGCCTCTTTTAATTTACTAGCATCAAAATTATACTCACCTTTATCGTTGTAAAAAAAATCGTCAGCCGCTAAAATTTCAGGGTTTCGATTGGTTGGGGACTGTAAAATAATTCCAGCTATTGTGGTTTTACCACTTCCAGGGATACCCCTTAATAAAATTAAATCCCCGATATGTTCATTATCTTTTGTCATATCTATTTTTTTAAAAAATATAAAATAAGAAAAGGGGGTTAAGTTTTACCCCAACCCCGTTTTATTATTTAACCTCCTCTACAGATGGTTTTTTAGGACCATTTTCAGTGGTAGTCGCTTCAACACCACCCCCTGCAGTTTGTGCTGTTGTATCAACCGCAGTAACTGTGGTTGTATCAACAATAGCACCAGTAGAATCTGTTGCTTCATTTGTGGAAGATCCTGTACCACATGCCGCCAATGTCATTGTAACACCGATAGCCAAAATTACGATATATTTTCTCATATACTTAAATATAAGAAATTTTATTGTCAAAACCAAATATACATAAAAAAACCCCAACAAGGTGTCGGGGTTTAAGGTCTTTCGATGGGTTCAACCCCATTTACTTTTGAAAAAAAAACGAAAAGGTAATCGACAAAGAGAACCTATGAGAATATAAATATATATAATTTTCGAAAAAAGTCAACTATTTACAATAATTTATTAATATTTTTAATTTTTTCCATAATTTCTGAAGCAAAAAGTAAGTGTGCCGTCTCCCCCCAATGTAAGTCATCAATTAGTTTGTTTGTTTCTTCAGTAATTGAAGGGTAATGTTTAAATGGTACAAGTAAGTCGTAATATTCTTTTTGGTATTTCCCCAAATCTAAATAATACTCGTCGGATGGTTTTACCCATGTCCAATGATATGTGGTATTATTTTTTAAAATGTGGTTAATAACTTTAATGTAACTTATGACCTCAATCCAATATGATGAATATTTTAATCTGTTGTTTGAAATATCAACTAAAGATTGAAATGGTATATCAACAAAATCGTAGGTTTTTTCGTCTGCCCCTCCGAGTAATATGGGTAAGTAACCATTAGTTTTAGTGGCAACATTAAATCTTACATTTTGAGTCCATCCAAAAATAAAAATATCGTTTTTATCAATTTGATTTAAACATAAAGCGAATTTATTGAATATGCCTTGATTAGAAGATCCACCCTGTGAGTAGTCTTTTAAATTTAAATTAAGCGTTTCAGATATAATTTCAGAAAAAACTTTGGGTTGGTAACCTTTATATTTAACATAATCGTATGAACACATTCCTTCGACTTGTGTTTTAAATGAAGTACTGAACGAGTCCCCAAATACCCAAATATTCTTTGACATATTTCTATAATATTTTTTTAGAAATGATTAATTTTTCGTCTTTATACTTAATTGTAACCGGAACATTTTCTTTAATGTTACCTTTTAAAATCTCCTCACTTAAGAAATCCTCGCAAAGATTTTGTATAATACGTTTCAACGGCCTTGCACCATACTCTTCTTGTAAGTTAAGTTCAAAAATTCTACCAATTACCGTTTTATCAAATGCAACTTTATAATTTTTTTCTTTAAGTCGATTATTAAGTTTACCTATTTCAATACTTACAATTTTCTTGAGGGTCTCTTCATTTAAAGAATTAAATAAAATGATGTCATCAATACGATTCAAGAATTCAGGGTTAAATTGCTGCTTTAATGATTTTTGAATAATTGATTTTCTAACTTCATATTTTTGAGTCTCACTTGAAGAAGTGTTGAACCCAACTCCACCTCCAAAATCAGATACTTTTTTTGCTCCAATATTAGATGTCATGATAATAATGGTGTTAGTAAAATTTACTTTTCTACCAAACGAATCGGTTAAATGTCCTTCATCTAAAATTTGAAGTAAGATATTAAACACGTCTTTATGTGCCTTTTCAATTTCATCAAATAAAACAACGGAGAACGGGTTATTTTTAATCTTCTCGGTCAATTGACCTCCTTCATCGTATCCAACATAACCTGGAGGAGAACCAATTAATTTAGATACATTATGTTTTTCCATAAACTCACTCATATCAACACGAATGATTTTTTCGGGGTCACCAAACAATAATTCTGCAATCGACTTTGCTAAAAATGTTTTACCAACACCCGTAGAACCTAAGAAGATAAATGAACCTATAGGTTTATTAGCATCTTTAATTCCAACACGATTCCTTCTAATTGATTTAGAAATACTAAGAATTGCTTCGTCTTGACCAATTACCTTTTCAGATAATAGAGACTCCATCTTCAAAAGTTTTTCAGTTTCCTTATCATCTAATTTTGTAATTGGTACTCCAGTCATTTCGGAAACTATCTCATAAACGTCATCAATTGTAATTGGAGTTTTATTCTCCTTCAATCCATCTGTCCATTTTAATTTTTCACTTTCTAATCGAGTTAAAACTTTTCTTTCTTCATCTCTTAATTTTGCAGCCTGTTCGTAATTTTGTGTTTTAACAACTAATACCTTTTTTTCTTTAATTTCATCTGCTTCCTTTTTTAACTTTTCAATTATTTCAGGAATTTTAGATGATACTCTTTTTTCAGAACCTAACTCATCTAACACATCAATTGCCTTATCAGGAAATTGTCTATCAGTTATATATCTCGCACATAATTTAGTAATGGTTTCTACTACGTTTTCTTTATACTCAACTTTATGAAATGTTTCATATGAAGATTTTAAATTATTAAGAATAGCATTCGTTTCCGATTGAGTTGGTTCCTTTAATATGATTTTTTGAAATCTTCTAACCAAGGCCGAATCTTTTTCTAAATGTTTTTTGTATTCATCGAATGTTGTTGCACCGATACATTGCATTTCACCTCTCGCCAATGCAGGTTTCATGATATTTGCAGCATCCATAGAACCGCTAGCATTGCCTGCACCAACCATTGTATGTAATTCGTCAATGAATACAATTACATTGGTTACTTCTTGTAATTCATTTAAAATAGCTTTAATTCTTTCTTCGAATTGACCTCGATATTTTGTGCCTGCAACAAGAGATGTTAAATCTAACGACACCAGTCTTTTATCCAACAGATTTGATGGACACTCTCCTTTATGAATCATTAGTGCGAGTTTTTCAACCAATGCTGTTTTACCCACACCGGCATCACCAACAATGACTGCATTATTTTTCTTTTTACGAGAAAGAATTTGTGCAATTCTTTTTACCTCTTTATCTCTACCTACAACAGGATCAATCTTACCATCTTCAGCTAGCTTTGTTAAGTCTCTTGAAAAATTATCTAAGATTGGTGTTGCAGAACCTTTACGTACTTTACGTGGGTTAGTTTGTGGACCCTCTTCAAAAAAATCTACTGACATTCTA
>Ga0247722_10000753_pt1 | contig 18870 bp, 12 predicted proteins | sample MSEWelMarce3H_FC_FD_189094 | JGI IMG/M metagenome (GOLD analysis project Ga0247722, IMG submission 189094) | Subsurface sediment microbial communities from gas well in West Virginia, United States - MSEEL Well Study Marcellus 3H_FC | ecosystem: Environmental > Terrestrial > Deep subsurface >... | reverse complement strand
CTTTGGAACTCATCGCAGATAGGATTTCCAAAACCCAGGACACTTTTATTTTCAAAACGTTGTGTTAAGATCTAGAATCTGAAAAGTCCCTATCGTTACCGGGATTCTTTGGAACTCATCGCAGATAGGATTCTCAAAACCCAGGAAAGTTTTATTTTGAAAACGTTGTGTTAAGATCTAGAATCTGAAAAGTCCCTATCGTTACCGGGATTCTTTGGAACTATACGCACCTCCACAGCTACACCACGATGGCCATCCCAACCGGTGATCACGTTACTTCAACAGTCAGGTCAAGGATCCCGGATAGTGACAGAATCTATCCAATGGAACCCAGCGATTTCATTCCATTCGACCTTGGTAGTGATATTCGTCACATATCTTTGCTGACGCCCGACTTGTTCGAAAAGTCGGAAGGAAAAATAGTGAAAATACCCGGCTTTTAAAAAATCCTAAAGAGAGCTTGACGAAGAAGGTGAATCCGGCGGCGTAATAGATGAAATGATATCGTATTTCTGGCTTTTGTAATACTTCATACGTTTAGCTGCTTGTGATGGAAATATGCTGAAAGAGTCAACAAAATCCACGACGAGAGGCACATGTAATCTATCCTTTTCCTTTTCCCTTAGAATACGTCCGAGCGATTGTATGATATCCGATTTAGGACTAGCGAGCACGAGCGTATCCAACTTCGGTACATCTAGACCCTCTGCACAAAATGCGTACGTAGCCAGCAAGACCTGCTTTTCCTCGCTTATCTTGAGATCGTTCGGTTTCATGCCGCCATAATAGAAGCCGTTCGATATCTGCCGGTCGCAAGCCTCTAGCGAAGACTTGATCTCTTCCAAATGTTTCCTGCGGTCGCTCAATAATAAGATCTTGCGCTGCGGCTCCTTGTCGAGAATCTCCACGATGCGCTTTGTCATGAGATCGATCCGCGGCTTAAATTCACATATGTTATTGATCATTCGGCTCATATTGATCTTTCCGTTGTACATGTGAACCTCCCGGCGATAGTCTTGGGATGAATGGTCATAGTTCTCTATCAAAACTTGCACGACGTCTTTCCTTTTGTCGCCTTTGTAAATAATGTCACCGATATGCCACTTGAACACTTTTGCAAGCCCATCCTTTCTATTGACAGTCGCAGAAAGTCCTAGAGAATATCGTACATTTATTTTTTTGTAAACGCGCGAAAACACTTCGGCGCCGGTTCTGTGGCATTCATCGACACAGATCAACCCGAAGCTATCTAATATCTCAGGATCGTAATGTTTCATGCTCAGACTTTGCAAAGAGCCTATGACGATGTCCTTACCGACGACATCACATGCTTTCGCCTTTATCAGGCCGACCTTTGCATTCGGCAAAAACTGATCGATGCGTTCTTTCCACTGATTGAGAAGGAAGTCTTTGTGGACGACGATCAAAGCCTTTCTTCCCAACTTTGCAATAATGTACAGCGCACACACCGTGTTGTGTGTCACCGTAAAATCGCCGAGAACAAATCTCCGGTTGGCACCATTTAATTCAAATCCATAATAGTCATCTTCGGGTAGCTCGACGACAACTATCGGATACATGCAATCTTCGATACCGATGTCAAAGTCACCAGCTGCGAGCTTGTCAAAAATGCGATTATCGACGCGCACGTAGCCCTTGCATGAATGCGTCAACATGCCGAGGGAGCGCGCGATGAACTCGATTTGTTGAATAGCGATCCGAGTTGTAAATGTCAAATATCCGGGCTTGATCGCGCGATCTCCGCAGATTGCAGCGAGTCCCCTGAGATATGCGAATCGCACCTTCTTGGATGCTAGCATGTAAACGAGTGGAATGTGTGGAACATGTGGGACAGACTCACGTTGAACGTGCCGACATCCGGAGATGAATGCTGGAAATGTTGTGTTGCACGAAAAAGCATTGAAATTATCTATGACAACTTTGTAGCCCATCATGCGCTCCTTGATATCTGCCGGAAATGCCAAATAATCTTTGAGACACACATCGACCTTTTGTAAAGTCCCTTTGTCGACCAAACAAATGATGTGTGAGGCATTTACGATGTAACTCGAATCATCCAAGCCATTCTTAATTTTATACATTGTTTCGCGTCCTCGGCACGTGCTGACGACCTTTCGCATTGTGGAATCATCTCCCATGAGAACATCGTCTTGTAGAACATCTTGAACCATTTTTATTTGACCGTCGAACATCAATACAGGCGTGTCTAGTCCGAGGCATTTGCCTTGCCCGCAGACGAGATTGATGATGCCCCCCATTTTTGAGGGATCTTTTGCTGCTTGCATGTATGCGTCAACTGGCTCGCTTTGCTCGGGTCGTAAAGAGCCCTTGAAATCGATTGTTATGTCTTCACCTTCGTTCAAGTTGGTAACGTCTGGCAAACCGTACTCTTCTAGACCGAATGCTTTAGGTACGTATATTTTCTTGCTCGATTCGGAATAAATCGGAAACCCCTCGTCATCTTGATGGTTTTGTTGGTTGAATGGCTTGACAGTGAGAATGGTGCGGAGTCTTTCGAGCTCTTTGTCTTCTAGAGCAGACTTGAGAATTCCATATCCCTTCCTGGAAATCGACGTCGCCATTGCGACCTTTTTTTACAATGTAGCAGTAAAAAGCGATGATCAATTTTTTATGTGAGTTAACAACAAAATGTCACTCAGCCCGGAACTCAGTGCAGCAATTCTGTGGACCACAAAAGGCTTGCTGTGCTTGTATATTATCTTGATCGCGGTCTTAGATGTTGAGCAATGGGGCTACATATTAAATAATGATGCTTCTAAAATAATGTTGGTGGGATTCGTGATCACATCTTTCTTTGCAGATACATCTCTTTTTCTTCTTGCTAGCGTAGCATTTATCCTTACATTGGTGAGATTGGAATCGAAATCTGAGAAATTCGAAGATAACAAGATCCCCGAAGGTTACGAATACGTGGAAAGCAAAATGAAAGAAGCGTTTCTGGCGCCCATGCCTACGGCTGCTCCTATGCCTACGCCTATTGCTACGCCTACGCCTACGCCTACGCCTACGCCTACGCCTACGCCTACGCCTACTTCTATGCCCAAAGTGACGCCCACGACCACTCTTACTGCGACGCCGGCTACTTCTCTGCCCTCAACAGTAATTACTGCATCAACCCTAGTGGCTCGTGAGAAATCAAACGAAGGCAATGCTACAGACCTAGAGGACCCCGTTCAACAGGCGCTCCAAAAATATGCTATCGATTCTTCATTAGAAAAGGCAAGCTCCGATGGCATAATAAAAAGCAATTATAACAAATTTATGCACCCACTAGGGCAACAATATAACATTCAGGGAATCACAGAAACGATCGTTGGATATAATTATGATCATTCCTTCTGATTCAAAGTCGACACAGTACAATTTCCGATCCCACCGCCCGGAATAGGGTCAGCCCAATTAAACTTGTTCCAATCGTAATTCTTGCGATATGTGCTCCACACTATAATGTAGCTAATAAAACCAGCATATACCAAGCAACCCACTGCCATCAGCACATACATGGCTAACGATGACACAGTGCCTGACATGCCCATACGCACCATCCACAACAAATAGATCAAAAGAAGCGTAGTATACATAACGAGTTCTCCCATGAACAAAGAACGATTGATGTTGTAAATATTATTCTGTATTTTCTGCTTGCTCTGAAAAACCCTCTTTTTTATTTGCCGGGCAGCTTGGTCGAGCTTGGAATCCTCGTTTGTCAACTGGCTCGTGATAAAATCATAATTAGAATACATGTCATTGTAATGCATCAGGCTTTGTGAATTCTCCTGGTGCTGTGATACTTGGTTAGACAGTGAGTCGTTCATGAGCTGCTTGAATTGCGTGGACTCGGACATGCTCGAACTTGCTAGATGCTGAAGCGCTTCCATGTATGCTTTCGGAGTACGGTTGTCAGATATTGTTTGGTCTACACTAGAAGAAAAGGCTTGGACAACTTCAGAAAAATCAGACATGATGCGGTAATGTTTCTATAGTAAAAGAAAAAAGTGTCTAATATGCTGCGAAAATCCCGAGAATATATTGATATACTTTTTGATTCAAGCCGGTCAATGCCATAATTAGGTACGTTGCAAATATGACAGAGATGACATCTGCCATAAAATAACTTCCGTTAGCCACTTGTCCGACGATTCCGATCAGAACGAAGACGCAAACGACGACAAAAATCCAAAACTTCCATTTCTGCCAGTTCATATCAACATGTGTCGTGGCTTGCATGTCATTGTAACTCGATAGATTGACTTGCAACATATCGAGATCTTCCTTTTTGTACTGAATCATTTGGGATACTTGTTGATTTTCCTTGCTGATCCTTTTGAGCTCACTTTCGGCACCACTCTTCGATACGAGTTGAGATGTACCGCTTGCGCTAATATCCAACATGTTCTTTTCTTCCAAACGTGACAGAATTGCATCCGCAATCGCCACCAGTTCGTACTTCATTTTCTGCAGTTGTGTCATGTCGTAACCGCGCGCTTCAGAAAACCGATTCACGCTCTCTGTTGATTCGAAAACGAACAAGAAAAGCAGCATGATCGTAAAGTACACGAAAACATATTGCGCTAGATTGTAAACCCTCTGACACTCTATGTCACCTGCACATGCGGAAGCCCGCGATATGAGATGTTTGTAATACAATAGCGGAAAGAAAGACGTAGGAAGTGCACCTGACATATCTATTTTGAATTGCTCAACATTGAAGTCTTTGGCAAAGGTATAGAGTTGTTTACCAAAGGCAAATGATTCGTCAGACATGTCTAGGACCTCGGATGAAATACGATCGAGGTTAGATACGTTGATGTTTTGCACGAGTTTAAACACGTCCATCTTTATGAGCTCCGGCTTGATATTGGTTTTGTATGTATCTTGAAGATATGGAACGAACTGGACATCAAAATCAACTTCGAGCATTAATGTTTGGAACATGGACATTATGTCGTCAACGGTAGAGCTCTTAGCGTAAAAGCTTATCATGGATTGTACGAGATAGTCAGCTGATTCATAATCCGGTTGTAGACTACCATCGACAGAAGTGAAAAGTGTCTTTGAAATACTAGAATTCGATAAAAAATCTTCGAAATCGAAAACGTTTGCGAGATAAATATTCTGCTGCACTTGGGGGTTGTTCTTCATCACGTCCATTGTTCCTCTGCTTCGCCGTTTATTTATAAGATATAAAAATTCTCACACGCAACAACGGTAAGATATATACTCTGCGGCAGATGGACTAACTCTCGTAATTTTAGCGAGTTGTCCAGGACGCATACCAAAATATCTCGCAATTGGATCTGTCTTTAAAATCAGAGGAAGTTGATGCCTAGATCTTAGATTGTACTGCGTGATGATATCATTGATGGCGGTTTCGTCGGAGATGATCTCGTGTTTCGGAACGAGTACGTGTTTCGTAATGTTGATGAGGACCTCTGCTAATTCGAAAATATGCAAATTATCTGCCGGAACCGTTCCCGCTGGATCCATTGCCGACATCCTGGCAGACATAATGCTTTTTAGATTCGTGGTCGTGAGCTTTTCGCCGACGATCAGGATGCAAACATCGAAATCCATAGCTTTCTCCAAGTGGGGCTTGAAGTCGGCCATCTTGAACTTGTTCAAGTAATATAGAATCCGAATCCTCGAGCCAATGTCTACGTTGAATATACTTCTATTGTTCAGTGCAGCCAGCTCATTCTGTGAAAACGACATGAGATAATTCAGCTCCTCTTCTGAGACTGCTTTACGATCTTGTAGCAATTCGGTGATGGTCTTGAAGCTCATAGCAAACTTTTCTTTGATTGTCGTCGGCATCTTGCTCGTATAATATTACGCCTTACAAATAGTTTTAGGTGGCTGTCAGTTTTTTTTATCCAAAATCAATCATAATCGTCCCCCGTGGAAACCTCCATGAGGGAACTCTTGAGCTTGTATCCCTTCCAACCCTTGAGCTTGTGCAACATGCTCGCTTTCCCATACACCTTTTCGATATAGCTTTGGAAATCGCTCTTGCGCATGCTCCGATCCGTACATCCCTCGTCCTTGAGCCAACTCTTGAAATCGTTGAAGGCCTCCCCGAGCTGCAAGAATCCCGATCCAGAATCATCCTTGACCACCGCGGAATCCAGAAAGTCGGCGATTATATCGTTTCGTCGCTGATACTCACGCGTGCATTCCAATACCTCGTCCGGTTCCACAATCTTGTCGGTCATATTCTTTTTATAATATTCGATCAATAGGCTCATGAATCCCTCGCTCCAATCGTTGAATTTTTGCGACAATGTTGTATCGATGGGGAAATCGCTAGGCTTGTTTGGATCGGGATTCTCGCAGAACTTGCTCTCGAAACGCACCACGCGGATGCGTCTCCATGTGCCACCATCATCGGATGGCACCAATGGCAGATGATTGCAAGTGAGAATCATCTTGAATTGCGGCTTGAATTCCATTCCATCTCGATAAAGACCACGCGCGTACAATGTGTCGCCGCCGGTCATCTCTTTCATCAAACCGATATTCAGTCGCTCATTTTCTCCCGGCTCTTGCAGACATGCGAAACGCTTGCGTCTTGCACGTGCCAACTCTGGCGATGCACCACTGGAAGAGCCGCGCTTTTGCGTCAAGAGGGCGATAGGCAGCGTACAGCAATACTCGCCATATGCCTTTTGATACAGCTCTAGCAATTTGCTTTTGCCATTGGAATTGCACGTCACAAGGCCGTCGCCCATTTGGAACCGATGGTTGCCGTCGACCTCGAACCCGTAGTAGTCGTCCGCTGGCAGCTCCTTGAGATCGAAACCGATTAACTCTGCGTCTTGAGCTCTGTAGAGGCGCAAGCATTCCTCGCCGAACCTCGGAGAGTGCTCCACGTATTTCTCTACCGACATGTCTAGTACATCGCCGTCCTTGCACACGTTGCGCATCGTTTGAAACTCGCCCTGAGCGAAGGCCATCGCGTCGTCCGAAGTCGCAAACCACTCGCTCCTCTTGTTCACGAGGACCTTGGTTGGGTGGTACTCTTTGTAATGGATCCACCAGGCGTCGTCATAGTAGTGGATCATCATGGGGTCTGTGGCCTTGAGCGACAGTGTGTGCCCCTTGTTCACCACGAATGCGTCACCCTTGTCGGGGATGACCTCGTACATCGTGTCCTTTCCCCTAAAGAGCTGCAACACGTTCCTGGGCGTCGCGTCGTCCCCCATAAGCTTGTCGCCGACATCGACGTCTTGAACCTTCTTGATGCTGCCATCAAACATCATGATTGGGCTGTCGATCTTGTGGCATCCGCTTCCCGTCCACACGTGAAATCGCTCTTCTCGAATATCTCCGTGCAAGAAGCTGGCAAGTAGACGCAGCACGTACTCCCTGACGCGCTCGATGGTGATAACTTGGCACAAGAATGCCATGACCTCTTTGATGCAAATTGTGTTTACGGGATCGTATGGAATATAATTCACGCCAGTCGACATGGAAACGAAGTCTTCGGGGCGGCCATCCCGAAATTCTAGCGCATCCAGGTCGTACACCCCGTTCTCGAATCCGACGAGATTGCGATTGCTATCTAGCTTCTCTTCGAATTTATCTATCGCAAATAACATAATGCATTCTGTCATCACGCAAGCTTGGAATGCGGCCTTTTTCAATTTCGTCACGATACCTTGCAGTTTTGTCGAGAGCTCGTCCAATACGTTCTTTTGCGCGGTATCCTCGATTTGATTTGCCAGGGTGATGTAATACGATGCCGCACGACGATATTCCACCGCGACTTCAGTGGGAAACTTGCGCTTCAGTGCGAGACCGTCGCTCGTGTGATGCCAGCGATGATTCGCAAAGAAGTACCACATTTTGCTCTCGGCGTCGTAAGCGTAGAGGTGGTCGTATTTCCGATGCACCACACGCGCGATATCATATTCTGACCCATTCGAAGACTCTCGAATCAGAGTCCTCAACTCCGTCGCCATGTACTTTGCGTATTCTTCGGGGCTGTCCGTCTTAGCCCAAAGATGCAAGGTGCCCATTCCGAGGCACGCACCATCCTGCCTCATGTAGTTCCACATGCGCTCGCACTCTCCTTCCCTAAACTTCGGGCTCTTCCGGCTGAATTGAGCCCATTTCTCGCCGAGCCTGTGATCGATGTTTCTAAGGCACCATCCGACACGAATCCAATCGTAATATGATTCTGCGCGAGAGACGATAAGAAAGTCGACCAAGATACTGGCCTGCTTGAGGTCTTCATCGTTTGCATTATTCTTGCAATTCCGGGTCTTGCTGAGGATCGTATTTTTGAAATGCGATTTGATCTTTGATTCTTGCATTTTCGCTTCGAAGGCAACGACGTCTTCAATGGCTTCAGTTTTTAACTTGGTTTCGACGTACTTGTTTCTTATCGATAAATGCTCCACGAACTCCACCTGGGTCTCTTTATCTACGTCAATGTTGTCCGTCACGGTTTGAATCGTCTTGGTGGCACAATCGAATCGCACAATTCGCGTGACTCTATACATATCGCAATGCGGCTTCTTGCTCCCGAGCATCTGCCAATTGTTCCTGGAGATGACCGCCTCATCCACGACGTCGGCAATGCTATTTTTCAGATCCAGGGTATTTAGAGCCTCCGCCAGTGGCGGCAACACCATTTCTCGCAATCTCAGCTGAGTCATCTCATTCGTCGCTATGTCGGGAATGATCAGATGAATACCATCTTTCTCGATGTTCTTATCGGCGGTGAACGATGGTACCGGTTTCTCGAGAACGTAAATGTCGAAGGAATCGATGCCATCTCCGAGCATAATCCCCAGAGCATTGCCATAAATTGTAATTATATTGTCTACGTCGCTCTGAGTGTATCGCCGGATCGGGACAGCTTCGACAGCCTCGTCGGACTCCCCCGCCGGCGTCGCCGCATTCTCGTTCCGATCGAACCGGAAATCGAGATCGATTACGACGGGACCGATCTCGCGATGCTTCTCCGTCAAAAACATATCTTCTCCGGCAAGGACGGCTTCTTTGTAATGATCAAAGAATCGGTCGACATGCTCGGGAGGAATGTAAAAACTTCCGATAGGGTGATAAATGCTCGTATGCGTGAAGGCACTTCCTTTTTCGGCTTTATGCTCCTGTAAAAAGGTGTATAGCGTGGCCTTCTTGGTTCTCGACGATCGCTCCATTATTTTGATCAAGTGAAATTTATTTAAGCTATTTGTACGAGATTTCACAACACTGCTTTACAGTAGTACTTTTACTTCAATTTTTTAGAAATCGACACTGATCAGTGTTGCTCCTAGTGTTGCTCCCGAGCTTAAGTGGTTTTAAAATATCCAGCCGCGTTTGTTTTTCCATCTGCGCCGCCGAGAACGTAAGGGTCTTTTCTTTCGCCGACGACCATCCAATTAACGACATCAGAGCTCGTTAGATCTTCGCACATTATTTCTAACGTTCCGCCTGTGATAACGCCGCGAAGCCGAGCGAAACCCGAATCGTTCTGGAGGAAATACTGGGCGTTCCTGCACAGATTCTGGAATGTTCCGGCGGGCATCGCACATTCGCCATCTGAGACGCTTTGCGAATCTAAATTTACGGTTATTTGTCCATTCAGCAATGTTGCGGCGCCGCGATAAACGATATCACATCTCGAGGAAGTCAAGACGCTGTATTTGGCATTCGACCCGACTTGGATGGCGATCAGGTTTTGCCGTTGTCGTTCGCTTTCGCTATGTTGTTCTTGGACTTCTTGTACGAGTTGTAAGGCTCCGTACATGGATGCAATAATTTGGTCGCTATTCAGAGTCCTCAAGTCATCGTATCCGTGCATTGCAATGATTTCTACAGCCTTCGGTAGAATGGGTTCTACATCTTGTGCAATCCAACCAAGCTTGTGTCGATCTCGCACTTGTTCGACAGTATATATGTCATCGCGCCATTTAAAGTATTTTAGTGGTATGTTTTTGACGATGGAATAGCAAATGCTATTGTCCGCTAACACGATATCTTGTTTGATGCGTGCGTCCGAAACGATAGCCCATGTGTTGGTAGATGGCTTGCCTGCTGAGTCGGTTGATAGTTGAAATTGATATGCAGTCGGTGTGATGCCAACTCCCACCCTTCCGTCGTGCGTTATTCTCATCCTTTCAGTGGGTGTCGTGTTTGTGACGGAATTATTGGACCTTGTAAAGAATGCGATGCCGCCTGCAAAATTGGTCGCATTAGAACTGGTATACACACCTTTGATATATGACATTTCACCAAATGTGGGATTGTTCGAAGTCCCAAAACGGAGAGCTCCACCTGCATCGCTTGTGTTCAAACCATTGTAGGCGCGGATATCACCGAGGACGTGTAGTCTGTCGAGTGGATTCGAAAATGATCCAATGGCAACATTGCCCGTTGCACCCTTGACGGTGAACAGACCGACGCCTCCGGTTCCTGGGTCGCCTTGTGTATCTGAATGAACTCCTCTATAATAGAACCGAATGTCACCACTCGTCCGATTATATTGAGTGTTGGTTTGATAACCTATTTCATTAGATGTATAGCCCATATTTAATGCGGGACCGAATCCAGCAGTGCGAACGGTTGTTCCAAAGTTACAATACAACGAATCGCCCATTATATCTAATAAATATGCAGTCCCAGCTTTTTGGGCTATATTGCCGTACACGGTTAGTATGTCTGCAGGATCTACAACTGTCGTTCCTCCGATTACGAGACATCTATCATGTGTAATTCGCATAGCTTCAGTTGGAACTGTGTTGACCGTTGCATTGTTTGCACGCGTAAAAAATGCCATGCCGCCAGCGATGGTGCTAAAGGTTGCATTGGCATTGTTGTATACGCCTTTGATAGAGGCCATTTCGCCATAATTCGAATTTGTATTGGTACCAAAATTTAAAGCCCCACCTTGATTAGCAGCAGCTGTACCATTATAGACGCTGATATCTCCTCCGACGACTTGCAACTTATCTATTGGTGATGCAGTGCCCATACCAATATTATTTGCACCCGTTATGGATATTCCCGCAACTCCTGAACCACTTTGCAACAATAACTTTTGGTTTGATCCTGTTCGAAGGATCACGTCGTTTGCTGCAGCACTCGTTGAATATTGGCCAGCTTGAAAGGCGAGGCCGAGCATAGCAGTTGTACTTGCATTTGATAATGCATATTCGACAGCTGCGCTATTGTATACTGAATAGTTTTGTGCACGGCATTCTCCTGCCACATCCAACAACTTCGTCGGCAGAGCTGTTCCAATCCCGACTTTACCTAAAGAATCAATGCGCATGGCTTCCACGAGTAAGGTGTTGCTTGATGATGGACTTGCCCTGGTTAGGAAAGATAGCCCACCTGATAACGTCGAGTATGTAGTGCTTGCACCATTCAATCTGCCTTGAATTGCTGCCATCGCGCCATGTGACGGATACGGTGTGATGCCAAAATTTAGAGCACCACCTTGATCTGCACTGTTAGCACCATTTGTAACGGCAATATCGCCACCATTAACATGGAGCCTGTACGATGGTGACTGTGTGCCAATTCCAACGTTTGACAACGTCGTAACGTTTGAAGAATGTGAAGTCCAATACCTTCCACCACTGTTGTTGCTGCCCCAATAGGCTACGTTGCTCGCTGCCACGGAGGTGTTGCTGGCAAACACCCAATTGCTTTGAGCATTCGAAGCCGCGTATGCATTGCTAGCCTGAGTCAGAGATAGCAGATTGGATCCATTGTTGCTGCCCCAGAAAGCGGTGTTGCTTGCGAATACCCAATTGCTTTGAGCATTCGAAGCCGCGTATGCATTGCTAGCCTCAGTCATAGATAAAAGATTGGATCCATTATTACTGCTCCACACAGAGGTGTTGCTGGCAAACACCCAGTTGCTTTGTGCATTCGAGGCGGCGTATGAATTGCTAGCCGTACTCAGCAAGAGCAGGTTGGAAGCATTGTTGCTCCCCCATACCGAGGTGTTGCTAGCGAATACCCAATTGCTAGCAGTTGCCAATCTCAAGACATTGGAAGAGTTGTTGCTGCCCCACACGGAAGTGTTGCTGGCAAACACCCAATTGCTCTGACCGTTGGAAGCCGCGTAGGCATTGCTAGCAGTCACCAAAGATAGCATATTCGATCCATTGTTGCTGCCCCAAAATGCCGTGTTACTCGACCATGAAGCTGTGTTGGACCCAAAATTCCAATTACTCTGTCTATTCGAGGCGGCAAACGAACTAAACATAGTGGTATTCAACGCGTACGCGAAATTGCTTGTATCATTTACCGTATTTGACGTCCACGTTATTTTAGATCCATATTGGGCACTTGGTAAAAAAGTAGCAGCTGCATCCGTTATGAGGATATATTCAGGCAACTTATTACTGCTATACACTCCCGCAATACCATTCGAGGCCACGTTATTTGCTGCGGTGTAGGCCGTATTGCTCAGAGTACTAAGCTTGTTCGACAGAGCCAGCTTGGTATCATTGAGATTGTTAGAAGTCCATGTGCTTGTATTTGAACCATATATTGCGGCATTCGTGTTGTTTGCTGCAACGCTGGTAATGAAATTATTAAAGTTGTTGCTCGCCCATATAATGATTGCTCCATTGCAACCGTATACCGTGTTGCTTGCAGCATTTAGATGAGTAGAAATGTTTGTGAGCGCTGCATTAACAGTATTTGATGGAGCATAATTACAGAGTGTGGTATTCAAGTCGACGGTATTCGTATACATACTAAAATTATTGCTCGTCCAGTATCCCAAATTCGACGCATCAAATGCCGTGTTAGATGCATAATTCCAGTTGCTCTGTGCGTTGCTGAGTGCAAAGGCATTCGAAGCATTAACAAGCAATAGTAGGTTTGAAGAGTTGTTGCTCGTCCATAAGGTCGTATTGGATGCCCAAAAAGACGTGTTCGATGCGTAATTCAAATTGCTCAACGTATTGGATGCTGCGAATGACACTGTTGCATCGGCAATATTCAATTTCTCTGACAATGCATTCGATGTCCAAATCGTGTTGTTGCTCGCCCAGAATGCCGTATTACTTGCATAATTCCAGTTGCTGTTATTGATTTTTTCAGTCTTGTCCAACAAGGAGTTGCTTGTCCATTTGATAATTTGATCATGCCCGACTACTGTATTCGAAGTCCAAACTGCGGCATTCGAAGCGTAGTTCCAATTCGATGTTCCTGCCGTAGTCGCTACGTTTTGAAGAGAGTTGCTTGCCCACATCGCAACGGCGCGCGTGGAAAAGACTTCGTTCGATGCCCAGAATGCCGTATTAGAACCGAACACCCAATTCGATTGCGCATTGCTCGCAGCATACGCATTGCTTGCAGTCATGGTTGTCAAAACATTTGACGAGTTATTTGACGCCCATGTCGATTTTATGGATGTAGCACTCGCTGAATTCGAAGCATAAATCCAATTGCTCTGCGAGCTCAACAGTGCGTAGTTTGAAGATGAATTACTGCTCCATGTGCTCACATTAGACGCATATATAGATCGACTGAGCGCATCGGTGCTCGTATTCGATGCATACACCCAATTGCTCTGGGCATTGCTTTGAGCAAAATTGGTTATCGCAGTTGTAGTCTTCTGATAGGTTGTCAGTTCATTAGACGTCCATGTGATCTGAGAGGTGTTTGCAACTGATTGATTCGATGCGTAATTCCAATTTGACTGTGCGTTGCTTCTTGCGTACGCAGCATCGATTGCCGAAGTCTTAGAATATTCTGTTAATGCATTCGATGAAAATATGCTCTTCTCTAGTGCAACGAAAGCCGTGTTGCTAGCATAGTTCCAATTACTTTGTTGGTTACTGCGCGCATAGTTGTTGCTGGCAATAGAGGTCGTTAGGAATGTATTGGATGCCCACTCGGCTGCATTCGATGCCCAATGTGCCGTGTTGCTCCCGAAATTCCAGTTGCTCTGTCCATTCGATCTCGCAAAGTCCCTCTCTGCATCTATCAATAAAACGTAATTTGGTAATCTATTTGATGAGAAAACGGCAGTGTTCGAAGCAAATTGACTGTTGTTGGAACTGAAATCCGCAGAAGCATTAGTGTTCGACAGAGTATTAGATGCCCATGTGCCGGCATTGCAACCAAAAGTACTCTGTGAAGATACGTTGCTCAATCCGACAAGGGTTGCATACGTCGTTGATACGTCCACTTTTGTCGGGTAAACGTTGAACAGCGCATTGCTCGTGGAGACGATACTGTTAGACGACCACACCGAAAGATTGCTAACCCATTCGGATCTGACCGTATTCGACGCGATGCTCCGGAAGGTGGGGTTTGACTTAGCATAGAGTAAATCGACCGTTACACCAGTAGGCCGCGTAAGCAGTTCGTTACTCGCCCAAAATGCCGCATTTGACGTCGGTGTAAATTCTGTCGACATCGTCACGTTGCTGAATGTATTCGATGCGTAGGTGACGATGGGAAATATATCATTGGACAAAGCATATTGCGGCAAGCCAGTATTAGACAACCAGTATGCGTTATTGCTGCTCCATATAGCTGCATTGCAACCTGTGAATGCCATGGCATCGATACGATTGATAGCATCGTTAGTGTTTGAATAATTGGCAAAATTCGACGTAGTGTTGCTCGTCCACGTGCTCGTACTGTCCAATACATTCAAGCGAGTAGTCGTCTCGTTTGAAGGTGCGTATTTGTTTGCCAATGAGACGTTTGCCTCCATAAAATCTACTGCTTTGACTGTGCCGTTAACGTCGAGTAGTCTTTCTGGCGTTGTCGTGCCAATACCAACATAGCCATTCGAATTGAAGCGAATGCGCTCGGTAGACGAGATCGCAATTGCCATAGACCCTGGTCCGGGCTGAAACAAGCCAGTCCCGTCATCGTTGCTAAAAGTGTGTGATGGACGACTCTGCGTACCTGATCCTGTATACAAGTTGCATGTCGCAAATGAAGGTGTTACAAGACCTGTTGCGAATGTTACATAACCAGATTGCCCGATTGAAAGGGCATTCGATCCATTCGTTCGCAATACTATGTTTTCCGCGGCTTCGATAACCGTCGATGATTTTGTGAGCGTTATGTTTGCACGCGCACCGATAGATGCACCAATCTGAAGACTTTGATTCGAATTCGTTTGGAAGAAAACGATGTCGTTGCTGCTCGCATTTGAAAACATGTATCCGTCGCGATCTGCTATCTCGATAAAGGCGTCATTCATAACAACACTGGGTGCATTCGGATTGAAAGGACCGCTCGTGTGCTTTGATACACGTAGCCCGCCCGTGGTAGAGTGATTCAGAACGTGTAATCCATCGTTAATGTATGCGTTACCGACCACATGTAATCGTGCAGTGGGATTGCTCGTTCCGATACCGACATTGCTATTAGATATAAACATGGTCATTTCATTCGACGCTGCAGAAATGACGATATTACGGGTGCCTTCAAATATCATATCGTCATTGGATCTTGCCTTCGAAATTCGACCCGCATATGAATCCGCCATAATCTTTACTCTATGCTACGAAATATAGATGGAAATTATTCTTGCTAACATTCAAAATGGGTAGTGATCATTGTTCTCCGCTGGCCTCTACGGATAAACCGAAAAAGTCATGCGTCCCATACGAAACAATTTTGTTGATAGCGCAACTTTACAATGCACAACACGCTGATAAAATTGAGATACCGAAACGGAAATCGCATTCCAAACTTTGGAAAGCCTTACAATTGCGACTAAAAAAGGTATGTTCCGACGAAACGGAAGCATGTTGGATCGAGCAACCCTTCGTAAGGAACACTGGCAAATATGACCAGGTTGCCAAATGGTACAGACCAAAAAAACCAATCTCTTGGTATCAGGAAGAACGGAAATGGTTGAATACTTACGATATAGTCAATGTGTTGCAACAATATGCCGATGCTGATCCCACTATGGAATTCGTAGGTGTCTACCCCTGCGACTTTGCCAAACGTCCTTACCTCGGTGTATCAGATCGTTGTGTCGTGCAAGAGATGTGCGACATTAACCTCGACAAACTTTACAAAAATGACAAGAAGAAATGCCTTACGGTCGTATTTAACACAGATGATTCTAAAGGGCAAGGGCAGCATTGGGTTGCTGCTTTCGTTGGTTTTGATCCTCGACGCAAGAATTTTGGTGTTTTCTTTTACGATTCAGTTGCCAACAAGCCGCAAAAAGAGTTCATTGCATTCATGGATGAAATGAGCAATCAATTGAAACGATTGCACCCTAAACACTGCAAGAAAATTTCGTACGAATGGAATAAGATACAGAGACAACGCAAAAACTTTGATTGCGGTGTATTCTCTATGTTGTTTGTCATAAACATGATCAAGTCCAGGTTTGAGGATGTTTGTAAAAAAATGGGCAACGACGACGAGGTTGCAAAATACAGGGATATTCTGTATAGACCATCAAAATATTGATTTTTTATCTGATAGAACTGTATAAAGTGCAAATAATGGAGCAACAAACAATGATTGCTCTCGTCGGGAACATCTTGTACGTTATTGGCACCATCCTCGTGTCGGCAAGCTTGAGGGTCCGCGGCGACATACTTGCGGGCAACTTGATGGCTATGTTGGTGACCATCCCGATCGCACTGTATGCATTGAATTGCTCGGTGGTCGGAAGTTGCTTGACATATGCTTGGATCTATGCATACATCTCTGTTGCCGTTGGCGTTCTTGTTATAATTCTAGGTGTCTATTTCTTGATCATTGGACCACCTCATTTCGAGAGCTTCGGCGGCGGGTATGGCATGCATGGGAAAGAACCCTTTGGCGGTGGCTATGCCATGCCTGGCATACGCGAGCCGTATGGCGCACATTATAAGTACGAGGGCTACGGTGCACACGAGAAACACGAGGGCTACGGTGGTGGCTACGGCATGCCTGGCATACGCGAGCCGTATGGCGCAGACGAGAAACACGAAGGATTCGCATGTGGTATGCACGAGAAGAAATAAACATACGCGATCAGCAATATGTCCATATGATGGAAAGTATGAGTGGTCGCGCGCAATCTTTTAGCACCACCGCTCTTCACCCATCCGACGATCACCAAACCAAAAATTACAAAGAAGTAAGTGGCGAGAAATTCTTTTTTTAATTGCATCGCGTTCAAAGCCATCATCTCGCAATGCAAACCATCGATATCGAGGAGCAGCTGATCGATGATGTCGGAATCCATTATTCCGGATATATATTATATAGTCAAGTTCATATGTCATACGTTCCGAAACAATTTATACCCGGGCCATTGAATAATGGTACACCCCTGGCATATACGCTTTCAACAGCTCAAGGGACATGACGCTACCCTCTTTTGCTAACCACCAAAGCGCTTTGTTGCACCTTTACTTTGTAGAGGTTGAGTGTTTCCCCTAGTCACACAATAACCTTGAGGCAATGCAACAAATTGTTAATACACATTTTATCGAATGTGTTTTCCAATTGTTTTGTCTACTTTGAGTTTGCTTTCTCTCGTCATGATCTCTGGTCGGTTGCCAAGGGCACACCTCAAGATGTTCAGGGCGGCATTGAGATCGCGATTGACGAACTTGTTGTTTCTGTTGGTGGAACTGCACCACATCAAGCCTCTCAATTCCGGCGATCAATTGGATACATATTTGGTTGTTATTTGTTGAGATAAGTGTACCGTTATTAACTTGTCAAAGTATAATCCACGACAGCCACTTCAGCCAACGCAAGAGGATCGTCCAAGTCATTTCGGGTCAACCCAAGCTGTCCGAGACAATAATCATCGGGATCGAGATCGTATGTAGTCGTTCGCTTTAAATACGTCACGATCGTACGTAGTTCATCAACATCTTCGATACCAATAGAGTGTTCGAGATTATCATCATCGTCCCAGAATTGGTCCACCATCAATCGCGTCACACACTCTATCACCTTCTTGATCTCGATCGGTTTGCCCACGATGCTCTTCAGATCGATTGTTTTTTCTAGACTGTGCAACAGATATTGCATGATAGATGCATACAAAAGCGTCATCTCTTTTGGCTGATCGTACAATACGAATCCTGAATTTGCTTTACCAATATCTATTCTAGCAATTTTCTTGCGTAACAAAAGTTTGGACAATGGGTTATCAGCAGGAATGACCGTTAGACTCATTTCGCTTGCACCGAATCGCTCATAATCCAACTCCATATGCGCCAACAATATAACTTCTTGAACACTTTTTGACATAATTTTTGTAAGAAAAGCTCTTTATATAACAAACAGAAACATGGAATACACGAGCTACATTGCCATGCTTGGCTACTTGTTCTTATTATTAGGATCTGTTCTTGCAGCCATCGGTATTGGTGGCACAGGCAACGAGATCGTTGCGACTATGTTGGGATGGACTGTAGCAATTCCTATTGGTATTTTTGGCCTTGAATGTGCGATTAAAGGAAGTTGCACCTCTTACGCATTGATCGTGGCTTACATTACGGTCGCGATTGGTGTATTCAGTCTATTGGCTGGCTTGTACATAATAGCTATAGGACCAGAATGGCCGCGTATGTCGAAATCGCATTGGTGGATGTCTCGCGCGCAGTACCCTCACCATGCTAACCCGCGGTACCATCGGCACCCTGAGGATGGAACTCACCATCGCTATCATGAAGAAATTGAAGTGCGCAGATATCCTGATGCCTGATGTTAATGTTTAATGTTTCAAATAATAATAAATTCAACAAACAAAGGATCCGATGGATTTTATGACGGTCGACAACATGCGACTGTGCATCGACGTCTTCGACAAGTATATGCGAGATAAATACGATTTTGATATTTTCTCAGATGCGCAAGACA
>Ga0247722_10000752_pt1 | contig 18895 bp, 16 predicted proteins | sample MSEWelMarce3H_FC_FD_189094 | JGI IMG/M metagenome (GOLD analysis project Ga0247722, IMG submission 189094) | Subsurface sediment microbial communities from gas well in West Virginia, United States - MSEEL Well Study Marcellus 3H_FC | ecosystem: Environmental > Terrestrial > Deep subsurface >... | reverse complement strand
TACTGCAAACTTGATTTTCATCGGTTGCAAAGTAATCAATCATTTTTGAATTTCCACGACCTTTTCAGCAAGGAATTCCTTCAACGGATATTTTTCAAGTCCACATCTTTGAAAGAATTCCTTTTCCGTTTCCTCATTGGCAAGTAAGAGTGCTGCTTCGAAAGATTCGTAATCGGAAAGACACAGGTTTTTCAGCGGGCTCTCTTCCAATGGAAATGAAGTTTGAAAATTGGCGCCAATAAATGTTTTGTACCTCAAGGCCAATCGCTCGAAAATCAAGGTAGAGTAGGCCATAAGTCCTAAATTAACCTTAAAGAAGTTCTCACTCGACTTCATTTCAGCAGTTGCAATAATCGTGTTTGTTCCTTCGAACAAAGTGGAATAGAATAGTTGAAATTCCGGGTCTGATCTTTCCTTTGGATGAGGAAAGATTGAAAAAGAAGGAGGTGCGCTTTTTACACAAGCCAGTCACTTCATTGACTTGCTTATTTGGTGGTGTGGAAATGTAGTAAGTGTGAAAGCAAAAGCAGCAACGCAGAATCACAACATTGAAACCGAAGACAGCGGTGTGGCTGTTATGGAATTTGAAAACGGAGCGCTTGGTTCATTGGTTTGGACAACCTGCGTTTATGAAAAAAACTACGAAGGAAGCATCACCATTATTGGTGAAAAAGGAAGTATAAAAATTGGCGGAGCTTACCTGAATAAAATTGAATTTTGGAATGTTGAAGGACATGAATTGGATAGCAACATTGACTTCAACGACAAACCAAATGCCTACGGAAAATACCAAGGCACAAGCAGCAATCACGACAAAGTTATTGCAGGTATTGTGAAGGAAATTCAAACAGGAGTGGGTCAAAATGTAGAAGGAATTGAAGGTGTTCGTAGTGTTGATGCCATTGAAAAAATTTACGCCAACATTCTACAATGAACGAAGTAAAAAAATACACTGCTCAGATACGTGATGTTCAATTTGGAACTGGCGTTACCGTTGTTGAGCCCGTGAACTTATACGAATGTGAAATTGGAAACGATGTGTTCGTAGGACCTTTTGTTGAAATTCAAAAAGATGTGAAAATTGGCGATCGCACGCGAATTCAAAGTCACACCTTCATATGTGAATTGGTCACTATTGGCTCAGATTGTTTCATTGCGCACGGCGTAATGTTTACGAACGATTTATTTAAAGAAGGCGGACCCTCTGGAAACGACAAGTCGAAATGGTCATCAACCGAAATTGGAAATCATGTTTCAATAGGTTCAAATGTGACCCTGTTACCTGTTACAGTTTGTGATAACGTGGTAATTGGCGCTGGGGCCGTAGTTACAAAAAATATTACTGAACCGGGAGTTTACGTTGGTAATCCCGCAAAAAAAATACGCTAATGCATATTCCATTTGTAGATCTTAAAGCACAGTACTTATCCATTCAATCGGAAATGGATCAAGCCATTTCAAATATTATTTCTAACACCTCATTCATTGGTGGTCCTGCCGCTGATGCTTTTGAAAAAAGCTACAGCGAATTCATGGGCATGAAGCATACAATTGCATGTGCCAATGGAACCGACAGCTTGGAAATTCTTCTTGTGGCCATGGGCATTCAGCCAGGCGATGAAGTGATTGTTCCAGCAATCAGTTGGATTAGCACGGCTGAAGCTGTAACCACAGCTGGAGGTGTTCCTGTGTTTGTAGATGTAGATGAAGATTTTCTCATTGACATTTCGAAAATAGAAGAGCGCATTACAAACCGCACCAAAGCAATTATCCCTGTTCACCTCTACGGAAACCCGGTTGATATGAATGCGCTAATGGCGATTGCAAACAAACACGGTCTGCTCGTTCTAGAAGACTGCGCGCAATCGCATGCTGCGACCATACACGGACAAAAGGCAGGAACCTTCGGACACGCTGCAAGTTTTAGTTTTTACCCTGGTAAAAACTTAGGTGCCTACGGCGATGCGGGCGGCATGGTAACCAACAACGACGACATTGCAAAAATCGCCCGCGCAATCGCGAACCACGGACAAGAAGGAAAGCACAAACACACCCGCGAAGGAAGAAACTCGCGCATGGACGGCATTCAAGCTGCTGTGCTGAACACCAAACTTCCGCACCTTGAATCTTGGACCGAAGGAAGAAGAAAAAATGCGCATTTGTATCATTCACTCCTGAATGAAAATGTTCAACGTCCTCACGAACGAGAAAACTTCCGGCACGTATTCCATCTCTACGTTATTCAACACGACGACAGAGACGGGCTCATGGCTAAACTCAAAGAAGCGCAAATAGACACTGCTGTGCACTACCCTGTTCCATTGCCATTGATGCCTTGCTACACCTCACGCTTTCATCATACGGAAGCAGATTATCCCGTAGCCGCGCGCTTGGCAAAACGAATTTTGTCGTTGCCCATGTATGCCGAGTTAAACTCTGAACAAATTGCCTACGTAGCCGAGCATGTAAATGCCAACTACTAAAAAACATATCATTCTCGTTAATTACGACTTCCCTCCAAACAAAGGAATTGGAGGAAGACGATGGGGAAAACTAGCCAAAGAATTCGCAGAACAAAATTGTATTGTGCATGTCGTTAAGGCAGAAGCAATAAGCGATACAGATAAATCGGTTTGGAGCGAAGAGGTAAACAGCAAGAACATTTTCGTTCATTCGTTGCCTCGCGTTTATCCAAATATTCTGCTCACTCAACCCAAGAATTTTCTAGAAAAACTTCAATATCGCAAAGCCTTAAATTCAGTTAAAAAGAATTTCAAAGGAACCCCCTACGACATTAGTTTAGGGTGGGAAAAACACCTTGTTCCCAAGCTGAATGAACTTGTGAAAAAGTTCCCCATCGAATGGATCTTCGCTACCGGTGCCCCCTGGGACATGCTTCGCTCTGTGGCTGAATGGAAAAAAGATCATTCAAGTATAAAATATTGGGCAGACTTTCGCGATCCTTGGCTGAATGCCCGCAATTACGGGATGCCATTTTTAAGTCCTGAAAAAATGAAAGAAGAGATAGTGAAAGCTTCACGTGTCCTTGAGCAAGCCAATGTTCTTTCGTCTCCTGCGATACAAATTCTCGAACATTTTTCTTCGTTGAATTTGATCCCGCCCAACAACAAGAAGTTCTTCCACCTCAAACATTTTCATTCGGAGCCTAAGCTTACCGAACATTCATTCGGTTTTTCTTCAAGCGAAATCAATATTGAATACGGAGGAGAAATATACTTAGATACCGAGCCTTACCTTGAACAACTGTCGAAAGACCTCACGAAATTGCGCGAGTTTGACCCTGCCTTATACGAGAGACTTCACATCAATTTTCATTCGACGAGTTTTGAAAAAATTCAAACCATTTTCAAGTATCATCCCTGCGTTCGTATCTCCGATTCTATTGGTAAAAAAATCGAGGATAGAATTGCGCAAGCACATTGGTGTGTCATTCTACTTGCTGATCACAACAAAGATTTCTTCACCACAAAATACTTCGAATATCAAACCCTCGGAACACCCTATTTGTACATTGGTGCAAGAGGTCAAGTACTTCAAAGTATTGAGTCAGAAAATCGCGGAACGACCTGGGACAATTTCTTTCAAGCTCTTTTGAAAAACGATCCGTTAAATTCAAAAGAATTTAACCAAGTAGCTAACGAGACAAACTCTGTTTCTTTTCGTGTACGAGAAATGTTAGAACACATGAAAACGCTTGAATAATTCATGAAAATACTGTTCTATTCTCCACATCCAACCTTATACTTCGATGCGCCAACGGGCTATGGAAGTCACATGCGCGGAATGGTTAAAGGATTCCGAGAAGAAGGACACACTGTTGAAATTTTAGTACTTGGAAATCAACCGCAATCAATAGATTCAAATACTCAAACAAATTCCTTCAAATCAGTTTTAAAGAAAGTGCTTCCAAAAATCCTTTGGCGCACTCTCAAAGAAATTCAGCAAATTCGATTCGACGAACATGCAACGCGGGAGCTTCGGCTGGCTATTCAAAAATTCAGTCCTGATGTTGTTTACGAGCGTTCTGCCTGGATGAGCAATGGAAGCGTCGATGTGCTGAAGCAATTCAAGCTCAAACATGTCGTGGAAATTAATGCACCATTCGAAGAAGAAGTGAAAGAATTTGAAAAGACCTCTTCACTCATTTCATTCATTGGAAAAAAGAAATTGAAGAACTTGTTACAATCTGCCACTCTTGCAGCACCCATCACGAGTTCACTTCAAAAATACATTGTTGAAAATTACGCTATCGAACAAGATAGATGTCTGGTAGTTCCTAATGCAATTGACAAAGACGAAATTCAAATAAATGATTCTCGAGTTGAGGAAATTCGAAAAGCGTTGGACTTAACAAATAAAACAGTCATTGGATTTGTTGGATCCATATTTCCCTACCACGGCGTTGATCGGTTGATTCAATCGGTTTCAAATTTGAATAATTCGAGTGTCGCTTTGCTCATTGTTGGAGATGGTTACCTCATACCTGAACTGAAAGAGCAAGCAAGGTTACTTGGCCTATCATCGCGCATTCATTTTACGGGATCGATTCCAAAACAAGAGGTTTATAACTACGTAACTGCAATGGATATCGTCACACTTCCGAATACCGAATGGTATTGTTCACCGGTGAAATTATTTGAATACGGGGCGCTTGGAAAGGTGGTTTTAGCCGTAAACGAAACTGGAGTTAGTGATGTCATGACAGATGCAGATGGAGTTCTATTTGAAAACAATGAACATGATTTTCAAGAAGCTCTGAACCTAACTCTTTCCAATTTAAATGACCTGAAAGAAAAGGCGAATGCCTTTCAACAAAAAATACTTTCGAACCACACGTGGAACGCCAATGCAAGACAAATTCTAAATCAACTAAAAGCACTGAAATGAAAATTTGTCTGCTCACCGATGGCATTGCACCCTACGTCACTGGCGGTATGCAGCGACACAGTTTCAATTTGTGCAATGAATTATTGAAGCAAGGACATGAAGTAACTTTGGTGCATTGTGTCTACGAGAAAAGCGCGCTTCCAAAAAAAGAAGAAGTGAAATTGCTCTTCAATCGTTCTGAACTTCTAACCGTTTACTCGTTGCGCTTTCCTGCTTCTAGTGGAATGCCTGGGCATTACATCAAAGAATCGTATCAGTATTCTTTCGCCATTACTTCTTTGCTGAAAGAACAACTTCCTTTGTTCCATTTGATTTACGTGAAAGGATTTAGCGGATGGGATTTGTTGCAACAAAAGAAAAAACGAAAAATAAAGACAGGTCCAATCTTAGTTAATTTCCATGGATTGGAAATGTTCCAAGAACCTGCATCTTTTGGCGAAAGAATGAAATCATACTTATTGAAATCGCCAGTAAAATGGAATTTGAATCAAGCCGACTATTGCATTTCATACGGAGGTAAAATCACTTCTCTTCTCAACGGAATTGGCATTCCTTCTTCAAAGATTTTGGTTCTTCCAGGAGCTGTAAGTAATGATACACTACTTGAAAAAAGAGCTCTTCCAATTAACCATAAATTTCTCTTTGTTGGACGATACGAGCGAAGAAAGGGAATTGAAGAATTAATGCAAGTGGTTTCTTCCATGCCTCAGATGGAAATTTCATTCGTTGGCTCTATTCCTCCTTCAAAAAAAATAAAACGAGGCAATATTCGCTATTACGGGGATATTAAAGATGTAAATGAGCTGAACAAAATATACGACGAGCACACCTTTATAATTTCTCCTTCACATTCAGAAGGAATGCCCAATGTTTTGTTAGAAGGAATGAGTCGCGGACTTATTCCAATAGCAACAAACGTAGGTGCTGTGGAAGAGTTGGTCGATAATTCGAATGGATTTCTAATTGAACCGAAAAGCATTTCTTCGATTCAATCAGCCATTGACCAAGCACTATCGCTGAATAGTCAAAAGCTTCTTGAAAAATCAACAAGCGCGATTACTAAAATTCAATCTGGCTTTACGTGGTCTGAAATAATCTTCAAAACCGTAGAAAATTTTCAACGCGTGATTGAAAAGTCTTAATTTCACCTCAAAGAATTTTTCTAGTGAAGAAGGAGCATTTCAAAGGACTTGATAGTTTGCGTTTTTTCGCTGCCTTGGCGGTCTTCTTCACGCATGTGGAATTAATTAAAAAATTCACAGGATTTGGAAGTCATTGGATTGACCCCGAAGAAAGAATTACCAAGTTTACGGTTTTTCAATCCGTGATGTCAAAAGAGATTGACCCTCTTTCGCCTCTCATTGCATACAGCAGTGCCCTAGGAGTCGTTTTCTTTTTTGTGCTAAGCGGCTTTTTAATTACCTATTTGCTTTTAAAAGAGAAAGAAGCGAGTAATACCGTTCAAATTGGGAAATTCTATTTACGTCGAGCATTGCGCATTTGGCCGTTGTACTATCTGATCTTCATTCTTGGATTTTTTGTACTTCCCTATTTCAATGTATTTTCCGTTCCCGGACAAGATGTTTTCTTTCATCAGAATTTTTGGGGAAATCTTTTACTTTATGCCTTTTTCATGCCCAACTTGGCCTTTTCTATATATACCACAGCTGTACCAAACATTGGTCAGTCTTGGTCAATTGGTGTAGAAGAACAATTTTATTTGTTGTGGCCTTTGCTTATTCGCAAAAGTAAAAACGTGCTCAAATCCATTCTCTGGATTGCAGGATCCATTATTGCCTTAAAAGGAATTTTACTCTTATCCTTTCCTTTTATTAAACTTGAGGCTCTTGTTGTGCTTAAGAAATTCTTGGCAATGTCTAAGCTCGAATGCATGGCTCTCGGCGGGTTGGGTGCTTATTTGCTTTTTAACAAAAAAGAAGAATTACTTGAGATTATCTACAAACCGATTTCCCAACTAATTGCTATTGCTGTTATTCCATTGCTCATCTACTTCATACCTACAGCTTTCGAAGACATTCTGCACTTGTTGTTTTCCCTTTCATTCTTGGTGATTATTTTAAATGTGGCCGGAAATGAAAAATCGATTTTCAAATTTGAAAATCGCATACTTCAATATCTTGGGCGCATCTCATACGGATTCTATATGTTTCATGTTATGTGCATTGTTTTCACGATTCATATCCTCGATAAATATATTGGACTCAACAAGGACATTACCACTCCGCAGCATCTGCTTTTGTACGGCATTTCATTCTTGCTCACGGTGGCCGTATCTTCGTTAAGTTATCATATTTTTGAAATGGCATTTATCCGCCTCAAAGACAAGTACGCTCAACCTAAGCCAACAACCGAAATAATTCAAGAAGATGTTTAGATGGTTTACAGTTATATCCATTTTTATTTCCATCTTCATTTCGTCGTATGTTTTTTTCAAAGAGCCTTTTGAAGCATATGTAAGTTACCTCGCCTTCGTTATTTTCTTTCCCATATTCTTTACGAAATTCGGACTTCCGCGGTGGCCCGTATTATTATTTTTTCCATTACTTATCTCAGGTATTGTCTACGTTGCGATTGGACAAAACACCTCCACCATGTTCATCAAAATTTTTGTTGGATTCTTCGCTTCAGTTCTTTTCTACCACTATGTGATTCAGGTATTCGATTTCAAGTTGAAAGAACTTTTCAAATACTACATGGTTGGTTCTCTCCTAGTTTCATTCATTGGTATTTTTCAATTGGCTTCCTATTTCGCGGGGTTCACTCCTGGCTATAACTACAACTGGCTGTTCAATAAATGGAGCTTAACGGAAGGTGGTCTTGGGCTTCGCCTAAATTCAGTTTTCTCGGAGCCCTCTTATTTCGCGGCGGTAATTAGTCCTGCCTTTTTCGTTGCACTGTATAATACCATCGCTAGAAAAACGCTGTTCATCAAGCGTTGGCACGGATTGGTAATTATTCTAGCCTACCTGCTCACGTATTCCAGTCTTGGTATCATTGGTATATTCGTAGCCATTGTGTTGTTCCTTCTCAATCTTGGTATTGTAAAATACTCCATTATTTTCGTTCCGCTTTTCATTTTCTCTTTTGATTACGCATACAAAAACGTACCTGAATTTACAGATCGCTGGGATGGAACATTTACCATGTTTGAAACTAAAAATTACAAGAGTTACGACATTCATGGTTCTAGTTTCGTTTTATACAACAATTATCACATCGCTTATGAAAACTTCAAACGTCACCCTCTCTTCGGAACAGGACTGGGTTCACATCCCGTGGCTTTTGACAAATATTCCCTGACAAATCTTTCGGGTGCTGTAGATATTGAATTCAATAAAATGGACGCAAATTCGATGGCTCTTCGACTCATGTCGGAGACGGGTATCTACGGACTTTTCGTCATGTTCTTCATTTTGTTCAAGTGTTGGATATTTAAGCAGCGCGCGGCCTCGGAAGAACATTGGGTGATGTCGAATGGAATTGCTCTCATTATTATACTCTACCTGGCGCGCCAAGGGCACTATTTCCTTAATGGATTTCCTTTCTTCTTGTGGATGTATTTCTACTTGGCGAAAGACAATAAGATTGAACGAGCAGCACAGGAAGAAGCTAAAGCAAAGTTAGAGGCTGCCGCATGAATATTCTGATTCTATATCGCGAATTGGCCGGGTACACCGTTGAATGCTTAAACAAGTTAGCCACGCATCACAAGTTACTTGTGGTTCATTATCCGATAAACAATGAAGCTCCCTTCAATTTTAAATTTGACGATTCCATTCAGTTCGTCAAAAAATCAGAATTAACATTCAACCAACTTTCCGATTTCAATCCAGCATTTGTTTTGTGCAGCGGCTGGGGCGATCAACAATATCTTGAGTGGGTAAAAGACTTGCATAAACCTACAGCTCTTGCATTCGACACCACTTGGAAGCAGACGTTAAAATTTATTCTTGGCAGTTTGTATTTCAAATTGAAATACAAAAAACTGTTTCAATTCGCTTTCATTCCAGGAAAGGCGCAAATGACAACAGCGCGGAAACTGGGGTTTTCGAAAGATCATACATACAATGGATTCTACACCTGCCAAGACGCTTTTCGACTTAATCGCACTGCCTTGAATGAAAGCAAAGAACTGTGGTGTGTTGCTCGATATATCGCTGTTAAAAACATTCATTTACTCTGTGAAACATTTCTTTCCATTCCACCGAATGAACGTTCGGGATGGAAATTGAACATAGCTGGAACAGGTGAATTATTCTCTTCCAGAATTGAAAACGAAGACATTGTTCATCACGGATTCGTGCAACCGCATGAGCTCAGTAAAAAACTTGAAAACGCCTCGGCATTTATACTACCAAGCTTATATGAGCCATGGGGAGTAGTCGTTCATGAAATGGCTTCCCTCGGAAAACCATTACTACTTTCGAATGCCGTTGGAGCGAAACATGATTTTTTGAAAGAAGGTGTGAACGGATATTCGTTCAATCCGAAATCTTCCTCAGAGTTGAAAATGTTTCTTTTGAAACTGTTTCAATCTAACCTAGACGAAATGCAATCTATGGGCAACACGAGTTCTGAAATATCCTCGAAATTTTCTTCAGATTATTGGGTAAGCCAATGTACTAAAATGCTCAAACAATCATGTGCGGAATAAGCGCTATCATTCAATACAAAGGTAAGCAACCGATTCAGCATGTGCTTGAGCGTATGAACAAGCAAATGGCTCATCGCGGTCCAGATGCCGATGGTCATTATTTCAATGAAAACATTGGGCTCGGTCATCGACGCCTTTCCATTATCGACACAGAGCAATCTGCGAATCAACCCATGCTTTCTTCCAACAAAAATTGGGTAATTGCATTCAACGGTGAAATCTACAATTATGTTGAATTGAAGTCGAATGACCTTCAAGATGTGCAATTTCAAACCGAAAGTGATACGGAAGTTATTCTTGAACTTTTCGATAAATATGGCACGGAAGCCATTTCCAAATTAAAGGGCATGTTCGCGTTTGTTCTTCATCACATTCCAACAAACGAAACATACGTTGTTCGCGATAGATATGGGATGAAGCCACTGTACTATTCCATTCAACAACAAGGTTGTTTTATAGCTTCCGAAATAAGAGCGTTGTTAGCAAGTGAACTTGTTCCAAGAAAACTCAATCGCTCAGCACTTGAAGAATACATTGAAACGCAAACCGTCTGTGCACCGAATACTTTAATTGAAAAAGTGCAATTGCTAGAGGCCGGACACTACCTGCATTTCAAGCGAAATGAAATTTCTAAGCACTGTTACTATCGATTGTTAAGCGACACGAGCTACGAATTATCAGATAAGAAAACGGCTCAAGATCTTTTGCGTTCAACCCTCAATGAATCGGTTGAGCAGCATATGCGAGCAGATGTTCCTTTTGGAGCATTTCTAAGTGGTGGAATTGATTCAAGTTTATTAGTTGGATTAATGTCTGAAGTTCGAAGCGAACAGATAAATACGTTTCAAATTTCTTTCGAAGAGGAAGCGTTCGACGAAAGAAAATACGCGCAACTCATCGCCAAAAAGTTCGGCACCAACCACCACGAGATTAATCTCAGTGCAAGTGAATTCTTGAAAGACATTCCCATTGCAATAGCATCCATTGACTTTCCTAGCGGAGATGGACCGAACACATACGCCGTCTCGAAAGCCGCGAAAGAAGCAGGTATCACGGTTGCTATTTCCGGATTAGGTGGAGATGAATTGTTCGCTGGTTATCCAGTCTTTCAATACATGACTAGCATTGAAAAATCATTTGCTTTAAAACTATCCTATCCGCTTAGAAAATCTGTTTCACTTCTTCTCTCCTCTATTTCTTCAAATCGATCGCTTCAAAAAAAAGCTGAGCTATTAGGACTGAAACAAGCCGATTTATCTCATGCGTTCCCGTTGGTGAGAAAGGTTTGGAACGCCAACGAATTGTTAACACGAAAAACAAAACACTTCGAGATAGAGAAGAATTTCAAATTCATTTTTGTAAAAAACGCTCCGCTCTTAAATAGAATATCTGCAGCTGAAATCGAATCATATATGCAACATGTTTTGCTTCGCGACAGTGATCAAATGAGCATGGCGCATTCCCTTGAAATTCGCGTTCCTTTTCTAGATCACAACGTCGTTGAATTGGCTACGCATCTTTCCAATAATTTGAAACAACCTACTTCCCCTAAAAAATTTCTAACAGAAACGTTTGCACATATTCTTCCAGATGAAATCGTGAATCGAAAGAAAATGGGATTCACTTTGCCTTGGAGTGTTTGGATGAAAAATGAACTAAAAGAGTTCACCGAATCCGGATTTCAAGAATTATACAATCAAGCTGTCGTGAATGAAAAGGTTTTGAAAAATGCTTGGAGTAAATTTTTAATGGGCAGTGAAGAAAAGTCTTTCATTTCATTTTGGCATTTATCCGTGTTAGGACATTGGATGAAGAACAATCAAATTACCTTCGAAGAATGAAAATACTGGTATTCACCGATTGGTTTTATCCAGGGTCACAAGCGGGTGGTCCCATACAATCGCTGATATCATTAATGAAATTCAGTTCAGATAAGTTCTATGTCGTTACTAGAAATACAGATTTGAACAGCACAACGCCATACCCAGGTATTCGATCCAACGCTTGGCAAGAAAGCTTTCAAAAAAACATTCAAGTCTATTATCTGAATGAAAATTCATTGACCGAAAATTTCATCTTTAAGATTTACAAAGAACTTGAACCCGATCGAATTTACTTGAATTCCATGTGGTCTCCCAAATTCACCTTAACACCGCTTCGTGTTTGCAAAAAGAGCGGATGGGCGAATCAAATTGTTCTTGCTCCGCGCGGCATGCTAAAACCAGCAGCATTCAATCAGAAAGGATTTAAGAAAAAACTGTTTCTATTTTTTGCTAAAGCCAACAAAACTTATGATAACATTTGTTGGCATGCGACCAATGAAATAGAGCGCGATGAAATTCTTCGGTTATTTCCTAAAGCGAATATTCGAATTGCACCTAACATTTCCAACGCAGCATTCATAGCTGTAAAAATGAAACTTTCATCGCCCTTCAGAATGTTAACAGTCGGACGAATAAGTCCCGAAAAAGGTTACCTCGAAGCTATAGAAGCCATTCGGAAATGGAATCCGAAAAAAATTATCCAATGGGACATTGTTGGGCTACGAGAAAATGCTGAACTTGTGAAAACAATACTTGATGCTGAGCAAGATTTTTCTTCTGTTAAAATTCAAATGCATGGACATAAAAACCAGGACGAGTTAAAAGTGTTTTATGAAAACGCTCATCTCTTTTTCTTGCCTTCTCGGGGTGAAAATTATGGGCATGTTATAGCAGAAGCCCTTTCCTATGGCACCCCAGTTGTTATTTCCGATAACACACCTTGGAAAAACCTCGAAGAAGCCCACGCTGGCAAATCCACTTCCTTGAACCCCTGGAAATTATCGGAATCGTTAGAATTCTTTGTGAACCTATCTGAAGATGATTATCAAACATGGTCACAAGGCGCATCGGACTATGCCAAAGCCAACGTCAATTCCCCAGAAACTCTAGCACTGAACCAAGCCCTTTTCATTTAATCCCTCTTGCGAAACATCTGTTTCAAGATTCTTCGAAAGATTCTCCGAAAGGTCTTGCGAAGGACCTTGTGAAACATCTTACAAAGTATCTTGTGTAACAAATGGAATAGTCGTTACTTTGCCTCACACAATTCCACAATGAACTTAGTTGTACTTTCTCGTAACGCAAAGCTTTATAGCACGAAGCGTTTGGTTGAAGCCGCTCAGAAAAGAGGCCACGAAATTCGTGTTATCGATCACTCGAAATGCGACTTAGTTATTGAAAAGAAAAAGCCAAAAGTGCTTTATCGCGGGGAAGAAATAACTGGGGTTAACGCGGTTATTCCACGTATTGGTGCTTCCGTTACTTTCTACGGAACAGCAGTGGTTCGTCAGTTTGAAATGATGAATGTATTTACTGCCGTGGAATCGCAAGCCCTCGTTCGTTCACGCGACAAACTGCGCAGCTTGCAAATCTTATCTCGTGCTGGATTAGGCTTGCCGAAAACAGTTTTCACGAACTATTCAAAAGATGTTGAACGCACACTGCGTGAAGTTGGAGGAGCACCTGTAATCATTAAGCTTTTAGAGGGAACACAAGGATTAGGAGTAGTACTTGCGGAAAATAAGAAAGCGGCGGTTTCAGTTATTGAAGCATTCAACGGATTGAAAGCCCGTGTAATCGTTCAAGAGTTCATTAAAGAGTCACGCGGAGAAGACATTCGCGCATTCGTCGTAGACGGACATGTGGTAGGCGCAATGGTTCGAACTGCTAAGGAAGGTGAATTCCGCAGCAATCTTCACAGAGGTGGTTCTGCTAAAGTTATTGAGCTTACGCTGGAAGAAGAGATCGCAGCAATCAAAGCAGCTAACGCCATGAAACTTGGTATTGCTGGAGTTGACATGTTACGTAGCGAAAGAGGTCCGCTTATTATTGAAGTAAATTCATCGCCTGGTCTTGAAGGAATTGAATCTGCTACAGGTGTAGATATTGCAGGACAAATCATTAAGTATATTGAAAAGAACGTGTAAATAGTTCTGCTTGTTTGTGAGCGCTTCGGTGTAAATTGCGGAAAAATTTTACCATGCGTTTCGGAACCAAAGCCATTCACGCGGGACAAGAGCCCGATCCAACTACAGGAGCCATCATGACTCCGATTTATCAAACTTCAACGTACGTTCAGGAGTCTCCGGGTGTTCACAAAGGTTACGCCTACGCACGTGGGAAAAACCCAACGCGTGTTGCTTTGGAGCGTTGCTTGGCTGAATTGGAAAACGCTAAACAAGGTTTGTGTTTCTCAAGCGGCATGGGTGCTGCAGATGCAATCATTAAGCTTCTCGTTCCTGGAGATGAGGTCATTGCAACAGACGACCTATACGGCGGAAGCTACCGCATGTTCACCAAGGTTTTTGCGAAATATGGAATTGTATTTCACTTCGTAGACATGCACGATTTCGATGCACTGGAAAGAACTGTTAACGCCAAGACAAAAATGTTATGGGTGGAAACTCCAACCAACCCGATGATGAAAATCATAGACATTGAACGTTGCGTGGAATTTGCAAAAAAACACAATTTGATTTCTGTCATAGATAACACTTTTGCTTCACCCTATCTTCAAAATCCGTTAGACATGAACGCGGATATTGTTATGCACAGTGCAACTAAATATTTAAACGGGCACAGCGATGTTGTGATGGGCGCTTTATGTACCAACGACGACAACTTGTATGAGCAATTAGCATTCATTGCGAATTCATGCGGAGCTACACCTGGTCCACAGGATAGCTTCTTGGTATTACGCGGATTGAAAACGTTGCATGTTCGTATGGAAAGACACTGCTCAAACGGCGCTGTGGTTGCTAACTTCTTGGCGAACCATCCGAAAGTGGAAAAGGTTTACTGGCCTGGTTTCCCTTCTCATCCGAACCATGAAGTTGCGAAAAAGCAAATGCGCGATTTCGGTGGAATGATTTCATTCAGTTTGAAAGGAGATCGTTTTGAAGACGCTTCGAAATTGGCACAAGCGGTTCGTGTATTCTCTCTTGCTGAATCATTGGGCGGAGTGGAATCATTGCTCGGACACCCTGCATCTATGACACACGCATCTATTCCAAAACCGGAAAGAGAAAGAAGCGGAATTACCGATTCACTTTTAAGATTGAGTGTGGGAATTGAAGACGCAGAAGACTTAATTGAAGATTTAACGAATGCATTAAATGCTATCTAATATGAACAAGAAAAACGTTGCCGTTGTTGGGGCAGGATTAGTTGGAAGTTTATGGGCTGTTTACCTCGCTAAACGCGGATACACGGTTTCTGTATTTGACCGTCGTTCAGACATTCGCAACGTGAAAGTTGTTCAAGGAAAGAGTATTAACCTCGCTCTAAGCGATCGCGGTTGGAAAGGCCTTGAAGGCGCGAACATCCGAAAAGAAATTGAAGCGGTTGCTCTTCCGATGAGTGGAAGATTAATGCACGCGGTAACAGGAGAACTTACCTACCAACCTTACGGTAAAGAAGGTCAAGCCATATACAGTGTTTCAAGAGGAATTCTGAATCAAACATTGGTGCGCTGCGCTGCTGAATTCGAAAACGTTTCACTCAACTTCGAACACAAATGTGTAGATGTTGAACTCGATACAAATACCATTGTTTTCGAAGGAAAAAATGGCGAACGTGTTCGTCAACAATTCGATCAGATTTTCGGCACAGATGGCGCATTCAGCGCTGTTCGTGCACGCATGACGAAACTCGATCGCAATGAATACTCACAGTCTTATTTAGACCATGGATACAAGGAATTAGAGATTCCCGCCAATGCAGACGGTACGCATCAAATGCGCAAAGACTGTCTTCACATTTGGCCAAGAGGTGAATTCATGATGATTGCACTTCCCAATATCGACGGTAGTTTCACATGCACACTCTTCTTCCCTTTTGAAGGCGAAGTTTCTTTCGATAAATTGAAAACAGATCAAGACGTTCTCGATTTCTTCGAAAAATATTTTCCAGATGCGAAAGCAATGATGCCGGAATTGTTGCTCGATTTCAACACGAATCCAACCGCAAGTTTAGTCATGACGAAATGCAATCCTTGGAACTACAAAAACCAAGTTGCACTCATGGGTGATTCTGCACATGCAATTGTTCCGTTTTACGGACAAGGCATGAACAGTGGGTTTGAAGACTGCAGCGAATTGAACCGCCTTATGAATGAAATGGGTGAAGATCATCCAGATTTATTGAAAGAGTATGGAAAGACGCGCAAACCAAACGGCGATGCTATTTTAGAATTAGCGCTTCGCAATTACATTGAGATGCGCGATTTAACTGCCGATAAAGATTTCCTTCTTCAGAAGAAAATTGAAGGTCGCTTTGCAACGAAGTATCCTGAAAAATGGATTCCACTTTATTCGCAAGTAACCTTCAGTCACATCCCGTACAGCGAAGCATTAAGCAGCGGTATTCGTCAAAATGAAATCATGAAGGAAGTCATGAACAGACCAGATATTGAAGCCGTTTGGGACAGCGAAGAAATTGAAAACGAAATTCTGAAGCGCCTCTAAAATTGCATACGCAATTGCATGGTGCAATCTGTTTTTCGAAATCCTTCTATGGCCGAATCTCCAGAAGAAATTTGATCTCTGTCGGTATACGTCCACTGCGCTAATCGAATCCATAAATCAATGTTTCTTCGAATATCAAACTTGAAGATGGCATAAATTCTTGCTCCCTTTCCATAATAAGCCGGAATGCTGTAACTGTAGAGCACATCATTCTCATAAGCATACAATCGGGCGTTCCATGAATCTGTTTGAAACAAAGCGTAACGAAATGTTACGCTAACTGGAACACTCATCTTCTTCCATGTAACATCTTGAAAAACCAAATACCCAGTTTCGTTTGGAAGCCCTTCCTCATTAGATTTTACTAATTCTAAACGACTGTGTAACTTCAAACTTTCAGTCGGACTAAAAATAAAATTCAGTCTAATTTGCTGTGAAAGTTTATCCACTGGAAAGTCAATACGATCTAGAACACTTCTATCTATCGAAGTCCTACGAATGCGCATTCGTGCATAAAACTCATGCTTCTTATCGGGCTTGTAATTGAATTGAATAAGATTGTCGCTGAAGCTAGAAGGGGCTGTCACTTGATACTTCAGCCAAGGAAATTGAACACCATCTGTGTATACGTTCATGCTTATTTTCTTCGATAATTGAGCCTGAACACTTGCATAAATTCCTTGCTCATTCGAAGGAAGAACGCTGTTTCCTTCCGCAAGAACATTCGAATACACCGCTTGAAAATCAGTTCCATAATCGCGAAACAAAAGTGTTGCAGAAACACGCGCATTCAAAGCCGAAGTCAATCCAAATACAGCGGCCATTGCTCCGTTTGAACTTCGTGAAACTTCTCCGAAAATCGAAACGTTCTGCAACACCCCTTCAGCATAAGCACCTATTACTTCTTGATTCTTCCCAGCAAATTTCCCTTGTGCATACCAATCGGTTTTCGCTGCAATTGAATCGCTGAAACTTCTATGAACCGCAACCGTTCCGAGTTTCCACATACCACGTTGAACCTGCACATTTCCACCATAAATATTTTCGGTCAAGACATTCCTATTCGCCCGTTCGCTTTCCGTTCGGTGAAGACCGCCAAAAGCAATAGCACTGACCACTTGATTGTCGTCTAAAAACATGGTGTCGTTCATGAATGTCGCATCGAGTTTTCTTCGAGACACAAAGAATGTTGTACTGAAAAATTTATTTCCGAAAGTTGCCCCTGCACCTCGAAAAAAAGAATTTTCATTTACTGAAGAATATGGACGAAGATTTTGTGCGTTTCGTTTCACTTGAACACTGAAGGAAGACTTTCCGAATGCCATACTGTTCCAGCACGTGAGTCCTTGTCCAAACTGAACCTGATAATCACCTATTGCCAATTGCTTCAGCCCACTGGCTTCACGAATAAACAAGGAGGCACTTTTAAAATCGGGTCCCTTTCGCAGCGGTTCACCGATATCGTTTTCAAGCGTTAGTCCGAATGCAATATTCCTACGGTATTGAAAACGATATCGCAAATACGTTCCGTATTCACTTCCCAAAAAATTCTTCTTTCCAGTCATTGCATCTGGAATAAATCCCGCCTGTTCTTGTAACGTTCGTTTCGCTCGAAATAGAATATCATGCGTTCCTTCTTCACGCAATCTTCGAAATGAAAAATCAGAAAACCCATCTTCTTCATTCACGAAAACAAAAGGCTGCAACCAGCGAACGGTCATCAAATCCATACTTGCTATACTCTGCAATTCAAAGATGCTTTTCAATTTTCCATATTTGGAAATATGCCGGAACAACGATTGAATCTGAGCGTCGCTCAAAACAACCAATGCTTGCAAGTCGTTTATTTCCGCTGAATTGAGATTGAGTCTGTGTCGTGCGAAATAATTCAAGTCTTCCGTTAACGAAGAATAATCAATCTCACTTCCTTCCTCTGTCAAACTTGAAATACACTCTATGCGCTGCTCAACGAGTTGTTCCAATTCGAAATCTTCCGAGTGTTGAGCAAAAGGACGAATCACCTTCAACCCGAAAAATAAAAAAAGCATGCACCTAGTTATACCTTCCATAGAGAAATGAAATTTGTGGAGTAACACCCAATTGCGGATGAATAGTCGCTGAAGCGTCGAATGAATAATTCTTCAAATGAGTTCCAATACCCATAGACCAAGTCTGCCAATGGGTATTCATTCCTAGGCGGAAGGCAAACACTTCAACAGGTAAATATTCCAAACCAAAACTATACGTGACAGAAGAGGTTAAAGAACTTGATGAAGACAATTGCGCTGACAAGCTTACCTGTTCTCCAAAAGAATAAGTTGTTCCAAGCCTCAGCGTTGCTGGCAAGTCCTCATCGTTTCGTATTGATTGCATCGGAAGATCAGCAACTGCCGCCCATTTCCAATCCTTTCGAACATCATAAGTCGCACCTACGTTCACCCAATAATTGGAAGAAAAACCGTAGTCATTTGCTATTCGGGTATAAGAATATCCGAGACTTACAGAAGTGCTCAACTTCGAGGATAGCGGTAAGGCATATCCCATATTCACTCGCCTTCGAATAAACTCATCATTCCCATACGATTGGCATACGACCCCCATAACTCCCGAACCGAAGTGCTTCAAAAATGCCAATCCTCCGTCATTTATTTCGGAAAATCCATAAGGCATCTGTCCAAAAAAAGAACAATTCAGGCCATTAATTTTCGCTGAAGAAGATAGATTGTGGAATCCGGCAAAGGCATCAGCTTGCGCAATTGCACTTCCGCTAAGTGCCGCCATTCTTGCCCCAGAGACATGTTGAG
>Ga0247722_10000751_pt1 | contig 18915 bp, 14 predicted proteins | sample MSEWelMarce3H_FC_FD_189094 | JGI IMG/M metagenome (GOLD analysis project Ga0247722, IMG submission 189094) | Subsurface sediment microbial communities from gas well in West Virginia, United States - MSEEL Well Study Marcellus 3H_FC | ecosystem: Environmental > Terrestrial > Deep subsurface >... | reverse complement strand
CCGTGAAAATCCTTTAATCCGTGGCAAAATAATTTTAAATTTGTTCAACAATTTCGGAAATAAGTGCATGAAATTTTCATCAAAATACTCATAAACCTTGCACTACAATGTTTGAAAAAATTTGTAACTTCCTTTTCTTTATTGGGTTTGTAGTTTTTCAGCAAGCCCTAATTATATAACTAATATTGGTGATTCCGTTTTAATAAGTTTCATTATTTTTTTATACTTTTGTGCAATAAAAAAAGTAATGTTTCGGATACAAAGTATAAATTCATTTTTTAAAACTAATTTTAATCGATTGGAACAATTTATTTTTTTATTAAAAAATATTTTGTCGCCTCGGCAATTCATTTATTTGTCTTGCGTTTTAGTTGGAATTTCTGCTTCTTTAGCCGTAATAATTCTTAAAACATTTGCACATTGGGTTTTTAAATCCTCCCAAAAACTAGACGATATTTTCCATTTACCTTTTAGTAATAGTACACTGCCTATTATAGGAATTCTTATCACTGTAATTATAGTAAAAAAATTACTTGATGGCACGATAGAAAAAGGAACATCGCAAATAATGTATGCTGTGGCAAGAAAAAAAGGGATTTTATCACAAAAACAGTTGTATGCACAAATCATAACAAGCTCATTTACAGTAGGAATGGGCGGAAGTGCTGGATTAGAATCACCTATTACAATTACAGGAGCAGCCTTCGGGAGTAATTATGCTCAAAATTATCAATTAAGTTATAAAGACCGTACCTTACTCTTAGCCTGTGGCGTGGCTGCTGGAGTAAGTGCTGCTTTTAACGCACCAATTGCGGGCGTTTTGTTCGCTATTGAAGTAGTACTTGCAGAAATTAGTATTACCGCTTTTATTCCTATTATGATTAGTGCTGCAACAGGTGCATTAATTTCAACAATTGTGCTTAATGATTCTATATTATTCTCATTCAAAAAAGTACAACTCTTTGATTTTCATAACCTTCCATATTATATTGTACTTGGAATTTTAAGTGGATTTGTTTCTATTCATTATGCACGAACTTTTCGAAAAATAGAACATTATTTTTCGAAATTGAAGCTGAATTACATCAAAAAAGCACTTTTTGGAGCAGGAATTCTTGGAATATTGATTTTTCTTTTTCCAAGTTTATTTGGCGAAGGCTATGAAAGTATAAAAATTTTAGCAGATAATCAATCCAGTAAATTGATACAAAATACTATTTTTTCAAAATTTCAAGATAATGTTTGGATCGTTTTATTGTTTGTAGGATTCACGATGATTATAAAAGTGTATGCAACAAGCCTAACACTAGGAGCAGGTGGCAATGGCGGTAATTTTGCTCCTTCATTATTTGTAGGCTCTTATTTGGGATTTTGTGTGGCTACATTTTTTAATTTGGTTGGGTTACGCTTGCCTGTGGGAAATTTTACACTAGTGGGAATGGCTGGGATTTTAAGTGGATTGTTTCATGCGCCTTTAACGGCAATCTTCTTAATTGCTGAAATTACAGGTGGTTATAATTTAATGGTGCCGTTAATGTTAGTTTCATCCATAAGTTTTGCCATTTCAAAGCGTTTTGAACCTTATTCGTTTGATATTAAAAATTTGGCTGATAAAGGTGAAGTGTTTACCGATAATCGGGATAGTAATATTCTAAATTCAATAAATGTTTCAAAATTAATTGATAAAAATTTTATAGCAATTGAATTGCAAAACAATTTAGTAGATTTAGTAACCGCTATAAAAGAAACGAATCAAACAATTTTTCCTGTTTTAGATGCTAAAAAACAACTTTTAGGTGTGATTGATATTGATACAATTCGGTCGATACTTTTTTCGCCTTTTTCAATAAAATATACTACTATTCAGGAAGTTATGCAAAATCCTGATGCGGTTATTTATTATGATGAAACCTTGGAAACCATTATGGAAAAATTTGATTATTCAAAATGTAAAGTTTTACCTGTTTTAGAAAAGGGCGTTTTTATTGGTTTTATCCATAAATACTTGGTTTTAGAAAAATATAGAATGCGACTGAAATCAATGATAATTGAATAGATTCGTCCTCAGAAATCAAAATTCGATTGCAGTTGTTGCTTTCTTAATTCTATTTTTTTTCCTATATTTGCACCTTTAATTTTATTTCAAAAAAGAAATAAGAACTATAAATTTCGATAAAAAATTATGATTACAGTAAACGACATAGCTGTTGAATTTGGTGGAACAACACTTTTTAGTGACGTTACATTTGCTATAAACGAGAATGACAAAATTGCCTTAATGGGTAAAAATGGTGCCGGAAAATCAACCCTTTTAAAAATTGTAGCCGGTGAAAACAAACCAACTCGTGGCGGCATATCAGCTCCAAGTGATGCTGTAATTGCATATTTACCACAGCATTTATTAACTTCCGATAACTGCACCGTGATGGAAGAAACATCGAAAGCGTTTGCAGCAGTTTTGGATATGAAAAAGGAAATTGATGAAATCAACGAACAATTAACAATTCGGACGGATTATGAAAGTGATGCGTATATGAAATTGATTGAACGTGTTTCTGAATTATCAGAGAAATTTTATTCAATTGAAGAAATAAACTACGAAGCGGAAGTTGAAAAAGTATTAAAAGGTTTAGGTTTTGAGCGAGAAGATTTTAATCGATTAACTTCTGAATTTTCAGGTGGCTGGCGAATGCGAATTGAATTAGCAAAAATCTTACTGAAAAAACCGGATTTAATTTTATTAGATGAACCTACAAACCACATGGATATTGAAAGTATTCAATGGTTAGAAGATTTTTTGATTAATCAAGCAAAAGCTGTTATGGTCATTTCGCATGATAAAACATTTGTTGATAATATTACAAATAGGACAATCGAAGTAACGATGGGCAGAATCTATGATTATAAAGCTGTTTATTCCGAATATTTAGAATTGCGAAAAGACAGAAGAATTCATCAACAAAAGGCGTATGACGAACAACAGAAATTTATAGCTGAAAATCAAGCATTTATAGATCGTTTTCGGGGAACGTTTTCAAAAACAGAATCCGTACAATCTCGGGTGAAAATGCTTGAAAAAATTGTTCCAATTGAAGTAGATGAAGTGGATACATCAGCTTTGAAATTAAAATTTCCGCCATCGCCTCGTTCAGGGCAATATCCGGTTGTGGTTGAAGGTTTGACAAAATCGTATGGTGATCATGTGGTTTTTAAAGACGCGAATATGGTTATTGAAAGAGGACAAAAAGTAGCCTTAGTTGGTAAAAATGGTGAAGGAAAATCCACTATGATTAAAGCCATAATGGGGCAAATTGATTTTGAAGGTAAATTAGAAGTAGGCCACAATGCTCAAATTGGGTATTTCGCTCAAAATCAAGCGGCTTTGCTTGATGGAGATTTAACCATTTTTGAAACAATAGATCAAATTGCAGTTGGCGATGTCCGCACAAAAATTAAAGATTTATTGGGTGCATTTATGTTTAAAGGCGACGATATTCAAAAGAAAGTTAAGGTGCTTTCTGGTGGTGAAAAAACCCGTTTGGCGATGATAAAATTATTGTTAGAGCCTGTAAATGTGTTGATTCTTGATGAGCCAACGAATCATCTTGATATGAAAACAAAAGACATTATCAAAGATGCCTTGAAAGATTTTGATGGCACATTGCTTTTAGTATCTCACGACAGGGATTTTCTTGATGGTTTGGCTGAGAAAGTATTTGAATTTGGCCAAAAAAGAGTTCGGGAACATTTTGAAGATATAAAAGGGTTTTTAGCTTTCAAAAAAATGGAATCGTTAAAAGAGATTGAAAAAATAAAAATAGTTTTTATCGTTATTGGTTTGTAAAGCTTTCCTGAATAATCTTAATAAAAAATCTTTAAATCAAATTATGTCTAAACAACTTATCAATCAATATTATAATCAACGTGACAATTTAAAACGTGTTGGCGTTACTAATGAAATGGCTATCAAACAGCCATTTGATAATTTGTTGTTGAATTTAGCTTCAGCAAAACATTATGTGTATGCTACAGAAGTTACTATAAAAAATGAAAACGGAAAAAACGTTCGTCCAGATGGAATTTTAATGAATGAACTTCGTATTCATAAAGGATATGTTGAAAGTAAAGACACTAATGATACGCTCGACGAAGAAATAAACAAAAAACTATACAAAGACGGGTATCCAAAAACCAACATCATCTTTCAAGACAGTATTTATGCCGTTTTGATTCAAAACAATGTGGAGGTTTTTCGTGTAGAAATGGCGGATGCAGATAAATTAGAAAAAATTCTTAATCAATTTATCAATTATGTTCCTGAATATATTGATAAATTTTATGAAGCTTTAGAAAAGTTTAAAGAAGATATTCCGGTTATTGTAGCTACACTTCGTCAAACAATAGATTTAGAATATACTAAAAACGATGCTTTTATTAAAGGATTTAAAGTTTTTTTTGAAATGTGTCAAAAAGAAATAAATCCACATATTGCAAAAGAAGACATCAGAGAAATGATCATTCAACATATTTTGACAGAAGATATTTTTAAAGCCATTTTTGATGAAGCTGATTTTCATCACGAAAACAATATTGCACGACAATTGGAAATATTGGTAAATACTTTTATGACAAGATCTATGCGTTTAAATCAGTTAAGTGGCATTAATCATTATTACAAAACAATAAACACACAAGCTTCTCTTGTGGCTGACCATCACGAAAAACAAAAATTTCTGAAAATAGTTTACGAAAATTTCTATAAAGTCTATAATCCAAAGGGAGCGGATAAACTTGGAGTGGTTTATACACCTAACGAAATTGTGCGTTTTATGGTGCAAAGTACCGATTATTTGTTGCAAAAACATTTCAATAAACAATTGGCAGACAAAAATGTACACATCCTTGATCCAGCCACAGGAACAGGAACTTTTATTACCGATATTATTGATTATATTCCTTCGCAATATTTAGAACACAAATACAAACATGAAATTTTTGCCAACGAAGTTGCCATTTTACCATACTATATTGCCAATTTGAATATTGAATATACGTTTAAACAAAAAATGAAAAAATATATCGAGTTTCCAAACTCATGTTTTGTGGACACCTTAGATAATATTGACGGATTAGCTTTTGAAGGCAAGCAACAAAATATGTTTGGTTTTAGTTCAGAAAATGCCGAACGCATAAAAAGACAAAATGAACAAAAAATATCAGTCATTATTGGTAATCCGCCCTACAATGCCAACCAAATAAACTATAATGACAATAATAAAAACAGAGAATATCCTGATATTGATGAACGCATCAAAAATACTTATGTTAAAAAATCTATAGCTCAAAAAACAAAAGTATATGATATGTATGCAAGGTTTTATAGATGGGCTACGGATAGATTGGATAATAAAGGTGTGATTGCATTTATCACCAATCGTTCATTTATAGACAGTAAAACTTTTGATGGATTTAGAAAAAGTGTACAAGACGAATTTGATTATTGCTATATTGTTGATTTAAAAGGAGATATTCGTGGAAAAAACAAAGATGTTGCTGCAAAATCAAATGTTTTTGGAATAAGAACAGGAGTAGCTATTTTGTTTTTGATTAAAAAAGAAATAGAAGGTACAGCTAGCAAAGAGGGTATAAAAATTAAATACATAGAAATTTCAGACGAATTAACAAGAAAAGAAAAATTAGCATTTTTGTCAAATGTACAATTCAGTCAATTAGCTTTTGATTCTGTTAATTCAAATAAAAACAATGATTGGATCAACCAAGCAGATAATTCTGATTGGCAAAATTATGTTCAATTAGTGAGTAAAAATGCAAAGTTAGGCAAAGGAAATGAAACAATTTTCACTTTGTATGCTTATGGAACATCAACCAATAGAGATGAATGGGTATATGATTTTAGTGCTAAAAACTTACTTTCAAAAGCAAAATTTTTATCAACAGAATACAATTTATTTATTAAAAATAATGAATTGAAAACGACTATAAAATTGAGCGAAGGATTACAAAGTAATTTTAAAAGAAAATTAAAATCAAAATTTAATAAAAATTTAATAAAACAAGTAACGTACCGCCCGTTTATAATAAAACAATATTATGCCGAAAAATTGTTTAGCGATAGATTAACTCAAAACCATTATGTGTGTTTTGGAAAAAATTTAGATAAACACAATAAAATTATTAATATCATCAACCATTCCAGGTTGAATTTTATGGTTTTTTCAACAAAATCACTTTGCGATGCCAGTTTTTGTGGAGAAGGGACACCTAATATTTCTTTGTATAGATATGACGAAGATGGTAACCGCTACGACAACATTACCGATTGGGGTTTAAGTCAGTTTACCTCGCATTATCAAGATACATCAATCACTAAAGAAGACATTTTTTATTATACTTATGCGGTTTTGCACAATCCAGAATACCGCAAAAAATATGAGATAAATTTAAAACGTGAGTTTCCACGTTTGCCTTTTTACGATGATTATTTCAAATGGGTGGCTTGGGGCAAACAATTAATGGAGTTGCATATTAATTATGAAACCGTTGCACAGTTTGAGTTGCAAATGGTTGATAATACGCATCTTGTAAAAGACAAAAATTACAAACTAAAAGTAAAGCTAAAAGCCGATAAAGCCAATAACGTAATTGCTATTGATGAGCATACTTATATTCACGGAATTCCAGAAAGTACTTGGTTGTACAAACTAGGTAATCGTTCAGCTTTGGAATGGATTCTCGACCAATACAAAGAAAAAAAATACAGTGACAAAACCATAGCCGAAAAATTCGACACCTATAGTTTTGCAGATTATAAAAATCATGTAATTGATTTATTAAAACGTGTTTGTACTGTAAGTGTTGAAACGATGAAGATTATTGGGGAGATGAAAAATGTTTAACCTTTTATAAATAATCAAAACACTTTGATCTTAAAATAAAAAACTATAATTTTCAAATTACATAGGCATTTAAATTCAAATCTTTGACAAAATTTTGAATTATTTATATTTTATGGTGTATGATAAAAAAACATTTAATCCTTTAATTTATACATCTACTGAAAAACGGATGCCCTAGCCCAGATAGTAATGGAAAGCTTTTTTGATTGAAGTGCCAATTTTCCTTTTTTTTAAAAAGCGACCTTCCTGATAGCTATCGGGACTCTTTTAAAAATTAGGAAAATGGTACTTCAGACAAAAAACTTGTAATGGATAGCTGGAAATAGCTCCAAAAAAAAATAAAACTATTCTTTAAAAACCATATCAATACAGAAAACAGCAGCTAAAATCAACGGTCGAATTACAGTGTCCGATGGTACCGACTCATTGATATTCAAGACATAATTATCGGCACTTGTGAAAAATTCTTTTCCTAAACCTGCCCATTTTTTGGAAACATTTGCAATTTCCTTATCATTTTGTATAAATTTAAAGTCCCAACCGGTCCATTTTCCTTGAAGAAGACATAAATATTTATCGTTTTTATCATAAATTTCAAATTTACCTCCAATTGAGAAAAACTTTTGTTTGTAAACCCCAATTAATGAATTAGTTTCATCAAAAACTTCAATATCTGACCTAAAAATTGTAAAGCCTCTTTTGATAGTTAAAATAGTTTTGCCTTGCGTATCTTTGATTTCAATTTGAAATGGCGTCATGCGTTTATAATCCGTGAAGCGAAAAATTTTAGTAAAAAAACCTAAATTTGGTTCTCTACAAGTGAGCATCAAACTCCCGTTTTCGGGGTTAAAGACATCAAAATTATTAGACGCTTTGAACATTCCGATTTGTTCTTTAACCAAGAAAATGTTTTTAGAAAAAATAGCATTCATTATTGTATAATTTAGTTTGTGAATATTTTAAGATGGATTTATTTTGAAAGTATTAATTTATAAATTTTTGTTTCAGCTTCATTTTTATCATTATCTTCACAGATTAAAAAATGAATTTCTGTATCAGAATTTGAGAACAACGTAATGCCTTCAAACTTTTGATTATCAGAAATTAAGGTGTAATTTTCGAGTTGAAAAGTATTTAAATCTAATGCACCTATTAAAGTACCTAAAATTTCACCATCTAAATAAGTAGAATTTGAAGCTTCCGCAGTGGCAAGAAAATAGATTTTATCTTCCACAAGAATTGCATCAGTAAACGTGGTAATTTCGTTTTTAATTTTGGGTAATATAATAGGAGTGAAATTTATTTTTTTCTTATTAGAATTCGAAACTTTAAAAATGCCATTTCGTTGCTGTTTACCATTGCCTCTTTGAAAATAATAAGAAAAATCAGTAGTAATAAAACAACCCTCAATATTCAATTCTTCCTTATCTAAAGCAGCTATTTTGTTGAAAGCAGCATATAATTTTGCATTATTTTTTTGTTTTACCTTCTGATTTTTTAGGTTATAAACCATTTTTTCATTTCGATTTGCTTTGGAACCCGAACCTAAAATATGAATTTTATTGTTCTTTTTAGTGATTACTTCAAAATCTAATTTATCTTTTTTAGGAATATTTTCAGCAGGATTTTCAACTAAAGGAATTTTGGAAGTTAATTTTGTATTAAACTGATATTCATATAGATAAGTACTATTATCAGCAATAATTAACAACGAATCGTTATCAAAAAGTAAACCCGAAGCAGCACCAATTCCGATTAAATTCAAAAAAACTTGAAGTTGAAATTTCTCCATAATTATAAAATTAAAAACAGTAATTCATTAAAAAGCTATAAAAGTAGTATATTTGTATTCAAAAATTGAAATTTATTTGAATAATTTTCAAAAAAAAAGTACTAATGAAAATATACACAAAAACGGGAGATACAGGAACAACCGCACTTTTTGGAGGCACAAGGGTTGCAAAACATCATATTCGCATTGAAAGTTATGGCACAGTTGATGAATTAAATTCGCATATTGGATTAATTCGAGATCAAGAAATTGCAGAGAAATATAAGGTTGTATTAATCGAAATTCAAGACCGTTTGTTTACAGTTGGTGCAATATTGGCAACGCCTGCTGAAGATGCACTTTTAAAAAACGGGCAACCAAGATTGCAAAATTTAGGAATTGTTCCAACGGATATTGAATATTTGGAAAACCAAATTGACCTAATGGAGCAAGAATTACCCATGATGACGCATTTTGTACTGCCAGGTGGTCACACAACAGTGTCATTTTGTCATATAGCTCGATGTGTTTGTCGCAGAGCAGAGCGTTTGGCGGTTCATTTGAATGAAATGGAGCCCACAAATGAGTTTGTAATTATGTATTTAAACCGACTTTCTGACTATCTTTTTGTGTTGGCACGAAAGTTGAGTTACGATTTAAAGGTAAATGAAGTGAAATGGATTCCAAGAAAATAATGATTATACTATTATTAAATTGTGAATTTAGATTTTTTTTGTAAATAAAAACAACTTTTACACCTTTAAAACAAAGCGTTCATAAAAATTTTAAAAAAAAATAAAAAAAAACTTGATTTATTGAGTAAAAAATTTATTTTTGCACAAACTTAAACCGTAAAAAAGATGTATTGGACATTAGAATTAGCATCCTATTTGAGCGATGCACCTTGGCCGGCAACGAAAGATGAACTTATCGACTATGCAATTCGAACTGGAGCCCCTCTTGAAGTAGTAGAAAACCTACAATCAATTGAAGACGAAGGCGAGATTTATGAGATGATGGAAGAAATTTGGCCTGATTATCCCACAGACGAAGATTATCTTTGGAATGAGGATGAATATTAAAAATCAATACCGAATCAAAGTCTCTTCAGTGAGACTTTTTTTGTATTTTTGGTAACAAACAAAATAAAAAAAAGTAAAAAATGAATATTTTAAATTCAATATTAAAGGCTTTTGTAGGCGATAAATCGCAGAAAGATGTAAAAGCAATTCAACCTTTAATTCTAAAAATAAAAACGTTTGAAAAATCGCTTCAAGCACTTTCAAATGATCAATTGCGTGAAAAAACGACACAGTTCAAAGCTGCAATAAAAGCCGCTCGTGCTGAAAAAGATGCCGCGATTGCTACTTTAAAACAACAAGCAGAACAAACAGAAGACATTGATGCTCGAGAAGATATTTATGCAGAAATTGATAAAATAGATGCAGAAGCATATCAAATTTCAGAAAAAACACTTAACGAAATTCTACCTGAAGCCTTCGCAGTTGTAAAAGAAACCGCAAGACGATTTAAAGAAAATACTACAATTAGTGTAACTGCAACCCCAAAAGATATTGAATTATCCGCTTCAAAATCCTATATCACTATTGATGGAAACACTGCAATTTGGGCAAATTCATGGAATGCTGCTGGAAAAGCAATCACATGGGATATGATACATTATGATGTGCAGTTAATTGGTGGTGTGGTACTTCACCAAGGGAAAATTGCCGAAATGCAAACAGGAGAAGGAAAAACTTTAGTGGCAACATTACCTTTATATCTTAATGCCTTAACTGGAAATGGTGTGCATCTTGTTACCGTTAATGATTATCTTGCAAAAAGAGATAGTACCTGGAAAGCACCACTTTTTGAATTTCATGGTATTACGGTGGATTGTATTGACAATCACCAACCTAACTCCGAAGAAAGAAGAAAAGCGTATGAAGCTGATATTACTTATGGTACAAATAATGAATTTGGTTTCGATTATTTAAGAGATAATATGGCTCATGCTCCAGAGGATTTGGTGCAAAGAAAACATAATTTCGCAATTGTTGATGAAGTTGACTCGGTTTTGGTTGATGATGCCCGAACACCTTTGATTATTTCAGGTCCCGTGCCTCAAGGCGATCGCCATGAATTTAACGAATTGAAGCCAAAAGTTGATAATTTAGTTAGCCTTCAACGAAAGTTAGCAACCGATTGTCTTACAGATGCAAAACGCCTTTTTAAAGAAGGAAACAACAAAGAAGCTGGTTTTTACTTATTACGTTCTTACAGATCATTACCAAAAAGTAAAGCATTGATTAAATTCCTTTCGGAAGAAGGTGTGAAACAATTGCTCCAAAAAACGGAAAATCAGTATATGCAAGACAACAACAAAGAAATGCCAAAAATTGATGAAGCATTGTACTTTGTTATTGAAGAGAAAAACAATCAAGTTGAATTAACCGATACTGGAATACAATATCTATCACAAGATACTGATAGTCATTTCTTTATATTACCAGATATTGGAACTGAAATTGCTAAAATAGAAAAAGATAATTTATCAACTGAAGAAGAAGCGGAACAAAAAGAGGAACTATTCAAAGATTTTTCTATAAAATCCGAAAGAATTCATACATTAACACAATTACTTAAAGCCTATACATTATTCGAAAAAGATACGGAATATGTTATAATGGACAATAAAGTAATGATTGTTGACGAACAAACAGGTCGTATCATGGATGGCAGACGCTATTCCGACGGTTTACATCAAGCCATTGAAGCTAAAGAAAATGTAAAGATTGAAGCTGCAACGCAAACTTTCGCTACAGTTACTTTACAGAATTATTTCCGTATGTATAGCAAATTAAGCGGTATGACAGGAACAGCATCAACAGAAGCGGGCGAATTTTGGGAAATATACAAATTAGATGTTGTTGAAATCCCAACAAATCGACCGATGGCTAGAAAAGATAAAGACGATTTAATCTACAAAACAGTTCGTGAAAAATTTAATGCCGTTATTGAAGATGTTGTAGCGTTATCGAACTCAGGACGACCAGTTTTAATAGGTACAACTTCCGTTGAAATTTCTGAATTATTGAGTAGAATGCTAAAGATAAGAGGAATTCAACATAACGTTTTGAATGCAAAAATGCACAAAAGCGAGGCTGAAATTGTTGCTGAAGCAGGTAAGCCAGGAGTTGTTACCATTGCTACAAATATGGCAGGACGTGGTACTGACATCAAACTTTCTGATGAAGTTAAAAAAGCAGGTGGATTAGCAATTATAGGAACAGAAAGACACGATTCAAGACGGGTAGATAGACAGTTACGAGGACGTGCAGGAAGACAAGGTGATGTGGGAAGCTCTCAGTTTTACGTGTCATTAGAAGATAATTTAATGCGTCTTTTTGGATCAGAAAGAGTAGCAAAAGTTATGGACAGAATCGGTCTCAAAGAAGGTGAAGTAATTCAACATTCCATGATGACTAAATCCATCGAAAGAGCTCAGAAAAAAGTGGAAGAAAACAATTTTGGTGTCCGAAAACGCCTTTTGGAATATGACGACGTTATGAATGCCCAAAGAGAAGTTGTTTATAAAAGACGTAGAAATGCACTTCAAGGCGAACGATTAAAAGTAGATATCGCCAATATGATGTATGACACTTGTGAATTAGTTGTACAACAAAACAAAGGAGCTGGCGATTTTAAAAATTATGAATTTGAACTTATTCGTTATTTCTCAATTAGTGCTCCAATTTCACAAGCTGATTTTGCAAAACTTTCAGATAGAGAAATAACTGGAAAAACATACAAAGCCGTTTTAGATCATTACAATGATAAAATTGAACGAAATGCAACCGAGGCGTTTCCAATAATTAAAAATGTATATGAAAACAATAATGGCCAATATCTAAGAATTATTGTACCGTTTACTGATGGAATTAAATCATTAAATGTGGTTACCGATTTAGAAAAAGCCTACCAATCAAACGGGAAATCGTTAATAACTGATTTTGAAAAAAATATTACATTAGCAATCGTTGATGAAGCGTGGAAAAAACATCTTCGAAAAATGGATGAATTGAAACAATCCGTTCAGTTAGCAGTTCATGAACAAAAAGATCCGCTTTTAATTTATAAATTTGAAGCCTTTAAATTGTTCCAAAAAATGATTAACGACGTGAACAAAGAAGTGATTTCATTCTTGTTTAAAGGCGATTTACCTTCTCAAAATCCTGCTGATATTCACGAAGCGAAACAAACCCGTCAGCAAGAAAATTATACCGAAAGTAGAACAAACGAGCCTGAAAACGAAAACAAAAAAGCAGGTGAAATGGCTAGTCAAAAACCTCAAATAACAGAAACAATTGTGCGAGATGCTCCGAAAATTAATCGAAATGACACCGTAACAATTAAACATGTAATGAGTGGAAAAACGGAAAGCATGAAATATAAAAAAGCTGAAAACTTAATCGCATCTGGCGAATGGGTAGTTATTTCTTAACTCTATTTAACTAAGAATTAATGGCTTTCGAAATTAAATGGCAAATTTGAAATTCTAAAAAAGAGTTTCATTTTTGTCATTTTTTTTTTAACCGAAAACGAGTATAAAAGAAAAATAATTCAAAAAAAAACAGAGCCTAAATTAAGCTCTGTTTTGTTTTATACAGCAGGTTTATAATCCTGATTATCAATTATCATTTTGGATAAAATTTCTCGTAATATTTCAGAAGTTCCACCACCAATCGGACCTAAACGACTATCTCGTAATAATCTCGCCAATGGATATTCTTCCATATAACCGTAACCACCAAGCATTTGCAAACAACTATAAATAGTTTCATCAGCCACTTTAGTTGATTTTAATTTTGCCATTGTTGCTTCTTTCACTACATATTCGTTGTTGTTCAAGCGCCATGTGGCTACATAATTAAAAATTTTACAATGTTCCACATCGGTTGCGTGATTTACAAGTGTATGTCGAAGAGCTTGAAATTTATCAATTGTTTTTCCGAAAGCTTCTCTTTGTGACATATAATTGATCGTATATTCAAGAGCATATTCCGCTCTTGCGTGAGCGTTAATTGCCATGATAAGTCGTTCAAAAGCAAAGTGTTGCATAATATATGGGAAACCCTTTCCTTCTTCACCCATTAGGTTTTCAGCAGGAATTTCTACGTTATCAAAAGCGATTTCAGCAGTATCAGAAGCACGCCAACCCAATTTATCTAACTTATTGGTTGTGATACCTTTAGCTGATTTGTCCACTAAAAAAATACTTATTCCTTTGTTTCCTTTTTCAGGTGCAGTTTTAGCAGCGACTACATAATAATCCGCGTAAACACCATTAGTAATAAAGGTTTTAGATCCATTTATATAATACTTGTTGTCTTTTAAAGTTGCGGTTGTTCGCATGGCAGCTACATCACTACCTCCAAAAGGTTCCGTGATACATAATGCACCAATTTTATCACCTGCAATACTTGGGACTAAATAATTTTGTTTGATTTCTTCACTTCCTTCAGCGTTTAAGTGTGTCATAGCTAGATAAGCATGAGCCCACATAGCAGCAGCAAAACCTGAAGATTTTATTTTTTGCAACTCCTCTAAAAAGATAACAGTGTAGAATAAATCAAGATTTAAACCGCCATAAGCCTCTGGATATTTGAGTCCAAAAAAACCCATATCGCCAAATTTTTTCCATATAAAGCGTTCAATAGTTCCTGTTTTTTCCCATTTTTCAATGTGTGGAACAACTTCTTTTTGTAAAAAATCTTTAAGGCTAGCTCGAAATAAGTGATGGTCTTCTGTAAAATAAAGTGCAGTCATAGATTAAGGTTTGAAACGATAAAATTAGACTATTTTTTTTAGAATTGCAAATATAATGCAATAATTTTAATTTTTTCGTTAGGCATGCCCTTGATTTTTGATAAATCCGCAATATCTTTGATTCCATTATTCATAGTTCGGTACATTACAATTTCTCTTGCTAATGAATAATTAAAATAAGGAAATTTAGCTAATTCCTTGATTGACAAATCATTAATAGCGATTTTATTTGAAATTATTGATGGTTTGACAATAAATCTTTTTTGTAAATCTTGATAGGCTTCAGGACAAATTCCCCAAATAAATTGCAATTGTTCCAAACTTACAAATTGACCGAATTTAGCTTTTTCATCTAATATTTTAATTGCTAATTTTTCACCAATACCAAAAGCTGCAATTAAATCTTCGGCAGTAGCCTCATTAATATCTTTGACAATTATCCTTGTTGCGGGTTTTGAATCAAATTTAGGGTAAGTATTGGTATAAGAAAATGAATTTTGTTTATTTACCCAATCCGGAAATTTAAAATATGGCTGTAATTTTGCTAATAAAACATTTGAAACTTTAGTTATTTGCTGAAATTCTTTAGCTGAATTTACATATTTATTTGTGGCTCTAAATTGATGCAAACGATCCAATTCAGCAACCGACATTCCTAATTTATAACCCTTATAATCCGTAATAAAATTGGGGTTGAAAGGATAAATAGTATCTTTATGTTGTGGTGTAACACTTTTCAGTTGATCAATTTCATTCTGAATCGCCAACCATTTTTGATCTTTATTTGGATTAGAAACGAATAAATTACTGTTTTTTAAAGCAAAATACAAAATTTGAGTAACAAAAATCAAAATAATAAACAAAAAAATCCCACTTCTGTGATCAGTAGAAAACAGGAAGAGGGATTTTATCTTTTTCATATTAAATGATTTATTTACGTATTAATTCGTCATCATTATCTTCAAAAGAATCAGGTTCTTGTTTTGGAGGCATTGACAAAACAAGGTAGAAAAAATAGCCGGTTACACCAGTTACGATTCCAACAGATAACAGCATTGTAATTAAAGCTTCAGTTTTCATATTTAAATTATTTTAAAGATTATATATTAAATTCTTCCTTCTCTTTTACGCTTTTTATAAGCTACAAAAACTAAATAAGAAATTCCAAGGAAAACGCCTAACAAAAGTAAACGAGAAGCATTAACAAATAAAATGGTATCATTTAAAACTTCTAATTGAGCAGCATCTGTTGTGTTAGCAATTTTTTCATAAATGTCTTTGTTCAAGATTTTGTCCCAAACTCCAGGCAAACTAGAGAAGAAAACAACCCCTAAAAACAAAGGTGTTACAAATTTGATAATGAATTTATAAAAATATGGAACTCTTATATCGGCACCTGTTGTGATTTCTTTCCAGCCTTTATCCATTCCAAAAATCCAAGCAAAAAGTATAATTTCAAAGAAAGCAAAAACAACCAATGAAAACGTTCCTGCCCAATAATCATATTCGTCAAACACGCCATAATTAAAGAACAAAACGGTAGGAAGTCCCAATATAAATACTAAACCACCGAAAGCCCAAGCCGCATTTTTATGTCCCCAGCCAAATTCATCTTTTAAAAATCCCATAACTGGTGTACCCATTGCTAATGAAGAAGTTATTCCCGCAAAAAACAACAATCCGAACCAGAAGACACCACTAATAATTGCTAAAACCGTTCCCCATTGTTCAAACAAGAAAGGTAATGTTTTAAATCCAAGACCCAAACCACCTGTTTGCGTCATTTCAAGAACTTTATCAATACCTAAATAACCAACCGAAATTGGAATAATAATCGCAGCACCTAAAACAACTTCAACAAATTCATTCATCCAACCGGCACTCATTGCATTTAATGCGATATCTTCATTTTTTTTAACATAAGAAGCATAACATTGAATAGAACCCATTCCCACTGAAAGTGTAAAAAAGATTTGACCCGCAGCCGCAAGCCACACTTTAGGCGACCAAATTGTAGAAAAATCAGGTGTCCATAAAAAATTCAAACCTACAGAAGCATCATTAATGGCACCATCAACACCTGCTTTAACGTTAAAAGCCATAACCGCTAAGAAAACGCCAAACAAAATCAATAAAGGCATACCAACTTTTGCAACTTTTTCAACACCACCGCTTAATCCTTTAGAAAGAATCCAAGTGTTTAACAACAAACAAAGTAACCAGAAGAAAATAGTTTCAAAAGGCATCTCCAAGCCCACATAACTATTAAAAAAACCAGCAACTTCTTCTTGAGACTGTCCAGCAAAAGAGCGAGAAACACTGTGCCAAACCCAGCTTAATGTCCAAGATTCTAAATAGCAGTAATAAGCAGCTACTGCTAAATTTGTAAAAATACCAAAAACACCGATGTATTTCCAGAATTTTCTTTTGTCCATACTATCTAATATAAATGGAGTACTATGGTGTCCAAATTTTCCACCAAACCTTCCCATACTCCATTCAACGAATAAAAGAGGAATACCCATTAATAAGAAACATACTAAATACGGAACAATAAAAGCTCCCCCGCCATTTTGAACCGCTTGAACCGGAAATCTTAAAAAGTTCCCTAATCCAACAGCGTTTCCTGCCATGGCTAAAATAAGTCCAACTCGTGAACCCCAAGATTCTACTTTTGCAGTCATATATAATTTATTGGTTATTAATTCCCAAAGATATTAAATTTTTCTAAAAAAAAAATAAAATTTACATTTTTTACATATTTATAAATCAAAAACAGAACTTCTTTTTGATTTTATGCTATCTTTAAGCTTTAATAAAAAAGCCAAAGTTAGATACAATCCGAAACCTAAACCTGCGGTAATGAAGGAGATATAAATAAAAAACAAGCGTACACTTGTGGCACGCATACCTAATCTATCCGCCAATCTTGAGGCTACAAAAAAACCATGTTTTTCAAAAAAATGCAATAAATCACGAATCATTTCTCAATTATTTTTGTCAAATTTACAATTATTTTTTTAAAATATGCAATCCAATAGCACAATTTAAACATTTTTTACGTTCACAATACTGCGTTTTTAATTGCAAAAGTGCTTGTGAATGAAAAGCGTTTTTAGCTTCTAAACCACATTCTTTAAACCGATCAACGATAGTGTTTTTCTCTGGTGCCAATTGCATCATTAAATTAAATACATCTTGAAAATCATCTATTTGCATGATTTGATTATAAGCAAATCGAAAAGGAATTAGCGTATTTATTAATAATAAATCAACGAATGATTTTGAGATTTTTTTCTGTTTTTTTGGGCTTTTTTTATCAAAATTATAATGATTTTCCCAATACTCACTAATTACAACATTAAAAAGAGCATAATAATCCTCTAATTTTTGTAATTTCATGATTTTTGAAAATAAATTTTGTTCTTTTGTATAAAGTGCCGCTAATTGTGCAATTCGAATTGTTGGGAAATTATCAGGGCGATGTTTAAAAAAAGCCACTTGTTGAAACACATTTGAAACAAGTTGGTATTTATTTTTAAAAAAAGCATATTGCCGTTGCAATTCAAGCATATAAGTATCTTGAAAATCAGCTTCTAACATGTTTAATTGTCCAAAAAACAAGGCTTCCAAATGTGTTTGAAAAAAAGTTTCTTTCCGAATTACTGAAAATGGAATTGACTTTGCCATAGCTAAAAAAACAGATCCATTCGTGTTTAAACCAAAATTTTTTGCAAGCATAGAAAACAAAACACCTTCCCAATCGTTATTTGAAATTTCTAACAAATCAAAAATTTCAGTAGATTTTCGTTCTAAACGTTCAACAAAAAGGCGTTCAAGCCAATTATCAATCAAGAATTCGGAAACATTTTCTAAATCATTTTCACAAAAAATCCATTGTTTATGACACATTAAGGCTAAATAATTTTGCAAAGTGTGTTTATCTACATAATTTTTAAGTTCTAAAGTTGGAATTTCAATAGAATTTGTACTAAAAACGGGCGTGTCATGTTCCCAAACCACATGTAGAATCACAGAATCATAAGCATGATCTTTTTCATGATGATGCAAATACCAATCCGAAGATTTCAAATGAATTTCTATATTTCCAGCCCATTTTTGATTTCCAATTATGATTTGTGCGTTTAAGAAATCTGGACCAGAAAGCTGTAAATAATGACCTGAATGAAGAATTTGTAGTGGTTCTTCATTAGTTGTTTTGAGATTTGTAACAGCAAATTTCTTATGCTGCCACAAGTGGTGCAAAAAATCTTCTTTCATTTTGTATGGCGTATAATTTTGAAATACAAAGATATACTTTTTTACAAATAAAAAAAAATATTATAAAAAAAAAGAGTAGCTGCTACCCTACTCTTTAATAAATTGTTTATTTTATGG
>Ga0247722_10000750_pt1 | contig 18915 bp, 17 predicted proteins | sample MSEWelMarce3H_FC_FD_189094 | JGI IMG/M metagenome (GOLD analysis project Ga0247722, IMG submission 189094) | Subsurface sediment microbial communities from gas well in West Virginia, United States - MSEEL Well Study Marcellus 3H_FC | ecosystem: Environmental > Terrestrial > Deep subsurface >... | reverse complement strand
TAAAAAAACACACTGATAAAAAACATTTTATTTTCTTATTTTTTATGCACACTACAAATAGACTACTGAATAATGATATTTATTTATCTCAACTCATCATGATATATTGTACCGTTATTGGGGGGAGGAACGGGATATTGCCCATGGTAAAAATTGTGTATAAAATTTCTGACCCGATCAAAAGAACGTTGCGGGTCATAATACCACTGCAAACGTTTCATTTCGTTTTGCAGCAAAGTTGAAAAGTCTTTAATTATAATTAATTTACGGTTAACAGAAGCATATCGCGGATTTTCAAGAAGATCGCCGTTAAACATAGAAAACATTGTGGCTGTTTTTTTGTATTCCATCAAATACCAGTAACTGTTGTACCACCCTGTACTTGTTTCTAACCAAATATTAAACGTGTTTCTGAGATGCTCAATTTCTCTTTTTAACACATTTTCCCTCTCTGTCAATTTAATAATTTTATACGAATAACTAAACTCGCGTTCCATTTCCTCATTAAGAAAATCAATGCTGTCAACCGATACAACACAAGAGTTATTGCTCGGAGGAGCAGCTCTTTTTTCTAGCTGTCGGTTTTTTGGTTCTTTTTTTATTTCAGGTTTGGAAGGGTCAAAGGGTACATTATTGCATGGAGCATGACGAATATAAACTACAAATCGAACCCCAGGGTTTTGGAGTCGATAACCCCATCCCACTCTCCTTGCATAAAGTTCATCAAATTGTCGAATTAATTGTTGGCGAAGTGCCTCTACTCTATAATGAGACTCTCCAACTCTTTTTTCAACATCCAACTTATTTTGCCTAAAAAACTGCTCTTTTCTTTGAATAGAGTGTGCGTCTACAACAAACCCCATTGCAGTATTGATCTGTTCGTCTGTTAATCCGGAAGCATCGGGGTGCAAATCAGCCATGTCAGTTAAAAGGCGACGATAATTAATTAAGCTGTCAACCGAATGTCGAAAACGTTCAGCGGTTCCCAAAATATAATTATGAAATTCTCTAATTGAGCTTTCGTAGGTATCAATCATTCTTACATACGTATGGACCGGGTCAAACCCTGCCCAAAGTTCATTGCAAAAACGTTCTCCTTGAATAATTAGTGGAATCCGAGCGCCATCTGCTGTTAACGTTGAAGCATCCGTAAAAGATTTTTGACTTCTCAAAAATGCCCAATGACTCATTAAGCCTCCAGTAAAAATACTGCATGGTTGCAGCGGAGTAAGAACAATACTTGCAATGACATCACGAGCTGTATCGGCGTAACCTTGCATATTTGCTTGAATATACGCATCGATTTTTCTTAAAAACTCAACAAACGTTTCATCTTCAGTTGCTTGGGCGTCCAATGGTAGCGGTTTTTCCCATTCTCCGCCATGTGGTGGAGGAGGGGGACCTCCTAAAAGTTTATAATTTGTGTAGACAAAATAAATACTAAAATATTTAAGTTTACTATAGAATTTTAAAAAGTAGTTACCTCCAGCAACTGCAGTATCAGATCTAGTAAACCGAGTCAAGTTGACCTGCTTGATTTCTGGCAAGTTTCTTGAATAAACTTGTTGCAAAAAACTGCACAAAATGAACCAAATTATAATAGCTCTCATTGTTTTGCTTTAGCAAAGCTGCTTTAGACGACTACGTTTTAATTTTCCAAGCGTTCTTATTTATAGTGCGGCACATAGGTTAATCCCACCCACCTTAACCCAGCATTTTTTACCTAGGACTTTTTATTTAGTCTAGCCGAGCGAGAAAGTTTATTCTCTTGCCTTGTTAGCGTTCACCTTAACTCGTTCGTCTTGATGAAAAAACTTTGCCAACTTTCCCTCTGTAAACATTTAACTCTTTTCACCTCAACCTATTTTTCTTGAGAAAGTCGAACTTTGTAGGCTTGAAAAAAACATTTCACTGAAAATACTCATACATTTTATTTTTGGAATCTTAATATAACTATTATTATTTAAATACGCAAATCAAAATAATCAGAATAAAATGGCATTGAATAAATAAACATAAAATACTTAGTATAAAAGCAGATACTGAATATTATAAACATGAAAAAGACTTAATATTAACACAAAAAACATTTAGTAAAAAAGATGGAAAATAATATTACAAAATAATGCAGCGCTACACAATTGTCATATTAATAAATGCATAGTTTTATAAAATAATACTTATAAATACTGAGTTTCTAATGTACAAAACAAAAGGCATTTTTTTAGAGTGTAACAGAACAAGAAAAACCTAGAAAGCTGTTTCTATGTTTTCGTCGTTGCTGTCACCTATCCCAAAAAAATGCCTTTCGTCTACTGAGAAATTGTGTCTTCTTTGATCTCTTCCCGCGAGCCGCAGAATCCGAAGGAGGCTGTTTTTTAGGCCTCTGTGAGCACGCGGTAAAGGGTCCGAAGGGAAGGACAAAGGAGGAGACAACGAAACGTCATCAAAATCTGAAAGAGCAAAATAAAATATTTAAATATATATTTTATTGCATGCGGTAGTATTTAAACGAAAAAAATAATATATAAGTAATTAAATGATTAAACAAAAAAAAACAATTAAATTACCACTTCTCACCGGGCGTTGGACCGCGTTTTTCTCCACCCTCGGCAGCTTCGTTTTCCGTTTCGTTCCTTTCTTGGCTTCCGTCAGCTGCAGGTTCTTTAAAATGAATAAAACAAGTAATATAAAAATCGTAAAATGAATAAAACAATCAATATAAAATTGTAAATAATGTATATGCAATTAATGTATTTTTAATTGAAAATGTTTGGTTTATAAAAGTTTGCATACCTGTACTTGTTGTACTACTTCCGTCCGCTTGGTGTTGTCTTACAATAGGTGTCGAGCCTGAGGATGCAATTTGGTGGAATTCAACCAGATGTTGCGTTTCCTCATCTGTTAAGTTAAAAAAAGTTTTTAAAACTATTCTTAAAAGCATGCATAAAAGCACAAAATTGTAAAAATGTTAAAAATATATTGTTTAAATGTAAATTGTTTAAAATTGAAAAGATTTACTGTTCGTCCGGCGCTGCTGTTTTTTTCTGTACAACAAGTACAGAAAAACCAAGATTCCTCCCAAGACTAGAAAGATCATTGGGAGAGTCACTCCCAAGATCAATTTGATCGACGTCGCGTCCGTGGGACCCTCCTCGGCACATGAGTACCGAGGGCAGTACTGGTATCCAGGGACGTAGGCGTAGCTAACAACAAAAAATTAGGTTTTAAATTAAAAGCTCTACTAAACAACATAAATTTGTGTTTGGTTTTAAGTAAACTAAAGTAATTCAATTTACCTGCAATTTTTTAAGTCGCAAAAGAGGTGACAATTGATGTCCCACCGAGTTTTGTGGGGCACATAGCACCCCGACTCGAAATTTTCCGTGATGTTGCACCGATAGTTTTTACAAAAGTCATCGGGCATGTCCATCTTCGCTACCAGGTGTCTTGTTGTATTAAGCACTAAAAACCATGATAAAATACAATCACTACACTGCTTTACTATTTGAAAAAAATCATATGAATTTGAATTTATCAAATAACTATTTTTAAACTATTTTTAGACAAACACACAAAGTTATAAAATGCTTACAAATTGAAAATCCTGAGACGTCTACTGTTGCTGCTGTCACTGAAGGTGGTGCTGGCAATGAAGGTGTTGGTGCTGTCACTGAAGGTGTTGGTGCTGGTGGTGTGGGGATGGCGGTTGGAATTGCCGAGCAGCTACAATTCACAGGTGGGCAAAAGAAGGTTGGACAAGTTGCTGTAATAAAACATATACATATTTGTTAGCTTTTCATAACAAACAACACTTTTTGGCATTTTTCTGACCCCCCCCCATTTTTTAATGTCGTACAAGATGATTTAATAATAAAACTTTTACTTATAAGTATGGAAGAATTTCTCGGAGGATTTCTATCCAATCCATCAATTCAATAATGACAAGTATCAAGTACTTAATCACTAAAAAAGTCAAAGAGATTGACACGCGAAGAATAGACACTAGCACAGATGTTAGTTTGAGCAAGGCCAACAAACAATAAATTGCCAAGCGTATTACAAATTTTGTAATTTCTCGCAACATTTAAAATACTTCTCTGTGCTGTTGTTGTCGAAGTTGTTGTTGTTGTTGAAGTTGTTGTTGTCGAAGTTGTTGTTGTCGAAGTTGTTGTTGTCGACGTTGTTGTTGTTGTCGACGTTGTTGTTGTCGAAGAAGTTGTTGTCGAAGAAGTTGTTGTCGTCGAAAAAGTTGTTTTTGGAGTTGTTGTTTTTTTGGTTGATGAAGTTGTTGAAGTTGTTGATGTTGATGATGTTGGCAAATTCTAAATAAAATGCAAACTATTAATTTGCATAATACAGTGTTTGCATTGTATTAAAAATATTTTATAATTGGCTTTATAGGTATCAAAAACAAAAAAAAATTACTTTGCAAATGTACACGACACAGTATTTTCTCTGCGGCGTTATTTCACAAAATCTTGTATCCCAAGGGACACAGATCGGATAGTTCCATTTGTACTGAACGCAATTAAGGCTTGAGTCAATTTTTTTAATGCAATTTTTGGAAAAATAACTCAGGTCTACATTGTTGTCGCTAACTCCAAAATAAAACTTTGAAAAAAAAATTGCAAAGAACAAAAAATGTTTCAACATTCTACAACAACCTAAAAAGACAACAACCTAAAAGTAGTAGTTAATAAACTTGACTGACCAATTTTTATGAGTGTCAAAGAATGACTCAAGAGAGTGAGAGACGTAACAGTATTATGCGTTGCCGCGGGAGGGGAGGGGTCAAACTAAATCTTTAAAATTAAAGCGTGCGAGTAAGTTGGAAACAATCAAATAAAAATATTTATGTAAAATATAATTTACCTTATTTAGCAACATACGAAAATTGAAGTCGTCCACCTGTTGTAATTTCCATGCAAGTGGTAGTTTCGGCAAACATTAAAAGGGTACAATCTTTTTCAGGGGGACGATTGAAGCCAACTCGGACTGTTAATCCTCCTACAAATTTACAATTTTGTTATTAAATACATCCCTGAGTAAAGTTATTTTCGTAAAATAAAAATATTAAAAATAAAAAAATTATCTAACCGGTTCGAACTGTTGGAATAGAGTTTGGATCATTGGCTCCTTCTTGAGCAGTGGTCATGTCAAAACCAGCAATGTAGTAGCCGCACCGAAACATGTCATATGACAAGGAATTTGACACAGTAGATCCTAAATACCCATTAGTGTTCATAAGTCGGACAAAGTCTTCCACGCATTCATCGGCATTGCTGGCACTTGGAAACTTAAAAATGAAATAAATAGCCATTTTAATAACTCCATATTTTCTGCAAATGTTTTTAAATTTAGCAACATTACTCTTAGTTTACCTGATCAATCTGTGCCGAGTTTAGCAACACTTCTAATTTTGTGACATAAACGGCAACCTCAGTAGTTGTAAGTGGTCTATGCTGCGGGGCCCGATTTGCTTCTTGTTGTCGGGCTGGACCCGTTGGTTCGGATGGGCCTGAAGACTGGTTCCCTTGGCCTTGTTCTTCTTGGGCATCTGCAAACGAACCTTCGGATTGAGTGTCGTCATCTGTAAAATTTCTTCCAATCGCCTGTTGGCTAGTTGACTGACCTGTTGCTCTTGATCTAGTTCTAGTGCCAGTTGGGGGTAAACATGGAGGAACTTGACTACCAGAAGGACCTTGAGTATTTCCAACACCACTCTGAGTAACTGTTTGGCCTTGCATCAGCATGTGAAGGCCTTCAAACTGCATTCTTAATTCGTTTTTTAGATCATCTGCTATTTCAGATCTCATTTTGGCCATTTGAACTGCTAAATTTTCACGTATATATGCATTTTGAATCGAGCTAGTCATGTTTTCGATGGTATCCAAATTTGTGGTCAAAGTAAACTTACGCCAGAAATTAAAAGGGTTTGTAGTTTGCTTTCCTAATTTTGATTCAGTAAAGATTAGAACAAAAAAAAGTTTGCTTGGGACTTCACTATCAGGGAACAACTCTCCTGACACAAATTCTGAGCCACCATTTGGAATTTTAAATTCCTTGACATTCATTCTTCTGAACTGATATTTCAAAGTTTCTTTTCCGCTCAAAAAACGGCTGTGAAATTCCTTGTAAATGGCATCGCTCATTTTGGCAACCTTGACGTACAGATAACAGTTGAGCATAATTAACTGATACTCTTGAGTGTCACTTTTGTCTCTCATTAGAACAAAATCACTGGAAGTGCGATGCATAGTGAAGGAGACTTTTGTTGCTAAAAAATAAGAAAAAATGAGTATAAGAATAACACAAATAAAAATGTATTTTAAATAAAAATTAATGTTATTAAAATTGCTTTACATGGAGGTAAATCCTTGCTGATGTTACTCAGTTCGTGCATGAATGGTCCAATAAAAGTTGCTCCTTCAGCTCGAAAATTTTTTCCGTCTGAGTAATCTTCTCGAAACCATCGACAGCGCTCCTTCCATCCCTGATTGTTGTCTGATGGTTCGACATCACCTGCTACATAACTGTCATTTGTATAGCCAGCAACTTTAAAGTTTGTATTTTTGACATCGTCATTGTAAGTTAAAACTTTTTTAAGGTAACACTTAAAAGGATAGTACTCTGGCACAGTTGTCACAGGATCGTCATTTATTTTTAATGACACTTTTGAAAAGAGGCTGCCTAAAACATTGTCTACTGGGCCGACTTTTGCAGATGCGTCTGGAAGCACATTTGTACCCTTTTTTACAATTTGAAGTCTGACTTGCATTAAAGTGTCCGCAAGCTGATAACAATAGGGTGCATTAAGAGCTGGCAATATAAACTGCAATTCTTTACTGTCCTTATCAATAGCTGTGTGAGAAACAAATTGTCTGTATTCAACAAAAGTGTAACGATAGTCTGTAGGCAAGTCTGTAAAGTAATCATCAAGCAGGTGTTCAGCTGGGTAAGTACCCGATTCACGCACATTTACATCAGCCATTCTTGATTAACACTAATTCACTTTGAAAATTTTAACTTCAGTCCCATTCGTTGCTTTTTGGGGGCTTGTGGATTTGTCAAAGTATTCAAGTCTTTTTCTACTTTTTCTTTTTTTCTTTTGACGGAAGTTGCTTGCGGAATTAACTTGGTAGAGTTTGTTTTGAAGCTTGGATTAACAAATGCATTTAAGACAGACGGATCAACTTTTTGTGGGCTTGTATATGAAATGTCTTCATCACTGTCTTCATTTACAAGACCAAATCCGATTTGCACATTTGGGTCTGCTGAACTCACTTTAAAAGTGTCATTTTGCTCAATACTTTTTGGCGAAGCCAAACTTTTTGTGTAACTGTAAAAGTCATTTGTATTTAGTGGAATAAATTTTGTAGGCGGCAATTTAGATGCACCAGCTAGGCCAGGTATTAGTTTTCGCGACCTTGCTGGATAACTTGTTAATGCGGCCATTCCACGTAACATACCTCTTTTGTTTGTTCTGCGAGCAAAAACATCCATTTTCAGATATTAAAAAAAGAGTGAAGCAAATATGGATAAAGTTTTAGGAATTGCTTTAAAACAAGTAATTTTTCAGACCTTGGACTTTGTAGTAATTGCAAGAAATATGGACGAGACTCAAAAGCACTAAGTTTGCGTAATCTTTTTGACTTCTTTATTGTTTCCTCGTGGTTTTCATGAAGAGATATTTCACCGTTGGCAATTAAAAATAAAATGCGTAAAACCACATCTAAAGAACTGTCCGAAGCATTATCTAATGCTTTTTTTGAATTCTCTCCTAATGAGAGTTGTTTTAAAAATTGTTTATTCTCTTGAAATAAATGTCGCAAATAGACTTTATCCATGTTTGTACTTGTTGATTATTTAATCCGTTGAAACAAAAAAGATATATCAAATTCAACTACTAAAGAAGGAATTTGCATTTGACTCATTTTATTTTGAGTAATAAAAAGCTCAAATTCGCTTTCTGCCGGTTCAACTAAAAACCATTTTTTTTCAAACGGTCCAAAATTTGAAATATTTGCTGGTGATATTGCATGAATGCTACCAAGCCTAGTAAAAACTGCTTTATTGAGATTTTTTCCTTGCACCGATTCAAAACTAGTGCATAAGCTTGTGGATACTTCAAATATTGTGTCGACTCTTATGGGTTTTTTTAATTTGTAAATATAACTGTCAAGGCTAACATTCCAAATACCCTGTGTTAGGTCCATATATTGAGGAACTATATTCACATTCCATTTGTTTTTGTTTTCTAGAAAAATTGAAGTTGAGCTGTCATAACTAGCTTCATACGATGCCACATGTCGTATTTGTTTTAACGGATTATAGCAAGCAAGAACCTCCATGTTTTTTTTCACATCTTCATTAAGTTTTTTTCAATCTGTCAGCATCAATCCAACGATTAAACTTGTCGTAAAATATTATTTTTATAAAACAAATTGTAATTAGCAGTGCAACAAATAATGTTTTGTTGAGTGATTTTTGTTTTTGAAAATATTTGAAATTTTTTTATCAAACGATCAATCAATATCAAATAATAAAACATCAAAATGAAACATTAGAATTTTCAAAACATTATTTAGTTTAATTTGAAGTACACTTGGAAAATATTGTGCTAAATGCAATTTGAAAATAAAAATAACGATTGCATGGCACTTATCGGATAATGGACGTAGCTCACAAAAAGTTCATCTTTTCCATTCACTTTTCTTCGTTTCAAAATTTCGGAAACCTGAGACGCACAATAATATTTTATTGCCCAGTAGCGTGCTCAAAAAATTTTGAGAAGTTTAAGGAAGACTTGAAACGTTGTAAATATTAGACAAAAAAAGACAGATTTTATTATGAAAGAAATTTCTTCTTCACAATTTTCTGTTTCCAAAAAAAATATAACAAAACAAGACATTTTCGAAATTAAAATTCACCTCAAAATCAAAGTCTTTGCCTGGAGTTGGAGCTTTTTTTAACTGTTCTTTGTAATAGCGGCCATTAATTGAGTCTCCAAGAAGATCTTTTAATTTGTACATCACTGGGCGTCTCAAAGCATCAACTCTTGCTATTTGGTAAATTTGACCTCTGTAATAAAATGGTAAAAATAGACTGATGTGTTCCACATATGTTCATCAATTTATAGAAGAACAATCCGCGCAAAATATTGTCAGAAACCAATAGAAAAAGAGTCGCAACTAACCATTTTTGCGCTGCGCAAACCATGCACTCATGGTTTAGGTTAAATATTACACAAGAAAGAGACTAAAGTTTTCTCTCTTTCTTTTTTTCCTCGTGCGCTAATGGCGAACATATAAAGACAAACAGAAAAAAAGAGAAAGAAAAAAGAAACGCTACCCCAACTTTTTTGGTTTCTTTCTGTCTTTCATTTTCAAAATAAAAACCTACTTGCAAAAACCTTTCTTATGTTTTATTTACTGTAGAAAACTTTCAAAAACTTTTGGAGATCTCCAAAAGATCATTTTCTTTTTAAGAAACTGAGCGAAGCAAGTTTTGTCCTTTGTTACAATTTATTTACTATTGAAAGTTTTCCATTCACTTTGGAAGATTCCTACTAGCTTTAAAAATGTTCTATTTTCTACGCGGTAGTTTTTTTGAAAGAATCCTACATAAAATAACGTATATAAATGTTTGCTAGGTTCTGAAAAACTGAAACCTAGAACTTAAAGGAAACAAAAAAAATGTTCTTACAACGCATCTACGCGTGCACATTTTCGCTAAATACTTATCTTCAGGTCAAAGCTTTTGGCAAAAGTTTTTTCTTTGTAGTCTAGATACACAAAATCATTTTTTTGAAATCCGTTTGATTTTTCATATTCTGCTTGTAGGCGATTTTGCTCATGCCAGTTTGGCTCTTCAATTTTTGGGATATTTTCGGCCTTGATGGCTTGCCTGACCTTTTCATCGTCAAACATGGAATTAATAGTTCCCGGAGCTAAATTTCCAATTTTTTGTACGGGCCTTTCATTTAATAATTTTACCGCAATAGGCAAATATTTTACCCAGTTTTTTGATTTTTCAGATCGCATAATCATGTACAGCTTTCGTTTAACTAAATAAATTGCATGTTCAGCCATAGCAGCCTTATTTTTCAAATGTTTTGTTTTGAACAAAATTTTATGTTTGACAAACACATCTTTGTTTCCAATAAACTCAGTTCCAGAATCAGCTTGAATTTTTGTAATTGGGCTGTTTATTTCATCAAACACCTTTTCGAGAGCTTTGCCTACAACTGGGCCATTTTTCTTCTTTAAAGCAACGCACCAAATGTGCCAAGAAAACACATCCACGAGACACAAAAAATATCGAAATAGGTTGAATGTAGGCATAAAGCCAAGATCAATTTCCATCAATTCACCAAAACTGTCTGTGACATAATTTCTGGTTGGAAATTTACGAATCGGTTTTAACTGATAAATGTAATCCGGGTAGTTTTTGATTACATTGTAAAGTCTTTGCAAACTTACACTTTCGTTTAATTCGGTCTTTAAAAATATTTGAAAATTTTTCATTCCACTAAAGCTTCCTTTAAACTCAGGGTTTCGAAATAACTTTACAATATCTTCGTCCGTTAACATTTTTAAACCTTTCACAATATCACTTTTTACAATACTGAATATTTGGTGGCAGCTGCTTAGTAACATAGAAACCAGCTTAGACACAGCGCAGTACAAATGGTTGTCTACCGAGAAAAACGCATGCGTCTAAAGCAGTCTAGACGCGAAACGGTTAAATTTTTTGTACCGCCGATCAATAATGTTTGATGTAGACGCTATTTTTTCAAACCGTTAGTGTTGTAAGGGAAGCCGATGCTTTCATCTGCTTAAAAATGGATCGAATAGCATTATTTAAAAATGCTGTTTTAAAAGCTAAGCAAAAGTGGTTTAAAGATAAAACCGAGAGCGAAGAAATGTATGGCGAAGGAGTGTTAACTAGAAGACAAGCCAAACTTGAACTCTCCCAAAGTAAATCAGAAGAGCCCGGCATTAAAGACCAGGTCGAAGAAAAACTAGACGAGTTACCTACAACTCAGACAGAAAACAAAAGTATTTCAAACGAAGCAAAAAATGAAGAAAAAGAAAAAACGCCAAGTGAAAATGACACCGCTAGTGAAACGGAAAGTGAAAATGACACCAAGGACAACGATTCTTTATTCAATAAAGAGACTTTAGTGGCAGAAAATGATATATTAAAAGTTTACGTCGTTAAGTCATTTTTCAAAACACAAAAAAAGTTTCACCTCGAAGATCATCAGTACACTATGCATTTTAAGAAAAAAAATGATAAACCAATTTTGTTAGGTTCTGTTTTGGACATTTTAGAAAAGGCCTTTTTTGCCGTTCTGCAAAATTTAAAGTCATTTTACAAAAAAGACGAAACAAATTTGGTATTTATGACTTTAACTCAGAACGCTAATTTGTTTAATGAGTTTCGTACTTCGCCTTACGAATTGCAGTCTAATGATACTAACCAAATGGTTGATCACTTAATGGTTAATTTTAATCGTTTTGTTAATTCAAATAGCAATTTGCCATTGCTAGAAAACTCGTTTTGTGTTTTTTTTAAAGTTATTTCTGATGCGCACGTAAATGATTCAAACCACAGACGAAAGGCAATACCAATAAGGCACACTGTAGGCATGAGCAGACAATCTAAAATTTTTTTAGCAGGCGGATTGATTTCGCTTCCTCAAAGTTGTTCTGCCTACATTAATCCTCTGCCTCAAAATTGTTTACCAACCACAGTTGCATTTGGAAATTTAAAATTTCAAAATTTTGAACTGTACCAAAGCATAAAAAAAATGCTGCTTTTAAATTCCAAAAAAAATGACAAAATTCAAGCAAGTATGTATTTGTACGAAGTAACACAGGATTTATGCCAAAAAAGTGATGTTGACCTTTACGGACCTCATGAACTAATAGAAGTGTGCCCAAAAATTGCCACAGCATTAAATATTCAGATTCATATTATATTATCGATGGATGGGCCTGGTCCATCCTTACTGTCTTTTCCACCGGGCAACAACAAGAATTTACCTCGCATTTATTTGCAGAGTGATCATAATCATGTGTTTCTTATTGACAATTTGCAGACTTTTTTTTCGCATCACAAAAGGTCAATTTGTTTTGATTGCAAGATCTTTTTTTCAAACCATTGGAGAAAAACTCATCGTTGCAGAAAAAGTTTATCTTGTTTTAATTGTCGTGGGGTCCTTATGACAGACCAAACTATTACAGACAAAAGTGAACCAATTGTGTTTTGTAACTCTAAAATTGAGCAATTCCAGATTGAAGATAAAATATGTTCAAAATGTAATTTAAGTTTTAAAACTAATTTATGTTTTCAAAATCACGAAAAATTGTGTGGATCAAATTCCTTAGGATGGAAATGCACTGAATGCGGTATTTTCGAAACCGGGCTAAATCAAGTAACAAATGAAGAATTAAGAGCAAGTCATGTTTGTGGAACTAAATTGTACAAATGCTTATTTTGTTATAAGCTAAAAACAGAAGCAAACCATGTATGCCAAATAAACAAGCAAGTCTCTCATGATATTTGGCCAAATATGTGTTTTTTACATATGGCATTTAAAGAGGATGGCTGTGGAAACTGTAATAATTGTTACAAAATAAGAAAAGCTTATAGTGAACAAAATGGTTTGTCTTTGCCGCAGCTTTTTAAAAGTCAAATATATTCCGAGCTTATGTGCATGACACACAAAAACAATAACAAAAATCCAAGTCCAAATGTTATAACTTTATATAAAGAAGAAGAACGTCACATTTTCAAAGAATACCTATTTTGCGATGATGAAATATCTAATTGTTTGCCAGAGTCATTGGATACTTTAACATTTCCATACAGTGACAAAAAAACCAATTTGTCAAAATCACCCTTCAAAATGAGAAAAAGTCGTCAAACGGTCTCAATTAATTTTGAGCAAAAAATTAAGAAAACATTTAATGCACCAGAAAAAAATTCTTCTATTAATAAACTAATGATGTTTATCTGTGAATCAGACGCATTCTCAAATTATGTTGTTGTTGTCAGCGAAGCTAGAGGCCTTTTAGCATTATTAGAAGCATTTTTAAAATTAAACCTAATTCCTAATATTATTCAAGACGGTAACCAAGTAAATTTAATTGAAGTACCAAGCCTAAAACTAAAGTTTTTGTATAATGGTAACTATTTAAAAGGATCTATTTCCCATCTTGCACAGCAATACGGAGTACCTTTTGAAAATAATTTTTTTCCAAATTCCTGGAACACTCCTTCTTTTTATAATTACGTCGGAAAAGTTCCTCCTAAAGAAGATTTCTACTTATTTTCCGATTCTAAAGAAGACATACTCAAAAAAGATGAGTTTCATTCTAAGCTTACCGAACCGTGGTCTATGCAAGATGCCCTTATACGTAACGAACGTTTGCATTGTCAGAAGTTTACACTGTGTTGTTTGTCATTTGTAACTCAATGCTTTGAACTTCAAAATCTTTTACGGAAAAAAAAGCCAGACAAAATTGGCGAAATTCATCCTTACGGATGGAAAATAAGTTCAATAAGTGGCTTTACGTTTGCGATATTTTCGTACTTTTTTATGAATGACTTTGACATGTATTCAGTTATGAATCCGTTTGCAGGAAACGTTACGCAAACTAGTCAAGGAGAATATGAGTGGACAAGCTGGCTTAATTGGAAAAATTATGATTTAAATATTGAAACTGCCTTTAACAGTTTTAATGGACAAAAACGCTTTGGAAAACACGCTGTTGATGGATACTCTTCAAAGACAAAAACGGTTTACCAATACAAAGGGTGTGAGGTAAAAGTTATTTTTGTCAAATTAATATTAATTAAATTAATACCAATTAAAAATTACGTCTAATTATTCATTTTTTATATTTTTTTTTAGTTTCATTATCACATTCCTCCGGACTGTATAAATCCACGGAACGCCAGTCGTACCGCCGAGTCTACAAATAATTATGGTGTGCCGCTCAAAGATTTATTGCAAAAGGATCAATTGGAACAAGAAATACTTTTAAAGTATTTTGATTTTGACGTGAAAAAGATTGAAGAAATTTACGAATGCCAGTGGACTAAATACAAAACCGACAATCCAACAGAAATGGAAGTATTTTGGTCGTATTCTGGATTGCCCAAAAAAAGACCGCTAAACAGACTTATTCCCCGAGCAACACTAAGAGGTGGATTTATCGAAGTTTACAGATTAAAATTTAAAATTGAAGATAACCCAGGATGGACTCTTCATTTTGTTGATGCAAATTCTTTGTATAGTCACATTGCTCTGCAGAATAATTTTGTGACTGGAAAATATGAAGTACTTCTCCACAAAGACGAATTAGACAAACACATAACTTTGGTTGGGGGCAAGTTTTTTTACAAAGGCGAATCAATGAGTGGAGATGCAGCACATGTTAAAATTGTGGCACCGACTAAGCTTTTCAGACCTTTTTTGCCTTACAGATTAAATGATGAATTTAGTCATTTGGCATTATGCAAAGAATGCCTTAAAAAAAAAATTAGTAAACATTGTACTCACAGGTCCAAAAACGTAAGGTCTTTTACTTCCTGCTATCAAATTACTGACTTGGAAAAGGCAGTTGAACTTGGTTACGAAATTTTAGAATGGTACGAAGTCCATCATTACAAAAAAAGAGAAAACATTTTTGCGGAATTCGTCAAAATATTAGCCGCCCAAAAATTACAAAACACAAATCTTTTTGACTCGGATTCTTGCGACGAAAATTTAAAAATTTGCAATTACCTCAACATGAAAATGAATTTTAATCTTGATCCGGATTTAATTCTTACACCAAATAATACTATTGCAAATCCGGCTCAAAAGGAATTGTTTAAATTAATGTTAAACTCTTTTTACGGACGTTTTGCTCTTCACACTAATTTTACCCACCATTATTTTTGTCGAAGTTTACAAGAAATTGAGCGCTATGCATCGCAAAAAGACACTAAAATTATTGATTTGTTTTCATTTTCGGACGATATTTGCGAAATTGAAGTTGTTGCTCCAACTAAAGTGAAGCCAAATTTAAATGGAACTTTGTACATTACTTCTGAAATCAACGCTTTGGCACGAAAATTTATTTATGAAAAGTCCGAAGAAATTGAAAATGTGGGTGGAATGATTTTGTCCATTGACACCGACGCAATTGTATTTGCTCTTCCCCCACAAGCAAAAGATCCACTTGTATATTCACATGCTTTTGGTGATTTCAAAAATGTTCTTGGATCCAAAACAACAATTGATTCGTTTTATAGCTTGGGACCACGGAACTATTCAATAACTTATAAAGATTCATTTGGTGTCCAGCAGCATTTATTAAAAGTAAAAGGACTTTCAACACAATCATCTAACAATTGTGATATAATATCGTCCAATATGTATGAAAATTTTATTGATAAACAATTTAAGTCAGATATTTGTCAAATTTATTTACCTCAAATGCGCAGAAATGTTAAAAAACAAACAAAAAAATTTCATGAAATATTGACATATTTTGAATTTGGAAATGAAATTCATGCTAAACGCTACATTTTTCAGAACCAACAAGATTTTAATTCTTTTCCTTACGGATACAAATTTTAAACAAATTTTAAACAAATTGTAAATACACTTTATTTTAAGAAAAAAATTGGTCTTATTTTATTGTCTTCACCGGGGAAAATATGAGATTTAATAAAAAGCTTCAAAGAGTTTCCGGGAGATTTAAAATGCGAGTCGATGCAAATGTAGTGACGTTTTTCATCTGGATAACACTTTTCAAGCTTTTCAAAACACTCTGTCAGAAATGAACTCCTACGAGAAAATTTTTGCGAGATATTGGCAATTAGTGCTTCGTCAGACACATCATTAAAAATTATTTTGTAATGAGTCTGACGAATTATTGTTGAGTCTTTTTTTTCTGGAAAGTAGTTTTGGACTGTGTAGATAACACTAGTGTTCCATCCGTGAACTTCATTTGCAAAAAAATTTTGCATGTACGGATCCCGAAAAAGTGGTTTCATAAGATCATCTGAAAAAAATATTAAAAAATTAATACTTGTAAATACTTAAAAGGCGTAACACTTAATTGTGGTTTTTGATGACAGTAATTTACCTATAATGAATAATTTGGGTAGATTGTTGACTTTGCAATCGCTTTCTTTTGGCAACCCTGTTTCAACTTGAAGGCGAGGGACAACTGTTTTGAGCATCCGAATATACTCCTGTCGCTTGGCAGAATGAAGATCGGCTGCTGGTAAATAATAAACAACTTTTGAGTAGTCTGTTGTTAGCATCTTTTCTTTATGTTTTAAGATGCTGTAAATAAAGGTGCTTTTGCCACACATTGTTGGCCCAGAAATAATCATTGCAAAAGGGTTTTGAAAACAATTTATGTCAGCTGGCATTTCAAATTTTTGAACTTTGAGTTCTTTATTGACAGTAGTTGAAACTGTCAAAAACTCCTCAGCACTAGCTGCAGACATCTGAAAAGTAAAAAAAATTAATTATCAATATCATCAAAAATGTTAAAATCACCTAGGTTAAGCTTTGTGCAAAAGTTTACAACTTTGTTTTCATTTATTTGGCAATCTGTTGAAAAAATATGTTCCAAAATATGTTCAAAAGACATGTCAAGGTTCAGTATTCTATTTACAATAAAATATATACAAAAGAAACCACAACTTGTAGACTCATTACTTTGAAAAGGCTGTTCATTAAAAATAACGTTAATTTTTTTTGTAACTTTTAAGTACGGCTGAAGACGATCAATTGAGTTCATTCCTAAACTGTTAAAAATTTCTAAAGTATCCTTTTCCGATCGGATTAGCGTTATCCAGTGTGAACCTGCTTCGTTCGAAGGACTTAAGTTGCTTATTACAAAATGTTTTTCTTTAATTTCACTAGGTATTTCATCAATAGACGTTATTTTTAAAAATTGTTTGTTAACAATCGGAATTTTCTCAAAGTAGTGTTGAAATTCTGATCCTCGCATACCCATCATTTTAATCACCAATATACCACCAATTTTTAAGCCCGGCCATGTTATTTTTCAATTCATCGTGATTTAAAAGTTGTTTAGATCGGTTAAGTCCAGCGGTTAAACGACGATTTATTAAGGAACCTAAACCTAAAGTGGCTATTTTGGAAGAGACTTCATTTAAATACATTACTTTGCCTGGGTCAGAAACTTTGCGAAATAATTTGGGAAAAACATTTTTAATATTTGAATTTGGTAGGCTTTTTTGATCAATGTAAATTACACCCTCTTTGTCCCAGGATATCTCATTTAAATACGGTTTCAGCTCTAAGAGGAGTTTTTCAGCACGTGGCAATAAAGCCGAAGGAACACTTTCTAATAGAGTTTTGTCAAAAGTGTCATCACTTTGTCTAGATTTTTCAATCACAACGGATTCTACAGGACGATGAAATTGGAAAAGTTCTTCTGTCTTTTGTGGATCCGCATTTGGTGAATTAGTGGTTATGTTTGGCAGTAAATCGTCGGCTCCTGCTCCGGATTGAACAACTGCTCCATTAGTAACTGTAGAAGATGATGATTTTGGACTTAAATCGTAATTGTCTTTCAAAAACTGACGAAAAAAATTGCCAAATTGAGCACTGTCAAAAATGGGAGGTTGCGAGACAGATTGCGATTCCGACAAAGGTTGTTGTCCTTGCCCAAATTTTTCTTCCGCGGAGTCTTGTTCAGAGGAGCCAGCATTCTCATTCACTTTAGAATTTTCATAGTGTTTTGTAATTTCAACTTCTTGATGTTTCACTGTTTCTTTTAATGTCAAAAGATGAAGATATTCATCCAAGTCTATAAGGATTTTTGCAACGGGCGCATTTGTTTTAGACATTACAATAATAACTTATAATCTTTCTGTCCTTCACGAAGTTTAAGTAACCAATTCAATAAAACTTTTTCTTCTTTTTGGGCATTTTTTTGCAATTCAAACAAATAGTTACGAGCATAGTAATGTTGCAAATTAACACATATTTGTAGCTTTTGTTTCACTTTTTTGATTTCTTTTTTAAAGTCTGTAAATATTAAATTTATTTCACGTCTTTCACTCAATTTTTTAATAAGTTCAGAACGTTTTTCTTCACGCATTACGTTTGGATGTGTCTTATAACTTGTAAATTGAGAGTCAACACTTTAACACATTGTATATGTAATGAAAGTTTTGTCTCTAATTCATTTAAAGTAAAGCAAATTAGTTTTTTTATTTTACGTTTTATACGGTTGTTGTTTTTTTTGGTTAATTTTTGTAATTCATGCAAAGAGTTCCTTTCAAAGTATTTTTGAAGTGCTAAGTTTTGATCGTATTTTTCGTCTAATGCAATAAGTGTGTCTGTTATTTTCTTAAACTTTGTGTCTAAAGCTTTGGGTAAATCTTTAAGGAGATGGCAATGATTATGTGCTGCCATAATAAAGACAAAAAGATTACTAACGCCAAGGGTTTGTAAAAAAAGAAAGCTCGTAGAAAAGCTCCACCCAATTGGCCAAACTTTCCGCCACGCAAACCAAAAGCCAAAAGTCGAATAACTATTTTTAGAAAGCAATTTCCCTTTCGCTTCTTATAGATGCGGATGACCCACTCTCCCACTTTTAAAGACCCTCTGAAAAGTAAGCGCATTTTCGTTTATTTATATACATCTATAGAGGCGGGTTAGCATGAAAAGAAAGCTTTTTTCTTTGGTTGTATGGTATATATTGTATGAAAATAAACGATTTTGACTCAGGAAGAAGGGGTGAAGAAGACCGATCGATTGTGATCGTGTGGGTAGGATTTAAAGGATAAACGGGCTTTCACTCCTACATCTACGCTGCTAGATCTTTAGTCAACCATGAGAAAAACTACACACCATTCTTG
>Ga0247722_10000749_pt1 | contig 18927 bp, 16 predicted proteins | sample MSEWelMarce3H_FC_FD_189094 | JGI IMG/M metagenome (GOLD analysis project Ga0247722, IMG submission 189094) | Subsurface sediment microbial communities from gas well in West Virginia, United States - MSEEL Well Study Marcellus 3H_FC | ecosystem: Environmental > Terrestrial > Deep subsurface >... | reverse complement strand
TTTCTGTTTCACGTTTTACAATTTCGGCAAAATATAATTTTAAATCGTTATAAAATTCGGGACTTACTAAAGATGAATTGTAGTCCAAAGTTAAAGCAACCTGAATTTGTTTTTCAGTTTTAGAAGTTAGTAAAACAAAACTTAATTGATTTTCGCCAAATGGAATTGAAACCGATTCGGGCAAATATTCTACCGCATATCCATCAGGAATAGTAATTGTTACAGAATATTTGTCTTGATTAGGAAAAACAAAATCAATTGGATATTCTCTTTTTTCTTGTTTAAATGGGCTTTCGGTCATTGCCATAAAAAACAAGGGTGAAAAATAAATTTTATCTCCTATTACATCAACTGCTCCTGAATGTTGAAATTTATAGGTTTCAATAACTGGTTTTCCATTTTCAGTTTTATTATCAATTTTATATTCTGATACTTCAAGACCTTTGAATTTACCTTCTAATTTTTCTAAATAGGCATCTTCTGTTAAATCGCCATAATTTGATCGATATAAGTACGCGTTGTAATCAAAATATTGTTCTCTTAATTGCCCCGATATTTTACCATCTGTTTCAATTTTTGCCATTAAAACAACATTATCTTTGGAAATTTCTTTTGGAGTCAAATCTATCATTTCTGAGTTACCATCTTTTTTAATTAATCGTCCAAACCAATTTAAAACCCTAATTGGCACAACATTTACAGCCGTATTTTTGCTGGTTGCATCCAACAAAATATTTTTTCCATTATGGTTAACCGATGCTATTACGTAATTAAATGAACTTCGAGAGGGGAATAAAGCAATACCGTGATCTCTAGTACTAATTATAACTGGATTAGCATCTAAACCTGCATATTGCAACATACTAACTAGCATTAAGTTTATATCTGCACTATTTCCTGTTTTAGTTTCGTAGGCTTTTTTAACTCCTAATTCGCAATAAAGCCCTCGGTAATCATTCCAATTCATTCTGTTTTTAACAAAGTTAAAAATAGCTGTAATTTTTTCATCGTAGTTTGAAGTACCTTTTATCACCTCATCAATATCTTTTTCAAAATAATTTGATTTAACTAATTGCGGACCAAAATCTTCAGATTCGTAAATTTTTTTGGCAACATTTTCCCATGAATTTGCGTAGGATTTAAACATTGAATTAGGGAATTGTATCCCTGACAATTCATGCTGAATGGACGCTCTATAATTATCAATATTGTTAACAAAGGATTCGTCCAACATGGCCGGTATGTTTTGCAGCTTGTAGGTAACGCTATTTTCAATATAATTAAATGAATCATCTGATCTTTGGGAGCCTACTCCTCTACTTGTTTGAGACAAACTAGTTGAGGATTGACTAACTGATCTTGTAATTGAAGTTTTTAATTGTGTTGGATTTAAAAATCCTTTTGGGAACGTATTAAAGTAATAATATTCTGGGATACCAGTTGTGAATTCGGAATAATCAACTGGGATTGAATACTGAAAATTCCATTCAGGAAAACTGTAGTATGGTGAAGTTATTTTGTAAGCATACTCTATAATTGTTCCTTCTTTTACAGCAGGCATGGTTATTTTAGCGAGTGTAGTAAATTTATTTGTTTTTTCTTTAAACTCACCTTCCTTTTGCAATTTTGATTTTACAATTTTTCCGTCAACAAGGTTGTAACTTATTGCTTTTGAAAACTCAATTCGCTCATTATCTTGACCTGGTGTGTAAATAGCTACTGTTTTGTTAGCCCAATCATATCCGTCTTTTTTATATATTTTAATTTTTGCTTCAACTTCGGTTACAGTCATAAAACCTTCATTGATGCTATAAATAAAATATGATTTGCCCTTTTGAAAAATAATACTTGCAACAGCAGAAGTATCCTTTTTGTGTTTCGTTTCTTTCAATTCGTCTAGTGTAACTTTTCCTAGTTCATTAGTTTGAGAAAAAGCGCTCATTGTTGTCATTACAAAAGCAAATAGGAGTGTAAGTTTTTTCATTTTCATTTTGGTTTAATTAATCAAGATAATTAGTTATTATTTTTGAGATAATACAATTTTGGCATTGTCATTTTTCACAACTTGTTCTTTAAATTTTCTATACTCTTCGTACTCTGATTTATCGTAAACATCGTTGTTTATTAGTAACTTTCGTTTATATAAAATTTTATTGTTTGGTTTAAAAATCAATTCTAAAGTATAAGTACCAAATTTGCTTTCTAACGAAACATTTTCTGGTTTTGCCTCCACAGTATATGTATCAGCGATTGTTATTTCTATTTCATCAATATCAACAAAACCTCTGTCAATTTCAAAATTGGTTTTTCTGTTTCTGTAACGTTGTGGTATCAAGTTATTTTGATTAAATGCGTTTAGAGTAAGCATCTTAGTAGTACCGCTCGTATTTAAATAATTATCAACATTTACCTCAAGTTCTTCGGAGAAAGAAATATCCTCTCTATTGTCGTCAAATTTATATTTAACAAGTTTGAAATTATTTAACCAACTATAATGTAATTTGTAATAATCATTAACTTCTTGATTTGATTTGTCGGTTAGTGCATATGCATTTTCATATTGAATTCCTTTGGAAACTATTTTGATTTTTCCAGATAAATTACCTTCAGTATCAATAGTATAGGTTCCATTTGAAATTTGTGTATTTTTCAACGTTTCAAATTCATTTGTTTTTACCAGTTCACTTCCTTCGGGTTTAACAATCAAAGCGTATCTATCATCGGTAAAATCGCCTTCATAACCAAAAGGTTTTTTTTGACTAGTACATTCAAGAAAATAATAACCTTTAGTATTTGGTATAGCTAAAACAGCGTGATTTCCTTGCATAGATACAAAATCAGGGTGCAAACTTCGCTTATCTTCGCCTCCGTAAATTATAGTGTAGTAAGAGGTAACACCAACAGTTTTTAAAAGCGCTCTAGTATAGTTTGACAATGCCTTACAATCGCCATATCCAAGCCTATCAACATCTAACGACAGCATTGGCTTCCAACCCCCAATTCCCATTTGAATGCTTACATAGCGTGTTTTGTCTTGCATAAATTTGTAAACAATTTTGGCTTTTTTAATAGGATCCGTCTCTGTGCCAACAAGTGCTTTTATTTTAGTTTGTGTATCGGGATGGATTTGTTCATTATTTGATAAAAAACTATCATACATCCAAGTACCAAAATCAGTCCATGATTTGGCATTACCTTCAACACCTTCTAATGAAAACTTTTCCAATCCAAAAATAACATGCGGCATTCTTGCCAAATAGTTTACGGCGTATTCTTCTGACTTTTCTGCAGGAAGTTTTTCTGCTATAAAAGTTAGTTCATTTAGTGACTCTTTCCGAGTGATATTTCTGTTTTCGAAATTAAATTCTTTAAATTTGAAACCTAAATTTGAGGGAAAAGTTATAGTATAAGAAGATTTTTCAACTCCTTCAAACAAATCATCAATTGGGTACCAACCCGGAATAAAAGCAGTATTTGAGCTCTGTTTTTTACTTGTATATATAATTGTAAAAGGGTATTCAGTAGGCGTATAATCCAAACTTAAAACTCTATTGTCAGTAAAAACTGAAAAACCATCAGCAACACTAACGTCTTTAAAATCTTTCTTTTTAATTTTTTTTATTTCATTTCCAAAAGAATTTAAAATGGTTGCTTCTAGTTCAAGTATTTTATTTGAAGCATCAAAATATTCGTAGGCATCAATATTACGAATGCCATTTTCGTTAAATACCGTTATTGCTTTTTTTGTTGTAATAACGTACTCTTTGGCAGAATTAATTGTAATATTTATTTCTTGAAAGCGAACAACGCTATTTGCATTTTCTTTTAACTCGGCGGGGATGAATAAAGAAGAAAACTCCAATTTTTGGGCATGTAATGCAACTGAAAAAAATAATAACATTACATAACTTAAGTTGTTTTTCATGGAGGATATTTTTTTTACAAATTTAGCAAAATACTTGAATAAATTAATTTATTCTCTGTTTTTTGTATCAATAACAATCGTTACTGGCCCATCATTAATCAAAGAAACCTGCATATCGGCACCAAACTGTCCTGTTTGGACTTTTTTGTCTATTTCGATTTCAAATTGACTAATAAATTTTTCGTACAATGGAATGGCAATTTCGGGTTTTGATGCTTTGATGTAGCTAGGTCGATTGCCTTTTTTGGTAGCGGCATGAAGGGTAAATTGACTAACAACAATAACCTCTCCATCAATATCTTTTACAGAAAGATTCATCACATCATTAGCATCAGCAAAAATGCGAAGATTGGCAATTTTAGATGTTAACCAATTTATATCTTCTTGATTATCTGCATCTTCAACACCAATTAAAACTAATAAACCTTGATTTATTTGAGCAACAATTTGATTATCAATTGTTACAGATGCTGATAAAACTCTTTGGATAACGGTTTTCATTTATTTGTGATAAAAATTTAGCTCACGTAATTTGTCTTTAAGAGAATTTTTAAATTTTACATAAGATGGTAGTTTTTCCAACTCAATTAAGTCTACCTTTTGCCCTATAATTTGATATAAATCAGATATAACCAAACCTTTATTTCTCCGCCTTTTTGTCAAATCTTCTTTTGATAATCGAATTATATCTTCAATTACTTCCTTTGGATTTGTAATTAATTCAGGAGGTAATTGAATACCTAACTCTACATCTATTTTTTCAATTCCAATTTCTTCTTTTAATAGTTTTTTATCCGCTATCATCCATGATTCGGTCATTTGAACAGGAACAATTGCAACCACATTTTTGCAATATTCATCACTTTGTTGTAAAAGTATTTGTTGAGCAGGAATTATTTTTGATTGAAAAATTAAATCATCAGAAGCAGAATCAGAATCCGTATGTACGAATAAAATTAATATCCCAAACTTTTCATAAGCCACTCTTGAAGCTTTTAGTATTTGATCGTTAAAATTTAATCCAATTTTATTAATATTTATGATTTCTAACTTAGTTTCGATATCACCAGTACAATCAAATGCGACTTCTTCAAGAGTTCTTTCTACTATACTAGATAAAAATCTATTATCCGTAGTTCCTTCTGTAAAAAGCCCTCCAAGTATAAAATTACTCATAACTATAATTATATTGAATCTTCAAATTCAGCAGTTTGCAAATAATCTTTAACAATTGCTAGTGTTAGTTTTCTGTCTTGTTCTGAGAAAATTAAATTTAATTGTTGCGATGTATCATCTTTTATTACTCTACTAATTTTTGTTGAATTTACCTTCATCCTATTATCATTAATGTTTGATATTGAAGTTCGCATTTGAGCATACCAAATACTTACATTTTTATCATTTTTCCATTTTAACATATTACCTACTAAAACTGGTGAGTGGGTATTTACTATTACTTGCCGTAATGGAATATCTATTTCATTAAAATCAACACTTAAATCTTTTAATAGCTCAGTCATTGCTTTAATTCTAAATGGATGAATTCCGTTTTCTGGTTCTTCAAAACACAATAAACCAGTATGTTTTTCGTCGAATTCTAAAATGCACAAAGCAAGAATTCTTAAAGTACCTTCAGATAATACTCTTGACGAAAATTCTTTTTTATCAACATCTTTTAGTTTTATTAAATATTGTTTATTTTCGTTATCATCAACCACATCAACTTCAACAAAATTAGGTAAAAAACTGTTCAGCTTTCTTGAAATTTCTTTTAACGAATACTTTTCTGTTTGTTTAATTCTGTATAATGCAGCTGCTAAATTCTTACCACTGACGGAAATAGTATCTTCACCATTATTTTTACTAGTCGCTTGTCTTAAATCTTCAGGATTTAACTGTAAAAATTTCCAGCTTTTCATTTCTTCTTTAGCTGCTAAAACGTGAGGAAAATCAACAGTGTCAAAACTACTCAGAACTGTTCTTGTAGCGTTACTCAGTGGAAACCTTCTTTTGTTGCCAGTTGTTCCGTCTTGAGGCACTTGTATAATTGCAAGTTCATTTTCAAAAACTGTTTGAATATATGGTATGCCTCTTTTTCCCGTTATTACTTTTGGTCTCCAAAATTCCAATGCTTTTTTTGGAATTATTCCGGTAACCCAAATATCCTCCTGATGTTTTAATGTGAATAAATTTTCTTTAGAAACAACTAAGTCTTGAATTCCCGAAAAATTTGTAACTCTTTTAATAGATAATTCATATCTTAACCTTGTGTATTTAAGTTTTGTTTCATTTCCCCAAGCATCTTTTATGTTTTTATTTACCAACATTTCAACAGTAAATTCAATTTCTGTAGCATAATTATCATCACCATATTGTGTGAATAATTCTATGAATTCACCTCTTTGTTCGCTAAATGCTCTTTTTAAACTGTCTGTTTCAGCTAATCTTGAAAGTAGTGTTAACGCATCAAATAAATTACTTTTTCCAGAAGCATTTGCTCCAGCTATTACAGTAAAAGGTGTAAACTCCATTTCAAAATTATGAAATGATTTGAATCCGTTAATTTTTAGGTACGTAATCATTGTTAATCTTTTTTTTTCAAAATTACAATTATTTTTTGAAATTACTTATTCCTTGTTTCATCACTTGCAATTCGATCATCATTGTAAATATCGGTTCGGTAATGATCATCGTCACCTTCTAGTATTTTGAGATAACTATTGTAGCGTGTCCATGATATTTCGTCTTTTTCTAATGCTTCTTTAATTGCACATTTTGGTTCTTCTTTGTGTAAACAATTATTAAATTTACATTGGTCTTTAAGTTTGAAAAACTCAGGAAAATAGCCGCTAATTTCTTCTTTTTCCATGTCAACTATTCCAAATCCTTTAATACCCGGGGTGTCAATAATTTTTGCTCCAAAACTTAAATCGTACATTTCAGCGAAGGTTGTGGTGTGCTGTCCTTGCATACTTTGCTCTGAAATGGTTTTGGTTTTTAAATGTAAACTTGGCTCTAAGGCATTTACTAAAGTTGACTTCCCTACTCCAGAATGACCCGAAAACATAGTGGTTTTACCAATCATTAATTCTTTTAACGCTGATATACCTGTTCCCTCTGTAGATGAAACTCGCAAACATGTATAACCAATGGACTGGTACACGTGTTGCATATATAACTGCTCATCCAGTGTGACCTCATTTAATGAATCTATTTTATTAAAAACCAATATAGTTTCTATTCCATAAGCCTCTGCAGTTACCAAAAAACGATCAATGAAATTAAATGTTGTGGGTGGGTTATTTACAGTAATTAGTAAAAAAACATAATCTAAATTGGATGCAATAATGTGCATTTGATGAGATAGATTAACTGATTTTCTAACGATATAATTTTTTCTGTCTTGAATGGTATGAATTGTACCCGTAATTGCATCTGAACTAGTATCAATATCAAACTCAACAACGTCTCCTACTGCAATTGGATTAGTGCTTTTAATGCCTTTGATTCGAAATTTTCCTTTTATACGACAATCTATAAAATCCCCTTGTTCTGATTTTACAGTGTACCAACTTCCGGTAGATTTATATACTATTCCTGTCAAAATGATTTGCAATTATAAATGATTTACAAAAGTAGAAAAAAGAGTTGACAAACTGATTTTTTCACTAGTTAATAAAACAAAAAAAACCGTTTAAAAAATTAAACGGTTTTGAAATTGTATTTTAAATTAGAATTAGTATTTGTAACCAACTCCTTTTTTGATAGCTTGTGAACCACCTAATGAGTTTGAGCTAGCTCCAACTGTTGTTTTGTCAGAAGTCATCAAAATGAATGGACAACCAATTGCAGCAGCAGCCATTTTTAATTTTTTCTCTGCTTTTTTATCTCCTGTATTTCCGGTTTGAAAGTTGATTAAACCTGTTTTTCCTCTAACTTCTTCACCTTTTTTCAAACCTGCGATGTACCCTTTTTCTTCTAGGATTACTACTTTTTCCCAGTCATCTTCACCGTTAACAACAATTTTTTCGGTGATTTCTTCAACACGACCTGATTTTCCGTAAACAACTTTTTCTACTGCGTATTTACTTACTGTGTTTTCAGCATCTTCACCATCATATTTGAAAATGATTGTGTATTCTTCTAACTTAATAACTTTTCCTTTTACTGTTTCGCCATTGTGTTTTGTAATAACGTCAACTTGAGCATTTGCTACTCCAAATCCAAAAAGGACAGCAACAATTAAAATAATTTTTTTCATTTTGTTTATTTTTGTGTTTATAATTCTTCACAATATTACAAATTTATTTTAATATTTTACAAGCCATTTATAATTTTTTCCTGATGACCAATACTTTCTTGATGGATTTCTTTAAATAGTTTGGTTACAAACTCTTGCGTCAAACCTTTTTTCAAACCTTCGGCTATCATTTTTTCTTGAATTTCAACCCAACGATTGCTTTGTAAAACAGCTACATTGGCGTCTTTTTTTACTTGCCCTATTTGGTCTGCAATTTTCATTCTTTTGCCTAAAAGTTCAAGTAAATTATCGTCTAAAATATCAATATTTGCTCTCAATTTAGTCATTTTAGAGGTGTATTCGTCGGCATCACTGTGTTGGTTTCTAATTTTCAAATCTTTAAAAATTTGTTTCAAAGCAGTTGGCGTAACTTGTTGAGCTGCATCGCTCCAAGCATTATCTGGGTCAATATGTGTTTCAATAATCATCCCATCGTAATTTAAATCAAGTGCTTGTTGCGTTACTTCAAGAATCATGTTTCTGTTTCCTGTGATGTGCGAGGGATCTATTATCAAGGGTAAATCTGGGAATTTATTTTGTAATTCAATAGGTATTTGCCATTCGGGAATGTTTCGGTATTTTGTTTTTTGATAGGTTGAAAAACCTCTATGAATAACTCCCAATTTTTTAATTCCAGCAGCATATAATCGTTCCACACCGCCCAACCACAATGCCATATCAGGATTTACGGGGTTTTTTACTAAAACTATTTTGTCGGTTCCTTTCAAGGTGTCGGCTATTTCCTGAACTGCAAAGGGGTTTGCAGTTGTGCGAGCACCAATCCACAAAACATCAATATTATTTTCCAAAGCCAATTTACAATGAGCTGCTGTGGCCACCTCAACCGCCATGAGCAAACCTGTTTCTGCTTTTGCTTTTGTTAACCATTTGAGACCAATTTCGCCAACGCCTTCAAAACCTCCTGGACGTGTTCGTGGTTTCCAAATGCCAGCTCTAAAAATACTTACATCAGAGTTTTTTAATTCATGTGCAATTTTAAGCACTTGCTCTTCTGTTTCTGCACTGCATGGCCCTGCAATTACTAATGGATGGGTTAAATTAAAATCATCTAACCATTTTCTCATTTCTTTTTTATTTTCCATTTTTTAATTTAAAATTGGTATAGAAGCACTATTTAATTTTACTTATTGATTTGTTTTTTGAGCTACTATTTCATGCAAATGAACTAACTTATTTTTCAAATTTTCGCGAATCAATAAATTTTCATGAAATTTTAACTAAATTAATTTCAGCACTTTTTTTTCAAAAGTACAATCAAATTTTGAGGTTTGCCTAAAAAAAATTGGGCTTGCTTTAAAAAAAATCAAATTTAACTATACTCACCAAAAAAACTATTTTGCAAAGATATAAATCATAATTGAAGGTTTAGACAATACAATTTTAATTGATTTCAATCGTTCTGTTTTTAATTCCTTAGATAATTATTACATTTGCTTCAAATATTTCATTATGTCAATAGAAGTTTCAGCTATTTCAAAAAGTTACGGTACGCAAAAAGCGCTAGACAACATTTCTTTTTCAATAAAAAAAGGAGAAATTGTAGGTTTTTTAGGTCCAAATGGTGCCGGAAAATCAACATTGATGAAAATTTTAACCACCTACATTTCAGCAGATAGTGGAACAGCATTAGTTAATGGATTTGATGTTTTTGACCAACCAAAAGATGTGCAATTATCAGTAGGCTATTTGGCAGAACACAATCCGTTGTACTTAGATTTGTATATAAAAGAATTTTTAGAATTTAATGCTGATGTATATAAAGTAACCAAAAACAGAATAGAAGAAGTTATTTTGATGACAGGATTAACTCCCGAAAAAAACAAAAAAATTGGGCAATTATCCAAAGGTTACCGCCAACGTGTTGGGCTAGCAGCAGCATTACTTCATGATCCTGAAGTATTGATTTTAGATGAACCAACAACTGGTTTGGACCCAAATCAATTGGTAGAAATTAGAGAATTAATAAAAAGCATCGGTAAAAACAAAACCGTTTTCCTGTCCACACACATTATGCAAGAGGTTGAAGCCATTTGTGACAGGGTAATTATTATTAATGAAGGGAAAATTGTTACCGACAAAAAACTTGATAACATATTAAAAGAAGAGGCTATCCAAGTAATTGAAGTTGAGTTTGATAACGAAATTACGGAAACTGAAATTTCAAAAATCACAACAATTAAATCAGTTTTAAAAACAGCCCCAACCGTTTGGGAATTGACTTTTGAATCTAACATCGACATGAGATCGAAAGTATTTGATTTTGCACAAGAAAAAGGTGTCAAAATTTTACAACTTTCACATAAAAATAAAAATTTAGAACAAATTTTTAGAGAAAAAACCGCCAAAAAAAATTAATTATAAATAACTTGCCCCTGAAAAAGTGCTTGAACAGTCATTGATGGAGGTGTATTTTTTAACACCAAATTACCAACATTAAGTAATTTTCCTTCAATACTTTCTGTAGGATACACAATCATATCGTTGGATCCTCTATGATAAACAACTATTTTTTTGGCAATTAAATTCTGTGCTTCAATTCGTCCGTCTCCTTCATAAAAATTCAGATTAGCTTGATTTGTTTTTCCTGAAATGAAATATCTAACAAAAATATTAGATTCAATAACTAATTGTTCATTATCTATTTGTAAAATAAAATCATTTGTTCCAACATCACCACCGGTATCCAAACTGTATAATCGCAATATAGGATAGGTTAAAACACCATCCGATTGGATGTTTTTTTCGGTAAATGAGTGTATTTCTTCAAGGTTTGGAGCCGTGATGTATATTTTAGTTTGACCATATTCTCTTACCCAATTACAGGTTGATTTATCTTTCAAAATCAACGTTTGACCCTCTTGTACAACTTCAATATTGTTAAGTAAATTTTGACCTGTTTTTATTTCGCAAGAATAGTCAGCGCCTTGTTTTATTATTAATTCAATCCCTTTGTAAACGATTATTTTTTTAAAAGTTGAGACAGAAATATTTTTTGAAACCAATTCCCCCGACGACGTAATACAATCCGTTGGCTCGCAGGATGTTATTAAATTAACAAGCGATAAAAGCGTAATTATTTTTATTAATTTCATGATTTTAAAGTCTATATCCAATTGAAAATTCGAGGGCTTCGGCCAAAAAACCGTGTGTTTTAACACCAACTCCCGCGTTAATTTTTTTGTTCAAATAATATTTAATTCCAATTCGGTCATAAATAGGAATATCAAATTTGTACGGTTGGTACACATAATATCCTACTTGCAGCTCAACACTTACTTTGTTAAAAATGAGTTCGTGCCCAACAAACAAGCCTACTCGTTTGAAATCAGTATTGGGATCTACATTTTTGGCAGGGTAAGCAACCGATTGGTAGCGAATAAATTCTTTGTAAAAATTAGAAACAAACAATTCAGTCCCCAATTGAAGAGCACTTTTTTTATTGATTCGTTTGTCAGCAAAAAAACCAAGATGGTAAAATGCATATTGACCGCTATTAACTACCGAACTTTGATTGCATCCTGAGCGAAAAACAAAATTGTAATGAATAGGTTCGGTATATTTTAGGTCAAGTTTATCGGGATTTTTTACATAACTTTTAGTAGCATCCATAAAATGGTAACTAACACCCAAACTTAAATTGATAGTATTGATACCACTGTTTGGCGATTTGGTTCGACCATTTGAATAATGAGAAAAAAACAATCCCGCTTGAAGGGCAATTTTTTGATTAAAAAAATATTTTTTATAAGCCAATCCTACATCAATATTAGCCATCAATTTTGAACCAAAAGCAATGTTTTTACTATTTGTTTCTTTATCATAAGGATTGGTTGTAAGGGCAACACCTGCAGCGGCTTTGAATTGGATTTTTCTGTTTAAAAAATAAAAATTAGATTGCAAACCAAGTGCAAAATTTTGACCAAGTAGTTCGTTTTTAAAATCTTGATACAAAAAATAGGCGCCATACTCCGGGTAATTATAGTCTTTTTGCCATTCAATTTGAGGGTTTGATTGTTTCAAAAAGCCAACAAAAACACCTTCAGGATGTCCCGTTATTAAATGATCAACTCCTTTTTTGTGAGGTAAAATATTTCCTTTTAAAAAAGTGGCTTCAACAACAAAAGGATCCGAATTTTGAGCAAAAATAACAGATGAAACGGACAAAAATAAGGCATTTATATATTTCATTTTGGCTTATATATTAGCATAAAAATAGAGATTAAACCACAACTATTTTTTGATTAACTCTAATTTTTCGGCAAAATAATCACAAAAATCGCGCATGGTATCCGCCATTTTTTCGTCTTGAGTAGCACGCTGAAAAGTGTCTGCCATAGCAGTAAGAGTTTGATGAAAAAAAAGTTTCATTTCGTCAACAGGCATATCCTTTGTCCACAAATCAATTCGAAGTGTTTCTTGCGCATTACCGTCCCATATAGAGAGTAACATTGCTTTGGCTTCTTCCAGCTGAACGCCTCCGTCTTGGGCAGTCCATGTTAGTTTTTCTGGAACTCTATTTTCGTCAAGTTCAACAAGGAACTTTATTTCTGATGTAATTGTGCTCATTATTTTTTGGGTTTATATTTTGATTTTTCAAATACTACTTTGGCATCCATTTTTAGCAATTGTTGGATGGTTACTTCTGGGTTGTTTTCCATAAATGACCTTACAATTTGCCAGCCCATCCATTGTCCAATTCTGCCTGGTGATTCGTTGTCAATTTCCAAATAAAATTTTGAAAAAGGGGCTAAGTTAATAAAACGAGGTGCTAATTTTGCATCGGTGCTGTATAATAAATTATCTTCAATGAATTTTTTCCATATTTCGGCTTCATTTTCTTTGCTCCAAAGGATTTGTTGATCGGTGTAACCTATTTTTTCCGCATCGGTATAATCCGGAATTAGGATGTCTTTTAGGTACAATTGTTTACCGCTGGCTACCATCATTGCGATAAAAGTATCGTTGTTGCCAATAGACACAACCTTTTCGGCAAATGATTGTACAACATTTGGTATAAGTTGTCGTTCTTCAAAATTTTGTCGAATGTAAGCAGGTATGCTTTGGTAAAATACATGGTCTTTTCCGAGGTAAAATTCCAAACCTACAAGCAATTTATCGTGAGCATAAATGGTTTTGTAATTGTAATCCATTTCGGAAATGAGTGTGTAAATTTGCGGCGTTTTTACGGTTGGGAAATAGTATTTAATGTGTTTAAATACGTTTTCAATTTGATTTTGATAGGCGGTAAAGTCGGCAAATTTTTTTTGAGTTTCTTGGTAAAGGCCGCGCCAATCTTTGTTCTGATTTTTTTCAATCCAGAAATCGTCGGGCGTATTTGGGTCAAAAAAGTCGGGGAATTTGTTTTTTAAGGCGTTTAAATCTTGGGGTTTTGCGTTAAAAAAAGCTTGGTCAAAACGTATGACTTTCATTGATACGGGTATTTTTTCGACTTCTTTTTCGATTTTTGATTTTTGATTGCACGCCAAAAGGAGCGATGTGGTTAGTAGGATGAATGTCTTTTTCATTTTATTTATGTTTCGTTAGTAGTTTGACTAGCCCAGATTGAAACGAAAATCCTTTTGCCATTTTTGGTTAGTTTTTCTTGGCACAAAAAAGCGACCTTGGGAGCTCTTTTTGTGGCTTAGAAAAACAACCAAAAATGGTAAAAGATTGTAGTGTAAAGCTGGAAATAGCTTCAAAAACTAAAACGTAATTTGAATTAATTTATTATTTTTGCAAATATACATCACGAATTTTAAATTGAATAGTTAAATTTATTAAAATGAAAAAGACAAGTACAATTGAGGTTGAAAAGGTGAATGATTGGATTGTGAATTGGTTGAAAACATATGCTGAAAATGCGGGTGTTAGGGGGTTTGTAATTGGTATATCTGGCGGGGTTGACTCGGCTGTAACTTCTACTTTGTGTGCGCAAACTGGATTGGCTACATTGTGTATTGAAATGCCTATTCATCAGGCTGAAAGTCAAGTTAATAGAGGGCGCGAACATATTGATCAATTGATGCAACGATTTGAAAATGTGTCTAGGGATTTGACTGATTTAACGCCTGTTTATGAGTCTTTTAAAGATGCTGTACCTGATGGTGATGATGAGGGACTTTATCATTTATCGTTAGCAAATACAAGGGCAAGGTTGCGTATGACAAATTTATATTTTCATGCTGGAATACATAAGCTATTGGTGGCTGGCACTGGAAATAAAGTGGAAGATTTTGGTGTTGGTTTTTATACAAAATATGGTGATGGTGGTGTTGATGTGAGTCCGATTGCAGATTTGATGAAGAGTGATGTGTATGCGTTGGGTAGGTATTTACAAATTCCAAATTCAATTCTTGAAGCTTCTCCTACTGATGGTCTTTTTGGTGATAATAGAACAGATGAAGATCAGCTTGGTGCTAGTTATGATGAACTTGAATGGGCAATGGAGACAGTTGAGAAGGGACAAACGATTAGTGATTTTGAAGGCAGGGAGAAAGAAGTTTTTTCTATCTTTAAAAGGCTTAACTCATTGAACCAACACAAGATGAATCCGATACCTGTTTGTTTGATACCAAAAAATTTTAGATAAAATAATAGCAAAATGCTATTTATTGTTATTTTTTTAATATTTTTACACAATATAAATGAATTCTATTATGATAAAAACATGTGTTGCAGACAACATCCCCACAATTCATTTCGGAATTAAGCATTTTTTTAAGAATCACAACAAAATCAAAGTTGTTTCTAATGTATCTGATTTTGAATCACTTTCAAATGCATTGTTATTACACTCGATTGATGTGCTTATTTTAGATTTAGATTTAAATGATTTAAATGGCTTGCCCGAAATTAAGGGGATTGTTCAAAATTATCCTTCGATAAAAATTTTGGTTTATTCAAATTTGAATGAACATCTTTTTGCGTCAAGTACTATAAAAGCTGGAGCAAGTGGTTTCATGAAAAAATCAGTTACGCTAGAGGAAATTGAAAAAGCGATTGAAGAAGTTGCTAATGGTGGCATTGTACTTAGTAATGAATTACGAGAAGCAATTGAAACTAATAACGCTAAGAAAAATACCCCAGGTTATTTTAGAAAACTTTCGAGAAGAGAGAGCGAGGTATTGCGTTTGCTTTGCATTGGCAAAAAGAACCATGAAGTATCAGCAATTTTGAACATTAATGATAAAACAACCAGTACTTATAAAATAAGAATTTATAAAAAACTTGGTGTTACAAACTTGGTTGATTTGGTTGAAAAAAGCAAAACACTCAATATTGTATAGTTTTTTTTTAATGTCTGGAAATAACTCTTCCAAGTTTTTTTGAAAACACATTAGTCAGACTTAGATAATCAACTACATTTGAAAGAATTTCATTGTTGTTGTCTGAGTCTGGTTTAATTTCTTTCTTCAAATCGTCAATAATTTTGTTAACTAAAAACCACCTTAATGTCAGTATGGTTTCAGATACGTATTGACTAATTGTTGCTGTTTTTTCTTTAACAAAAATTTGTTTTGTTTCCCAGTTATGTAATGATTCGCGTTCGTCGTTCATTAATATAGTTGTAACCTCTTGGGCTATTTCGGGTGATAGTTTAGACAAATATTGGTCAATTTCAAAGTTTTGATTTTGATTAAAAACTGAAATTAAGTCTGTATAAATAGCTTTAAATAAGGGGTTTGCAAATTCGACTTCGTCTTCTTGTAGGCTTAAATAAATTCTATTAAAAACTTTATATCGGTTTAATTCTTTAACCTCAACCAAATCACCCTGCGGATTTGTTGCAATTATAACATCTTCAAATTCGTCTTCAAGATTACCGTAAAGCAATAAAATTTCAATTAACTTGTGTTCCAATTCGTATTGAATATCAACGGTTTGCGTTGGTACAACGGTTGAGTCATTTTTATGTACTTCAAAGGCTGTTTGTTCTTTTTTACCTTTTTTTTCAATCTCTTGTATGTCCTTTTGAACTAACTGAGCAAGTGTATTAAACAACACATCTTCAGATATATCCATGATTCGTGAACATTCTTTGATATATACTTCACGTTTAATTCTGTCTGGTATTTTTGAGATACTTGCCACCATATCTCTAATAAGTTCAGCTTTTTTTATAGGATCGTTTTTGGCCTCTTTCATCAATAACGACGCCTTAAACTGAATAAAATCCATGGCATTGTCATCAAGATATTGAATCAAATCTTGTAGCGGTGTTTTTTTGGCAAAACTATCGGGGTCGTCACCATCCGGAAATGTACATACTTTCACATTCATTCCTTCTTCCAAAATCAAGTCGATACCTCTAATAGATGCGCGCAAACCCGCAGCATCACCATCAAAAAGTACGGTTATATTTTTGGTAAGACGGTTTATCAGGCGAATTTGATCAGGAGTCAATGCCGTTCCTGATGAAGCAACAACATTTTCAATACCTGCTTGGTGCATTTGTATTACATCGGTATAACCTTCCACCAAGAAGCAATTATCGTTTTTGGCAATGGCTTGTTTAGCATGAAAAATTCCGTACAACACTTTACTTTTGTGGTACAAATCACTTTCGGGAGAGTTTAAATATTTGGCTGCTTTTTTATCATTGGTTAAAATTCTACCTCCAAAACCCAAAACACGCCCCGACATACTTTGAATAGGAAACATTACACGCCCTTTGAAACGGTCAAACTGTTTGTCCTCGCCCACAATGGTAAGTCCTGTTTTTTCTAGAAATTCTAGTTTATAGCCTTTGCCTAATGCCTCTTTTGTCAGGGCATCCCAAGTATTTGGCGAATAGCCTAAATTGAATTTTTTGATGGTTTCATTGGTAAAACCTCTTTCTTTAAAGTAAGAATATCCAATAGCTTTACCTTCTTCATGGTTTAGTAGTACGTCCTGAAAATACTTGCTTGCAAATTCAGAAACTAGGTACAAGCTTTCTTTTTCGTTGGCAATTTCTTTTTGCTCGTTAGAAAGTTCTGTTTCTTCAATTTCGATATTGTATTTTTTGGCTAAATAGCGAATAGCCTCTGGATACGAAAAATGTTCGTGTTCCATGATAAAAGCTATTGCATTTCCTCCTTTTCCTGAACTAAAATCTTTCCAAATTTGTTTAACCGGCGACACCATAAACGAAGGCGAACGCTCGTCTGAAAACGGACTAAGACCTTTGTAGTTACTCCCGGCACGCTTGAGTTGGACAAAGTCGCCAATGACTTCTTCTACCCTAGCGGCTTCATATACTTTATCTATGGTTTCTTTGGTTATCAATTTGAGGTGATTTATTTGGGTATAAAGTTAGTAATTTTTAGTAAAAAAAACCTTTTTAGAATTAGAAACTCTAAAAAGGCAAATTAACTAACCTAACAAAATTTTACTAATTGAAATCAAATCGGATTCCTAAAGATACATTATTTTGCTTTACAACATTGTCTTTAAATAGTGGGTTTAAATCGTATTTTACGTACAAACTTGTTGATCTATAACCTATATAAGTACTAACTCCGTATATAAAATTATTGGCGTTAAACGTTCCTTTTTCTTTATAGGTTACGTCATTATTGTTTGCCTCGTACTCTATAAATTGTTTTGATTTTATTCTAACACCAGCATAACCTCCAATTCCAAAACGAAAACTATCGTGTGTTTTAAAATAAGTTTTACCTTCTTTTTCTTTTTTACCAGAAAAATCAAATTCTAAATGCAAAGGCATAACCAAATACACGTTTCTAAGGCGGGAATCATTAAGACTTATATTGCTCTCTTCTAAGTTTGTTTGTGCTCCATTTTTTACAAAAAAACGATTATCGGTTGGTCGAAGATTGTTGTACATCAACGACAAGCCATATTTGGCATGCAAAAGATTATGATCATTTAAAATTCTACTATTATAAGTTAATCCCCATTCGTAAAAGTGCGAACCCCAATATCTAAAATCAGAATTAGTTACATCGCCATGAGTTGCCAAATTGTTTATTCCTGTTGCAAATACAAATTGAGATGTGGTTCTTTTTTCTACTTCAACTTTTTTATCAAACAACCTTCTTACATTAAAAGTATTAATGTATGTGCTGTCAGTTATTTTGTAAGTTACTTCATATTTTTTATATCCAATTAAAACGCTATCAACTTTATAAATTCCTTCTTTTTCTAAATCAGATTTCAACTTACCATCTACTTTTTCTTGGACTAATATTTTTAATTCTTCATGAGCTGCTGCTATTTTATTTTCAATAATTTGTGCTCTCGCTTCGGCTAGTTTTCTCTTGTTTTCGTTGGCTTGTTCTAAAGAAATAGTTCCCTTTTCTAGTTGTTCGTTGACTTTTTCAATTTCTAATTTCAAAGCCTCTTTTTCTTCTTTTGTAATATATTCCATCTTAATTGCAATAGCTTTTGCCTTGGTTTCAAAAGTTTGCTTCGCCTGTTCGCCTTTAGGGCTCGGGTCTTGTGCTACCATTTTGCTTGCAAATAAGCATAGTAATAGTGATAAGTAAATGATTAAATTTCTCATGATTAATGTTGTTAAATGATTATTGATTTATTGTTGGGTATTCTTGATTTTGCTTTCGTTAATCGTATTTCTAGTTGTCAATACAACTTTAATTTCTTCGTAATTTTTAGTAATTATATTCAGAACTTTTTTTCTAAAAGTTAGATCAACTTCTCCATCAACTTGAGTTAGTAA
>Ga0247722_10000748_pt1 | contig 18938 bp, 14 predicted proteins | sample MSEWelMarce3H_FC_FD_189094 | JGI IMG/M metagenome (GOLD analysis project Ga0247722, IMG submission 189094) | Subsurface sediment microbial communities from gas well in West Virginia, United States - MSEEL Well Study Marcellus 3H_FC | ecosystem: Environmental > Terrestrial > Deep subsurface >... | reverse complement strand
CTTATGGTGCTTCTGAATGTTTAATTATGGGCGTGAAAAAAAATAAAAATCCCTATCGTTTATATCATAATATTTGTAATGTTGAAATTTTGGATAAGGATAACAAGCCTGCCAAAGAGGGCGAGTTAGGGCGGATTGTGATTACTAATTTTGTTAATTATAGCCAGCCTATTATCCGATATGATATTGGCGATTTTGCTGTTAGTACAATGAATAAGCATGGAGAAATGACGTTTGATGGCGTTTCTGGAAGAAATAATAAACCTATCTTTTTCAAAGGAAATAAAGGCGAGCAGGTAGAGCTATTTTATATTGCTCTGTACTCGTTGTTTTTATTTTCTTCCGGAATATATAAATCACAAATGCTTATCGGAGAAAATTCGATAAAGGCATTGATTGTGGGGACGAATGAATGCATTGCTAAGTGTGAAATTAATATGGAAAAATTACTACGAAGCAATGGGGTTGATCAGACGGTTAATTTCTTCATCGAAAAGGTTGAAGATATCTTGCCAGATTCAAATGGAAAAATTCCATTTATTAAGTTCCAGTCTAGCTAATTAGTACGAATCAATAACTGTCAAGTCTAGCTTGTTCATAAACCCATTTTTTAAATAATTGAATAGATCAGGCTTGCGGCCTTGTTCTGCCAGCTGCTTTGCTACCCAGTGGAGGAGCCTTGCCACTGCGAGTGAAAGATTAGGGTATTGCCCATAGTTGTATTTGATGTGCTCACCCTTGCGGATGAAGTCACAGGCCTAAGATTTTGCCCCTTTGCTTCTGATAATTAAGAACAGACCGTCACCATCGGCTTTGGTGTAATCCTTTCCAGTCACCTTGGCATTGCGGCACTGTAAATCAGTTATCGGCATTTTCTCCCCCTGTTTTTCTGTCGTAAACAGGGTGATTATAAAACAGGGGGAGAAACAGGGGGACTTATTCGCGGTTTTGCTGGTTCTATGACGAACCGTGGCGGAATAAAAAAACCCGCAATCCCAATGGAAATGCGGGTTTGTGAACTGTTCCGAACGGTGCGGAACGAGTACCTTTATTACAAGCTGTAGTACATATCGAACTCAACTGGGTGAGTGCTCATGCGGATGCGGTTTACTTCTTGCATCTTCAATTCGATATAGCTGTCGATCCAGTCATTACTAAATACGCCGCCACGAGTCAGGAACTCACGGTCTTTATCCAGCGCATCCAATGCTTCATCCAAAGATGAGCAAACTGTTGGGATCAACTTGTCTTCTTCTGGTGGCAAGTCATACAGGTTTTTGTCTGCAGGATCGCCTGGGTGAATCTTGTTTTGCACGCCATCCAAGCCCGCCATCAACAGTGCAGAGAAGCACAGGTATGGGTTAGCCAATGGATCTGGGAAACGCGCTTCAATGCGACGGCCTTTATCTGACGATACGTGTGGAATACGGATCGAAGCAGAGCGGTTGCGTGCTGAATACGCCAATTTAACCGGCGCTTCATAATGCGGAACCAAACGTTTGTAGCTGTTGGTGCCCGGATTAGTAATCGCATTCAAAGCTTTAGCGTGCTTGATGATCCCGCCGATGTAGAACAGGGCGAATTCGCTCAAACCTGCGTAGGCATTACCTGCAAACAGGTTTTTGCCGTCTTTCCAAACCGATTGGTGAACGTGCATACCGCTGCCGTTATCGCCAACGATAGGCTTAGGCATAAAGGTTGCAGTCTTGCCGTATTGGTCTGCTACGTTGTGCACCACGTATTTCAGGATTTGAGTCCAGTCTGCGCGTTGTACCAGTGTGCTGAATTTAGTACCAATTTCGTTTTGGCCCGCGTTCGCCACTTCGTGGTGGAACACTTCAACCGGTACGCCTAGCTCTTCCAGAATCAGTACCATGGTGGCACGGATATCTTGGTGGCTATCGACTGGGGGCACTGGGAAGTAGCCGCCTTTGAGACGTGGACGGTGGCCTTTATTACCGCCTTCTACTTTATTGGCTGTCGCCCAAGCGCCTTCGTCGGATTCAATTTTGTAGAAGCAGCCGGATAAATCGGAGCCAAAACGGATGCCGTCAAAAATAAAGAATTCTGGTTCTGGGCCAAAGTAAGCCGTGTCACCCAAGCCGGTTGCTTTTAGGTATTGCTCAGCGCGCTTAGCAACCGAGCGTGGATCACGATCGTACCCTTTGCCTGTATCAGGCTCTACAACGTCACATGTCATAAACAGTGTTGGTTCGTCGTAGAAAGGATCGATGTTGGCAGTCGATGCATCTGGCATCAACAGCATGTCAGATGCTTGAATGCCTTTCCAGCCAGCAATAGAAGAGCCGTCGAAAGCATGGCCCGTTGTGAACCAATCTTCGTCTACCACGTGCGAAGGCACGGTGACGTGCTGCTCTTTGCCCATAGTGTCGGTGAAACGCAAGTCAACGAACTTAAGTCCGTTTTCTTGGATAAGGTTGAGAACGTCGGCTACCGCCATCTTGAATTCTCCAAATTTAGTTGCATGAGGGTGAAAGGATAAAGCATCCGGCTCTGCGGAATTATGAAATTGATTCAGCAATAACCATGCCAACATAAGGTGTGCTTAACTCCATTGTGCCATAAACCCAGACGCACGGACTAGCAAGCTTTAAGTAAACAACTTATGCACCATTGTGGTGACTAAAAAGCATAGTGCGAGCTTTTTTGGTGCGGCGCTAGCAGCCTGTCGGACTTAAGGCTGATCTACTACGGAAAAGCCGGATTTGGCCATATTTCACGCATTTTCTCGTTGAATAGCCAGCTATTCGCCTCAAAAACCCGCGAAATCAGTCTCAAACCGGTCTTTTCCTCGCTACGATCGCTTAAGTCCGACAGGCTGCTATGGCCGATGGCGGTGACGGAAATACTAAGAGCACCAAATCCTTTGGTTGCAGTGCGGGGAAAGTGCTCAACAGCGTCCTTGGTGCCCGTATAAGTAGAGTAATAGGCGGTTAGCTGTGAGCTTTCTAGAGGTAAGTCTTACCACGGGTGAGTTGGTCGAAATTTTGCTGCAATATCAAGCCTTAGCGCTGGTTTAGGCTGTGTTGTATCCTTATCCGCCCCATGAGCTTGCAGCGGGTGCAGGCCTTTGAGAATTGGCTTGAGAATGTTTTAGCTGAGCAATTGCCCAAGCTTTGTTTTATTCCCGCTGCCTAATGCTTCATGAAATCTGGCGCTTAAGGCTATAATCACAGGTTAATCTATGAACGACTGAGCCCTTTTCCCATGAGCACCACGCCTAAAGAACTCGCAAAAAGTTTCGAACCCGCAGAGATCGAAAGCCGCTACTACCCAGAGTGGGAGAAAGCCGGTTACTTTCAGCCAAATATGCAAAGCACTGAATCATTCTGCATTCAGCTGCCGCCACCGAATGTGACGGGTACCTTGCATATGGGTCATGCCTTTAATCAAACGATTATGGATGGCCTCACTCGCTACCATCGTATGAAAGGTGAAAACACGCTTTGGCAGCCCGGCACCGATCACGCCGGTATTGCCACGCAAATCGTAGTTGAGCGCCAGCTGGATGCGCAAGGCATCAGCCGCCATGAATTGGGCCGCGAGAAGTTCGTAGAAAAAATCTGGGAATGGAAAAAAGAATCGGGTGCAACCATCACCGAGCAAATGCGCCGCATGGGTGCATCGGTAGATTGGAAGCGCGAATACTTCACTATGGACGAGCAATGCTCGGCCACGGTTAGCGAAGTCTTTGTCAGCCTGTTTGAACAAGGCCTGATTTACCGTGGCAAGCGTCTGTCTAACTGGGACCCAAAGCTGGGCACCGCGATCTCCGACCTCGAAGTGGTTTCCGAGGAAGAAGACGGCCATATGTGGCATATTAAATATCCGGTGGTGGGCAGCGATGAATTTATCGTGGTGGCCACGACTCGTCCTGAAACCTTGCTTGGCGACGTTGCCGTAGCGGTGAATCCGGATGACGAGCGTTTTACGCATTTGCTTGGTAAAACACTTTCATTGCCACTGACCAACCGTGAAATCCCTGTGATCGCCGACGATTATGTGGACGCGGCTTTTGGTACCGGTTTGGTGAAAATCACGCCAGCGCATGATTTTAACGATTACCAAGTCGGTAAGCGTCATAACACCCAGCTGATCAATGTGATGAGCCTAGAAGCGACGATTCTAGCTAAGGCGCAGGTATTTAGTTTTGATGGCGATGCACTGGGCAGTATTGATTTACCTAGCGCTTACGCTGGTTTAACGGCTCTGGCGGCGCGTAAAGTAATGCTCGCCGATCTGGATGCCCAGGGTTTATTGCTCGAGACCAAGAAGCATAAATTGATGGTGCCACGAGGGGACCGTACAGGCTCGGTGATCGAGCCTTTACTGACCGATCAGTGGTTTATGGCCATGAGTAAGGCCGATGAAACCGGCCAAAGCATCACCGAAAAAGCCCTGCAAGCGGTGGCAGATGGTGAAGTTAAATTTGTGCCAGAAAACTGGGTGAACACTTACAACCAGTGGCTGAATAATATTCAAGACTGGTGCATTAGTCGTCAGCTATGGTGGGGTCATCAGATTCCGGCTTGGTACGATGAAGACGGCAAAGTTTATGTAGCACGCAATCAGGCCGAAGCAGAATCACAAGCGCCGGGCAAAACACTGCGCCGTGATGTGGACGTGCTCGATACTTGGTTTAGCTCGGCACTGGTGCCGTTCTCTACCTTGGGTTGGAAGCCCGGCCAAACCACCCCTGAGCTGGAAGCATTTTTGCCTTCATCGGTACTGGTCACCGGCTTTGACATTATTTTCTTCTGGGTAGCCCGGATGATTATGATGACCAAGCACTTCACTGGCAAAGTGCCGTTTAAGCATGTGTATATCCACGGCTTGGTGCGGGATGGCGAAGGCCAGAAGATGTCTAAATCGGAGGGCAATGTGCTTGATCCGGTTGATCTGATCGACGGGATTGATCTGGAATCACTGCTGGAAAAACGCACTTCCGGCCTGCGTCGCCCAGAAACCGCGCCTAAGGTGGCGGCTAAAACCAAGAAAGAATTCCCAGAAGGCATTCCAGCTTTTGGTACCGATGCACTGCGCTTCACCTTTGCATCGCTAGCAACTTTGGGCCGCAGTATTAATTTTGATCAGCATCGCTGCGAAGGCTATCGCAACTTCTGCAATAAGCTGTGGAATGCCACCCGCTATGTTCTGATGAATGTGGAAGGCAAAGACGTAGGGCAGGATGAATCCTTGCCGCTGGAATACAGCTTTGCTGATCAGTGGATGATTGGGCGCTTGCAGCAGGCAGAGCACGATGTCACTACCGCGCTGGATACCTTCCGCTTCGATCTGGCGGCTCAGGGTATTTACGAATTTGTTTGGAACGATTACTGCGACTGGTATATCGAGCTGGCTAAGGTGCAATTGCAATTAGGCAACGAAGCGCAGCAACGTGCCACCCGCCGCACCTTGGTTCGCGTATTAGAAACCACATTGCGTATGGCTCACCCGATTATTCCGTTTATTACCGAAGAGCTGTGGCAGGTTGTTGCACCACTGGCGAACGCTAAAAAGACCGAATCCATCATGGTGGCCGACTGGCCGGTGGCGGATCTAAGCAAGGTGAACGAGGCGGCTAATGCACAAGTTGAAAGCTTAAAAGCGCTGGCCTTTGCTGTGCGTAATTTGCGCGGTGAAATGGGCTTGCCGCCATCGCAAAAAACACCGCTGCTGCTGGAAGGCGGAGACGAGCTGCAGCAGTACGCGGCTTACTTAGTGCCATTAGCCAAGCTTGCTAGCGTCACCATCGTGGCGCAATTGCCTGAAGATGATGCGCCGGTGGCGGTTGCAGGCAGCACGCGTTTAATGCTGAAAGTAGAAATTGATAAAGCAGCAGAATCGGCGCGTTTAACTAAAGAAATCGGCAAGCTCTCTGAGAATCTGGAACGAATCAAAGCCAAGTTTGAAAAGCCGGGTTATCTAGATAAAGCGCCTGCTCATTTGGTGGAAAAAGATCAGGGCTTATTGATTGAATTTGCTGAGAAATTGGCGCAATTACAAAGCCAATTGGCTAAATTGCAATAGCATTAACTCACAGGCTGCTTTGTGCAGCCTGTTTTTATTTAAGTTGAGTGGGCGCTGTGCTCATGAGTAAGAAACAAGGAAATAGTAATGATTAATAACGATATTTTACGTAGCGTTCGCTATATGCTGGATTTAAGCGATGCTCATATTGTGGCGATTGCTAAATTGGCTGATTTTGATTTGGCTAAAGAAGATGTTGCGGCATTTTTGAAAAAAGAAGATGAAGAAGGTTATTTGGAATGCAGCGATGAAGTCATGGCTTATTTCTTAGATGGCTTGGTATTTCATAAGCGCGGCAAAGATGAAAGCCGCCCGGCACAGCCGATTGAATTGCCTATGAGCAATAATATGGCACTTAAAAAACTGCGCGTGGCTTTTGAATTAAAAGAAGAAGATATGCATAGTATTCTGGATGCAGCAGGCTTTGATGTATCCAAACCAGAATTAAGCGCCTTATTCCGTAAAAAAGATCATAAGCACTATCGCAGCTGTGGCGATCAATTACTCAGAAATTTTTTAAAAGGTTTAACGCTTCGTTTACGTGGCTAAATGGTCGTTGCTTAGTCATAACTAAGCATTTGATAGAGGGGCTAGCAATCGGCTTTGCCCACTCTACATTTATTTATCCTACACGCTGTTGCTATTTCAACCTCCGTTATTCCTGCTAACCTCAAATGGCTTGATCGATGAAAACTCTAAATATTATCGGGCCAGGTCGGCTTGGAAAATCATTAGCGCGTTTAGCTCTACAATCAGGGCGTTTCCAAATAGGCGGGGTATACGCCAGATCTGCTGAGCATATTACAGACGCGATTACCTTTATTGGGGCAGGTGAGTTTTGTTCTGCTCTAGATCAATTACCGGCAGCTGATTTATATCTATTAGCAGTGCCAGATGGTGCAATTGAAAATGTGGCGATTGAGCTGGCGGCTTGTCATATCGTAAATGCGGGGAATGTGGTGTTTCATAGCAGTGGGGTATCAGAGGCCGCGTTACTTGCTCCCTTGCAAGATTCTGGTGCTTATTTAGCCAGCGTGCATCCCGCTTTTTCTTTTGCTGATCCGGCGTTGGCGGTAGCCTCTTTTAATGCAATTCCTTGCGCTTTAGAAGGGGATCCATTGGCCTATGATATTTTGCAAGATTTTGTATTGGCTCTGGGTGGCAAGCCATTTACGTTAGTTAAAGGCGGAAAGGCGGCTTATCATGCCGCTTTGACTATGGCAGCTAATTATCTTGTTACCTTAGCAGATTTATCATTAAAAACAGCAAAAATGGCCGGAATAGAGAGTGATATTGCCCAAAGCCTTATTTTGAATTTAATGCAGCAAACATTAAGTAATATTAGAGTATTAGGGCCTGCCGCTGCATTAACTGGTCCAATTGTTCGTGGTGATGAGGCTACAATAGAAAAGCATTTATCTGTAATAAAAGATGCAACGATATTGCGCTGTTATCAAAGTATGGGACAGGCTACGATTGATTTAGCAGCAGATCATCTTAGTAAACCTAAGCAAGCTGCGTTGCATCAACGTTTAGCATAAGCTAGCAGCCTTTCGGACTTAGCATCAGTCAGCTGCAAAATCACCTGATCGGCCTATATTTCACCAGATTTTTGACCGATAACTCGTTATTGGCGCTGCAAATCCGGCAAAATCTGGTCTCGACCATGCGATTTTTCGCTTCGACCGTGTAAGTCCGACAGGCTGCTTGGGTCTGTTGACGTTTCATTTGTGGCTGCGTGATGTTCCTCGGAAATATCGTGTTATTACCTTCGTCGCATGCCTTGTGCCTGGCCGTTTTCCGGCCTAGCGCAATTGCGAATGAAACGTCAACAGACCCTAGAAGTATTGATTAAACAATTTAGAACATGGCCTTTTTTACCGTATGTTACCAGTAGTAAAAGCACATTCAGTAACAATGTCTTACAGTATTGATCAGGTGAAAAATACCTCTGTGTTAGTGTTTATTTTCACTGCTTTTTTTATCAAAAAACGGCAGGATAGCGGCATAAGGTAGTAAGCCTTGCTGTTTGATGCAGGGCACAAGCCTATCTACTTATCATTTTGGAGATGTACGATGTCAGCCCCTAAAACCCATCCACTGTTTCTGGCTGCGGCCGTTTCTGTGATTTTAGCTTCTGGTGTAGGTGTTGCTAATTGGCTAGGTTTTGTTGGCAAGCCTGCTGTAGAGCCCATTGTCGTGGCCTCGGTGCCCAGTGTAGCCAGCGCGCCTGTATTAGCCTTAGTGGGCACTCCTGTGCCGACTGCCGCACCTATCGTAACACCTGCTCCAACACCAATCCCAACGGCTGCGCCTAGGCCTGTTGTACATACGCCTGCAGTTAAGCCCCGTCCTAAAGCAACGCCGCACCCTGCGCCGGTGGCAAAAAGCACAGAAGAAGACAAGCCTGCTCCTATCGTTTGGCCAGCCAAAGAAGTATGTAAAAGTTGTGGCCGCGTGACTTCAGTGCGCACTATTGAGAAAAAAGGGGAAGGTTCGGGTGGCGGTGCGGTGGTTGGTGGTGTGCTAGGTGGGGTAGTGGGCCACCAGATTGGTGGGGGTAATGGCCGTACCGTTGCAGAAGTATTGGGTGCAATTGGTGGTGCTGTGGCTGGCCATCAGGCTGAAAAACAATACCGCAGCGTAACGGTATACGAAGTTCGCGTGTCATTTGACGATGATAGCCAGCGCACTTATAGCTTTCAGGAACGCCCACAATTTAGCCAAGGCGATCGTGTGCGCTTAAGCGGCGATACTATTGTGCCTACAGGTAATTAACAGATTTTATTTGATCAAAAGGGCGCGGCTTGCTGCGCCCTTTTTTATATTTTAAGCAGCAAACTGCACCTCTAAATTAGCTGTGTTCCATGCCTAGTTCTTGAATTTTACGTGTTAGGGTATTGCGCCCCCAGCCGAGTAACTCGGCCGCTTCGATGCGTTTTCCGCCAGTATGAGCTAAGGCGCGTTCAATCACTACGCGCTCAAAGGCTGGGGTGATCTCATCGAGAATGCGGCTATCACCTCGGCTGAGACGCATGCTCATTTCTGCGCCCAAATGACTTAACCAATCTCCGTTGCGCAATTGGACTTCACTGGCTTCAGTACTTAATTCTGGAGGGAGATCACCCGCTTGCACTAAAGCACCCGGTGCCATTACGGTAATCCAATGGCAGAGGTTTTCTAGCTGGCGCACATTGCCCGGAAAACTAAATGCAGCCAGTTTATTCATGGCGTCATCCGTTAGACGCTTGGCTTCAATCCCTAGCTCTGTGGCCGATTTACTCAAAAAATAACGCGCTAGCAGAGGGATATCTTGGCTTCTTTCCCGAAGTGCAGGTAAGCGCAGCCGGATTACATTTAAACGGTGGAATAAATCTTCTCGAAACTGCCCTTGTTTAACCCGCTCTTCTAAATGTTGATGCGTAGCAGCAATCACCCGCACATTGGCTTTAATCGGCTGATGCCCGCCTACGCGGTAATAAAAGCCATCGGATAGCACCCGCAGTAAGCGGGTTTGCAGCTCGGAGGGCATATCGCCGATTTCGTCTAAGAATAAAGTGCCATTTTCAGCTTGCTCAAAGCGGCCTTGACGGCGAGCGTCTGCACCAGTAAATGCGCCGCGCTCGTGGCCAAATAACTCGGACTCTAGTAAGTCTTTAGGGATCGCCGCAGTATTGATCGCCACAAAGGGCTTGGCAGAGCGTGGACTATGGCGGTGTAGGGCGCGCGCTACTAATTCTTTACCACTACCTGATTCACCGGTAATCAACACGGTGGCAGCAGATTGGCTGAGGCGGCCAATCGCCCTAAATACATCTTGCATGGCAGGGGCTTGCCCTAGGATTTCTGGCGCGGGTGATGCGGCTTCTGTGGGGCTGCCTACTTGATTGGTAAATCTTTCGCTTTCTTGGATGGCACGTCGTATTAAGTCGATGGCTTGATCTACATCGAAAGGCTTGGGCATATATTCAAATGCCCCCCCTTGAAAGGCCGATACGGCGCTATCTAAATCTGAATGTGCCGTCATGATAATGACGGGTAAATCGGGCCAATCTTGCTTCACAATATCTAAAAACTGTAATCCAGATTCGCCAGGCATGCGGATATCACAAACGATGGCTTGTGGCTGTTCTTGGGTGAGTTTTGCTAGCGCGTCGGTGGCTGAGGCAAAGCTAGCATGCGAGATGTTTTCGCGTGCTAAGGCCTTTTCAAATACCCAACGAATCGATCGGTCATCATCAATAATCCAAACAGCACTCATGGGGTTTCCTTTTGTTGCTTGTTATTTATTGCTGTGTAACATCAGTTAATGCGCTTCTTGCCAGCCATTAAGCGGCAGCAGCAGGCTAAAGCAGGTGAGGCCAGGGCGGCTTTCAAATTCAATGGTGCCGTGGTGCTGGATAACAAAGGTGTGAGCAAGGTGCAGGCCGATACCGGTGCCGCCTGGTCGGCCAGAGACCAATGGATAAAACAGCGTTTCTTTTAGGGAATTAGGAATTCCCGGACCGTTATCAATAATTTGAATTTGTAAGGCCAGCGGAAAGCGGCGGCGATTGAGCGTGACCTGGCGTGCAATCCGCGTACGCAAAAAAATCTCGCCTACACCCGCCATCGCTTGTACGGCATTGCGGACAATATTAAGCACCGCTTGAATCAGTTGTTCTTGATCGGCGATCAGGCTAGGTAGGCTGGTATCGTAATCGCGCTTTACCGATAGGCCATTGGGCGTTTCGGCAAGGACTAAGCTGCGAACACGTTCTAATACCTCATGAATATTTAGCTCGGTGAGCTTAGGCAGACGATGTGGAGTAAGTAAGCGATCCAGTAGCCTTTGTAAGCGCTGAGACTCTTCGATAATCACTTGGGTGTATTCTTTTAGGGCAGGGCTAGTCAGCTCTACAGAGAGCAATTGCGCAGCCCCACGAATACCACCTAAGGGGTTTTTTATTTCATGGGCAAGATTGCGAATCAGCTCGCGATTGGCTTGTTGTTGCGCTTGCAAGCGTGCTTCATTCACAATTTTTCGCTGTTGATCCATTTGCCGAATTTCAACCAACGCCGCCGCTGCACTGTTTTCGATAGGGCTGGCGGTGAGCGTGACATACACATCGCCGTGCGTGGTGGCTAGCAAAAGCTCGTGCTCGGTGATGCTGATGTTTTCTGTGCAGGCAGTAATCACCGCACTGACAATGGGGCTGTGTGGCTCTAAGCATGCTGATAATGTCATGCCTATATCATCTAGGCGTAGGCCTAACAGATCAGTGGCAGCAGGGTTGACGTAAACCAGCGTGCTGTCTGTAGCAACGGCAATGACAGCATCATCCAGAAACTCAAGACCAGAGAAGGCGGTATGGCACATGGTGGCTTGTCTCTGCAGAAGATTATCTATGGGACTCTAGCAATTTGCGGGCCAGCAAGGTGATGATACGAGTTCGCTAGTATGGGCCCCTTTACTGGTGCTAAGACCTATAAGCATACAGCAGCAATGCACCAGTGTGGTGCATTGCTGCTGTGGATGGTGCGTAGATTTGTGTAAGGTTTAGCGCAAGCGGCTAATTTCGGATTGTAAGGCGCTGATATTTTTCTCATGCAGAACCATGTTATTGCGGATGCGGCCCATTTTTTCTACATACTTTTGCGGGCTGGCTTTTTCTTCGGCAGATCTAGTGCTTTCAGCTTCTGAGAGTTGGCGGCGCGCATCGGTGAGTCTTTTTTGCTCACTCGCTAGCTCTTCATTAAGAATAAGCTGGCGGTTACTATCACGGCTTTTTTGCGTGGCAGCATCCACGCGTGGAAAGTTACCTGGAGTTGCCGTTTGTGGGCGGCGCTCCTTAGGGCCTGCGTTGCCATGCGAGCGAGGGGCAGGAATCAAGGCTCCTGGCTCGACCAAGATGCGTTGTGCATTGCGCATGGGGATATTAGAAAACGTGACATTGCCGTGTTCGTCCACATACTTGTAGATATCGGCGTGAGCCAGTGGGGCAAAGCAGGCAAGGATAATGAGTAGGTACTTAAGCATGGGCATAACTTAACACAGACAGGTTTAAAGTAGTTTAGTAAGTCGCTTAGCATTGGCTGGCTAGTGCATAACAAAACTGGGTTGAGGTACGATCTAATTTAAGAATAAATGCAATGCATTATGATTGCTAGGGTCTGTTGACGTTTCATTCACGGCTGCGTTTGGCCCAGTTTTGGGGCTGAACAAGGAGAAAATGGCGACATGATACGAGTACCATGAGCGATTTTTAACTTTTGTTCCGCCCCTAAAATGGGCTAAACCCGAAGGGCTGAGCCGGGAAAGGGCCATTCACTGCGTGATGCTCCTCGACAATAACCCGTTATTGCCTTCGTCACATGCCTTGTGCCTAGCCGTTTTCCGGCTCAGCGCAATGGCGAATGAAACGCCAACAGGCTGCTAGGCTAATTGCGCCTAGCATCACTATGGCCCAAGGGTTTTTCTGGGGCTATTAAATCTCGGATGCGCTGTTTTAATTCTTTAGACTCCGGAAAACGCCCCTCGATTCTTCTATCCCAAATAATGATATCCATACACTGCACAACAAATAGGCCTCCAGTGCCTGGTTGCAGGGCCACTTCTCCGACCTCATCCGCGAAGCTTGATAGCAACTCTTGAGCAAGCCACGCTGAGCGTAGTAACCAATTGCATCGGGTGCAATATAAAATACTGATTCGGGGTTTAGTGATTGGCGTCATTAAAATTTTAAACCTAGTTGCTGGAGTTGCTTTGCGGTTTCATTGGCGTTGATATGGTGAATACCATGCCAACCCAGTTGGCTTGCTGCGTGGGCATTTTTGGCGACATCGTCAATAAACACCAGCTCATTAGGCTGCAAGTCAGTTAAGTGGATGCGCTCAAACATCGCTTGATAAATGGCCGGATCAGGTTTGATTAAGCCTAAGCGCCCAGATACCACAATATCTTTAAAGCGGTGCAGTAGCGGAAAGTGCTCCCAAGCATAGGGAAAGGTTTCATCTGACCAATTAGTTAGGCCGTAGAGTGGAATATTAGCTGATTCTAATCGCTCCATCAGTGCTACGCCATCAGGTAAAGTGCCTCGTAGCATTTCATTCCAGCGGCTATAAAATGCCGCGATCAAATCACTGTACTCGGGAAACTCGGCCTGTTTGATGGCGATTGCATCAGCCCATGTGCGGCCACGGTCTTGCTCAATATTCCATTCGCTATTGCAAACGTGACTGAAGAAGAATTTTCGCTCTTTTTCATTATTGATTAGCTTGCGATAAAGATAATCGGGATTCCAATCAAATAATACACCACCAAAATCAAAGACAACGGCTCGAATGGTCATCATCATCGCTCAAGGCAAACGCAAGAGGGGATATTCTACCTCTTGCGTTTGCCTTGATGCGGGTTAATCGTTGATTTATAGAGAGAATAGCGACAAGTACCATTTACCGTCATAAATCAGTACTAGCAGCCTGTCGGACTTAGCATCAGTCAGCTGCAAAATCACCTGATCGGCCTATATTTCACCAGATTTTTGACCAATAACTCGTTATTGGCGCTGAAAATCCGGCAAAATCTGGTTTCGACCATGCGATTTTTCGCTTCGACCGTCTAAGTCCGACAGGCTACTAGGGCTAAAATTTGCGTTAACGATGTGCTAAGCGGGTGGGTTTAATTGCGAGGGTCTTTTAACGCCGTAGCGCCCCAAAAAGGCAGCCAACCCGAAGGGCTGATTCGGGAAACGGCCATTCACTGCGTTATGCTTCTCGGAAATAACGTGTTATTACCTTCGTCGCATGCCTTGTGCCTAGCCGTTTCCCTGCTCAGCGTAATTGCGAATGAAACGTCAACAGACCCTAGCAGCCTGTCGGGCTTAAGACTGATCTATTACGGAAAAGCCGGATTTTGCCATATTTCACGCATTTTCTCGTTGAATAGTCAGCTATTCGCCTCAAAAACCCGCGAAATCTGTCTCAAACCGGTCTTTCCCTCGCTACGATCGCTTAAGTCCGACAGGCTGCTAGGCACATATAATTTTTAACCGCCTTAGCTCACGCCATAATACCCAGCTAATCATGATGCCGATGGTAACATTTACCACGGGTAGCGCGGTGTACACGCCGTTCACTCCCCACCATTGTGGCATTAGCCATAGCGCTGGAATCAATACCAAGGTTTTACCTAGGGTGCCAAATAACGATAAACGGCTGAGCGCCATGGCTTGTAAACCAATTACCCCCACAATAATTACCCCATCAAAAGGCAGGGCGAAGAGGTGTAGCTGTAAGGCTTGGCTTGCAGAGCTAATCAACGCCTGATCTTGTCCTGCGTACAGGGCGGCGATCGCTTGCGGGAAAAACTGCACCAATGCCAGCAGTACAAAGCTAAGTAATAAGCTGACTTTTAACCCATAGCTTAGCGTTTGCGCCAGCCTTTGCTGCTGCCCAGCGCCGGTGGCATGGCTTAATATGGGCTGCATGCCAAGTGCTAAGCCGTGTACCAGTAATATAAAAACGGCCTCGGTATAACCCGCCACGGCGTAAGCGGCTATATCAGCACCCTTGCCATATTTTAATAATTGATAGTTATGGGCTAACAAGAGGAAGGCGAGGTTGAGCTCCATCAGTAAGCTAGAAAAACCCAGCCCCAGCATTGATGGCATACTTTGCCAGTGCGGGCGCAGATCGGCCAGACTCATGCGTAAGTTCGCGTAGCGGCTAAAGAAATAAACTAAGCCAGACAATGTAATTAAGCCTTCAATGAGTAAGGTGGCGCTTGCTGTCCCAGCCAAGCCCCAACCAAGCTGCACCACAAACAAGTAATTGAGCGCGATATTGCTTAATGCACCAGCGGTGACCAAAGCGGTGACAAGTTTAGGGCGGCCATCATTGCGCAGTAAGTAAATCACCGCCATTTGCCCAATGGTTACCATGCCGCCCCAAAGCATCAGCGATAAATAGGAGCGTGCTTCTAGCAGTACCGCTGGATCATGATCTGCATTAAGCAGCCTTAATATGCTTTCCTGCTGGCTAATGCCAATCACAGGCAGGGCGATGCCGAGCGCCGTAATAATTAAAATGGTATTGGACAGTGCTTGCCGTGCTTGTTTGATTTTGCCTGCACCTTGCAGCATTGAGATACGCGTAGCCGCGCCCATGCTGATCATTGACCCAAGGCCAATTTGCAATAAAATTACCGGATAAATCAGATTGATGGCCGCCAGCGCATGTGATCCTACATAGCGGCCAACAAATATGCCATCCACAACAATATATAAGCCGACCACCAACATACCGGCGATGGATGGAGTCACATAGCGCCAGAATAGGGTTTTAACTGGTAAGGTGTTTAGATCGTGCAGATTTTTGCGGTTCATAAGGCTCGTTTGCGATTATTTGAATCAGGTCATGGAATAATTTGAAGATGCTAACATTTAATCGGTCATGAGCGATTAATTAAATTTATGGAATAATCCCAGGAACTATCAGAGAGCAGTCATGGCAAGAAAGACGAAAGAAGATGCACAAAAAACCCGCGATGCCATTTTAGATGGTGCAGAACAGGTATTTTTGGCTAAGGGGGTGGCCCAATCTACGATGGCTGATATTGCCGATGCTGCTGGCGTTTCCCGTGGTGCGGTTTATGGGCATTACCCAAATAAAATTGATGTGTGCAAAGCAATGAGCGAGCGTATGTTGGCTTGTCAGTCTATGCACTATTGTTCTAGCCATCACAGTGCAATGGAAGCATTGGTGCAAACGGGCTTGTACTACCTGAGGCTGTTTTGCCAGCCTAGTTCGATTCAAACGGTGATTGCCATCTTGTATTTTAAGTGCGAGCGTAGCGCAGAAAATGCCCCACTCATTAGGCACCGAGATTTAATCACTAAGCTCGCCATGCATTACAGCCTGCGCCTCTTGCGCCGTGCCGTGCAGAATCAGGAATTGCCCGCCAGCCTTGATTTACGCCTTAGTAATCACTATCTGCATACCGTCTTTGATGGCACTTACGACATGCTGCAAGACTTGTACCCTGATCGTCCGCAAGCGGCACTGCCTGATTGCGAACGTATATTACGCACCGCCGTAGAAAGCTTGCGGCAAGCTCCACACTTGCAGCAAAAAACATCTTAAGTAGGTGAGGTGACATATGAGGTGGGCTTTATACCCTATCCCAGAGGCCACCTCTTTAAGATAGCTGCGTGCTTTTAATCAACAGCTCTGCAGGCTTTTGCGCGTGCCGAGTGCAGTTTTTTGTAGCTATCAAGTAGGCGATGGTGTCGATCTAGGCCCTCCAGCTTCATGCTGGTTGGCGTTAAGCCGAAGAAGCGTATGTCGCCGTGGACAGAGCCGAGTACCGCGTCTATTCGTGCATCGCCAAACATACGGCGGAAATTAAGCTCGTAATCAGCGAGTTCCAGCTCATCGTTCAACTCGATTTCGAGCACCACATTTAATGCTTGATAAAACAGGCCGCGTTCGGCGGTGTTATCGTTGTATTGCAGAAAAGCACCGACCAAGTCGTGCGCATCATCAAATTGCCGCAATGCCAGATGAATCAGTAGTTTGAGCTCCAGAATGGTGAGTTGACCCCAAGCCGTGTTTTCATCAAATTTGATGCCGATGAGGTCTGAAACGTCGGAATAATCACCCAGCTCGCTGTCTTCTAAACGCTCAAGCAGGGCTGCTAAAGCGGTGTTGTCCAAGCGATGCAGGTTTAAAATATCAGCGCGGAACAATAGCGCTTTATTGGTGTTATCCCAGACCAAATCTTCTATCGGATAAATTTCTGAATAGCCTGGCACCAAAATGCGGCAGGCTTTGGCACCCAAATCCTCATACACCGCCATATAGGCTTCTTTGCCGATGTTCGCCAAAATGCCGAACAGCACCGCAGCTTCCTCAGTATTGGCGTTATCACCTTGGCGCGAGAAATCCCACTCCACAAAAGTAAACTTGGATTGGGCACTGAAAAAACGCCAAGAAACAATACCGCTGGAATCGATGAAATGCTCAATAAAATTATTCGGCTCTGTTAAGGCTTGGCTAACAAATGTGGGGCGAGGTAAATCGTTCAGGCCTTCAAAACTACGGCCTTGCAGTAATTCGGTTAGGCTGCGCTCAATGGCGACTTCTATATTCGGATGTGCGCCGAACGAGGCAAACACGCCGCCAGTACGCGGGTTCATCAAGGTGACGCACATCACGGGGTAAACCCCTCCCAGCGACGCATCTTTCACCAATACCGGAAAACCTTGCTCTTCTAAGGCTGCAATGCCCGCTAAAATGCTTGGGTATTTTTCCAGCACGGCTTGTGGCACATCGGGTAGCGTGATTTCACCTTCTAGAATTTCGCGTTTAACCGCCCGCTCAAAGATTTCCGATAAACATTGTACTTGCGCTTCGGCAACCGTATTACCGGCACTCATGCCGTTGCTTACAAACAAGTTTTCGATCAGATTGCTAGGGAAATACACCGTCTCGCCATCGGACTGGCGCACAAACGGCAGCGAGCAGATACCTCGCTCGGTATTGCCAGAGTTAGTGTCATACAGGTGCGAGCCACGTAATTCATCATCGGGGTTGAAAATGGCTAGACAGTAGTTGTCCAGAATTTCCGTCGGTAGCGCGTCATTCGGGCCGGGCTTAAACCAGCGCTCGTCCGGTGAGTGAACAAATTCGGCGTTGGCAATGTCGTCTCCCCAAAACTGCCCCGCATAGAAATGGTTGCAATTGATACGCTCGATATACTCACCTAAGGCCGATGCCAATGCGCTTTCTTTACTTGAACCCTTGCCATTGGTAAAGCACATCGGCGAGTGTGCATCGCGAATATGAAGCGACCACACATTTGGCACAATATTGCGCCACGAGGCGATTTCAATTTTGATACCCAAATCCGCCAGTAGGCTAGACATATTGGCGATGGTTTGCTCAAGCGGCAAATCCTTGCCAACGATATAGGTGCTGGCATCGGAAGTTGGGTTAAGTATCAATAGAGACTGCGCGTCGGCTTCTATGTTTTCGACTTCTTCAATCACAAAATCAGGGCCGGTTTGCACCACTTTTTTGACGGTACAGCGCTCAATCGAGCGCAAAATACCTTGACGATCTTTGGCTGAAATATCCGCTGGTAATTCGACCTGAATTTTGAATATTTGCTGATAGCGGTTTTCTGGGTCAACAATATTGTTTTGCGACAAGCGAATATGTTCGGTCGAAATATTGCGCGTTTCGCAGTACAACTTTACAAAGTAAGCTGCGCACAAAGCCGATGAAGCAAGGAAATAATCAAACGGTCCTGGTGCCGAGCCATCGCCCTTATAGCGGATTGGCTGATCGGCAACCACCGTGAAATCATCGAATTTGGCTTCCAGACGAAGCTTGTCGAGAAAGTTAACCTTAATTTCCATGGGAGAATTCCAAAATAGCAGTCAAATTGAGTTGGTCGCTATTATCCGGTTTTTCTCCGCTCTAGTCTTAGTAGCCTGTTGGACTTAGAGCTAGCCTACTGCAAACAATGCCGGATTTGGCTATATTCCATGCATTTTCTCGTTAAATAGCTCTTGCTATTTGCCTAAAAAATGCATGGGGTTTCACCCTACCTGTTAATTGCAAAAGGCTTAAATCGTTTTTATCAGCCAGCCGTTGGCGGTGTCTTCCACCTCATAGCCGCGTGCTTTTAATTGGCTACGCACCTCATCGGCCGCCGCCCAGCTTTTATCTTGGCGATATTGTTGGCGCTCTGCGGCGAGAGCTTGAATTTCTGCGGGAACCTCAGCTGCAGCTGAGGGGTGCCAGCGGGCTAAATCTAAGCCAAATACGCTGTCAAAGCGTTTGAGTGTGGCTTTTTTATTCGGAGCGCTCAGCTCTGATTTTAATAGCTCCCACATCAGGGC
>Ga0247722_10000747_pt1 | contig 18938 bp, 22 predicted proteins | sample MSEWelMarce3H_FC_FD_189094 | JGI IMG/M metagenome (GOLD analysis project Ga0247722, IMG submission 189094) | Subsurface sediment microbial communities from gas well in West Virginia, United States - MSEEL Well Study Marcellus 3H_FC | ecosystem: Environmental > Terrestrial > Deep subsurface >... | reverse complement strand
GTCATATAGTAATAATTATTCATATTGTAGTCATCGTTGATGATTATACATACGCTATACGGAACATTAAAACTACGACCACTACTCAACAAGGTGGCATTATTTCTTTTTCCACGAAATGTAGCAAAATAAAAATTATTTGTTTGGGAAATATTTAAATTTCCATTACGAATGCGCCAAAAGGTTTGACCCGATGAAATAAAACTGCTATTTACTAGACCTGCAATCGGTCCTTGTGGGCCGGTTGGACCAGAAGGGCCGGTTGGACCGGTTGGACCGGTGGTTCCGGTGGGTCCTGTTGCGCCAGTCGGTCCGGTCGGTCCGGTGGGGCCTGTTGCGCCAGTCGGACCTGATAAACTGAAACTAATAATAACTTGTGGCTGTGATTCAATAAAACTATTGTTTGATGTGGGGGATGAAACACGAATCACTTCCATATCATAATATGGCTTTCCTTCAATTGCATTATCTAATCCCATTCGTTTCACACCGCTATTTACAATTTTAAAAATCATGAATTTATTGAAATCTGTTACACTCTGAATTTTTACATAACCGTATTTATCACGTGATGCATACTCGTTGATTGTGTCTAAAAATAAAGAGATGTCAGTTCCAGAAACGTTACTTGTATCATTTCCATCTAGGTCTTGTGAGTAATTAACACTATTAATTTGAATTATAGTAGATGTTATATGGTCACTATTTCCAAACCGAATCATCCCTCTTTGGGTAATAATGTTTTGTGTTGAAAAATCTATTTTATATCGAAATGAATTTACCGGTGGTGGCGAATATCCAACATTACCGGTTGGACCGGTGGGTCCGGTAAGTCCGATTGGGCCTCTAATACCAGTTGGACCAGTATCACCTCGTTCACCCATATATTCCGCTGAACCTGGAGGGCCTGTCGGGCCTTGAAGACCAACCGGACCTTCTGGACCTGGGCTACCTTCTTGAAAAGTCCAACCTCCGATACCGGTTGAACCGGTAGGACCCGTGGGTCCAATAATGTCAGGCATGTACTTAATACGATGGTTTTAGTCTGTCTTATTAAAATATATTAGGAATGTTTTTTTATATTACGATAATGACAGATATATTATTATATATGTATATTATACTTATTAATTTAATACACATATTAATTTAAGTAAATATTCATGAACACTCGTCGGTGTTTTGAAAACCGGACCTATCACATTTATGCCAAAAATAATTCAAACCTTTGTAATGAATCTAGTGAGTATGTTCAAAAGGTAAAGTTCGGGGCGATTTTAAATGAGAATTGTAAAAATGTGGCTTCGACCACGAACGGGCTTTCTGCGAGTCAAATTGCGCGGTCATTTGGTGTAAAATATCCGAATTATCAAATTCGAAATGACGCTTTTGACATATCTTGCAATAAAGTAAATACGAATTAATTCGGTTGATTCGGTTGATTCGTAGTTGGCGAACAGCACCGTCGAGAGATACAATAACCACAACAGAAGAATGAAAACACCGAAAATGCTATGATACCTACAACCTGATATATAGGCATCATTATAACTCTAAATATGAATATGAATATGAATAATAGTTCTAGTATAAGTATTTCGGGGTTGATATATTAACGGCGGGCAGACTGCGAATACGGTGGTGATTACAACTGTGACTGTGTTGATGGTGTTTGTAAAAAATTGAAATGATTTTTTTGATATATATATTCAACAAAGAGATTATCAATTCTATATTATGTTTCAAAGCGGTTTGTCGGTTTCCGTGGAATCTTCTCCAAGGACACCATCGTTGGTATCAGGTATGAACAGGTCTGGTTTCTATGGTAGCGGAGGAGACGGAGACGAAAGCGGAGAGAGGCTTGGTGCGCCTTTGAAAAAAAGAGAGGAGGAGGACCAGGAAGAGGGGGGAGAAAGCATTTCACCTCGAGTGTTGTTTCTATCGTCTCAGTCGAATCGTCGTCAGGATGTTGCACGTCGTTTGGACTTTTACTCGTCTGGAGAATGGTCGCCGATACCACTTGCGACTTCGTCGTCTGCGTCTGCGGCGGCATCGGTCGCGGCGGCATCGGTCGCATCGTGGGAGGATGCGATACCAATAGTGGTGAGGAGGGAACCCGAAGAAGAAAGCGTTGGCGATTGTGGTGTATGCTATCTATCGCTTCCGAAGCGTTCAAATCACGTCTTTACGGCGTGTGGGCATTTGTTTTGCGTGAAATGTCTGCTTTTATGGTGGGATACATCCACAACGTGTCCGATGTGTCGGGCTGACATTTTGGATCTCGACGGCGATGCAGCCGTGGTGGGGCCTGCATTAGTATCAGACTCGGACTCAGACCCAGACTCAGCGGACGACAACGACTCGTCATCGGCGTCTTCTGATGAATCACAACAAGAAATCAACGCGGTGTTTGATTTGATGGCGAGAGAAGGAGTCGCCAACGACGACAATATCGGAGGACGTGAAGTCGAACCTCCACAACCCATTCCCGCTATCGACCAATATCTTCACACCGATGCTGGCGTTGATTGGTCGATTCTTGCGGGAACAAACCCCGCACACGATGATGAGGCGTTTCAATTGACTCGACACGAATGTATGAATATTCGTTGGGGCCGCGAGACGGCGGCGATGTTGTGGGCGCGGAGGCGGTTTAGTGAAACGCTCTTCTCCGAGATTGAGTTCTTGGGTGAAACGTTTCACACATTCATTCAAAAAATAAATTGGCTGGGTTTCAGCGCTGCTGCTGATATGGGTCCTCATCGAATGTTTGAGTTCGTGATGTGTCGGACAAATGTTCACAACAGGGGGCATGAAACCAACTTCTTCGGATACATTTCACAAGTGGTTATTGTTCAAGCAGATAATCCTGTAACTACGATTTCTTACGACGCGTATGCTGAATGGGAAAATACCCACGAGTATGCGTTCGTCGTTCACGTATTCAGCCCAACCACCGCGCCATACGATATATATAACATACATGAGAACACATATGAGACGACTGAATTGTTGTTTCGATTTGCGGACATTCGCAGGATGTATTCGATTCAGACTTGTGAGCGTGTTTCTGCGTGAAACCTATTTAAAGAGATGTATTGTGTATATTGTGGGGAGCATCGCAAGAGAAGTAGCCGGATGTGTGTGTGAGTGCGTGGATGTGAGTGTGGTTATGGATGCGTTGTTAGGACCCAGATTTAATAAAAAAACAAATACAACGGAACCAAAAATGAAAAATTCAAAAGTGTTTGTGACGGTAACGTTACTGTAATGATAGCGTGAATGGCGGAGTGGTCCAACGCGACGGGTTTAAGCTCCGTTATCTCAGGATGCGCAGGTTCGAACCCTGCTTCACGCATTTTTTTCATAATTAATAATAACTTTTCGGGGTTATTATTAACTCTAATCAACGAATTTAATTATTCAAGCATACATCCAAATAAATCCTCCACCATTTTTAGTTTTATCCTTTAAATAATATCTAATGGTTGTGCTTGGAACAGAAGAATTCCTTGATGCTACTCTTATGCTATTGTATTCATTTAACAAATTATTATTCAGATCATATTGTTTAACTTTTGTTCCTCGTTTATCATGACATTCAATAATTACATTATTCACAACTTTTATATTTTCAGAATGGTATTTTTTCAAACTTTCACTTATTTTTTTTTTGGATTCTTCATTGTGATTATGATTTGTATGGGTACCATTTCTCATATTTTCAACTACCTTTTTCCATTTTTCCGAATTTGCAATACCGTTCTTTATCTTTTCTCTTATTTCAGGATCACTCATGACTATTTTATTCCTTTCTGACATTTGTGTCCTTAATTCAGGATTATCAATATACTTTTGTTTTAACTTATCTTTAATAATATTTTTTACTTGTTCTGTATGGTTTTTGCCCTGAAACCCACCACCCTCTCCACCATTTGTTATGTTATAACCATTAGGAACAACACTATTATATTTTCGTATATATTCTCTTTCGTATTTAAATCTCTCGTCATCAAAGCATATAATTAATACACTAAACTCAAAATTTTCAATACCGTATTTTTTAACAGCATCTCGTAGAGCCGGACATCCTTTATTTGCTTCTATTTTTTGTTTGTGTTGGTTCCATCTCCAAACCACATCTTTACCTTTTGATTCGCCTATGTAACATTTTTTTGTAATTTTATTTAGTACTCGATATATGTATGCCATATTATATTATATTATATAAATGATACAGATCTGTTTATATTTATTTAATAATAATCAATAAAAATGAATATAAAGACATAAAATAGTAGTATGTCGGGGGTGAGAGTCTGTTTGTCCATCGTTGTAGTGACGTTGCTAGACAAAATTTGTTTTGGGACTTTGGTCTAGGGGTATGATGCTTGCTTTGGGTGCAAGAGGTCGAGAGTTCGATTCTCTCAAGTCCCCATCTCGTGGATATGGCGCATGTTCGATCCCAAATATTCGCACAGTTTGTTTTATTTTTGCCTTTGTAGCTCAGTAGGTAGAGCGTGTGGCTGTTAACCACAAGGTCATCGGTTCGAACCCGGTCGAGGGCGATTTTATTTTATTATAACACACTTGGTTGTGATATAATAAAAATGTATATACATATACTATACTATACTCATAATAGATATAACGATGCCACTATCTCGCGGTAGAAAAAATAGACGACGCAATAATCGTACTCACCTCCGCGGTCGTACTTCCAAGATATCTCTCACCAATTCAGAATATGGGCTTGGATTAGCTGGTTCTCTCGTCGGTGTATCTGCATTAACACAAGGAACTGAAATGGAACCTCAAGCTGAACAAGGCCCATCCATGTTCATCGGAGGTCGTGGTGGTCGTAACGTCCGTGGTCGGGGGGGTGCGGGCGACAGCGCGGAGTACATCCTGCGTTTTCTTGAAATGTTGAATACGATTAAAATCTACCACTGGTCGACATTATCCTATCCAACCCATAAAGCAACCGATGAACTTCATAGTAAAATGAGTGAATTAATCGATTCATTTATTGAGATTTACATCGGGCATCTTTCGCGGCGTTCTGGGGCTGGCGCGGGTGTTCCTGTATTCAAGCGTGGTAGTGGTGCATCAACAATTTCGTTCTGTGAGTGCAAATCTCTCGACATCTTTTGTAAGAAACTGGACGGATATATTATATTTATGGAAGGCCTCACCGAGAGATTAAATGGTTATACCGATTTAGTGAATATTCGCGATGAGATGGTGGGCGCTGTGGCACAGGCGTTGTATTTGCTGAGGTTGAAATAGTAGCTCACTTGCTTCGTTGCTTCTTTGCTCCGCAACTACGCAAGTTCGCGCTTCGCCGCTCTATTATGTAACATAATATTACAATTAGTAATAATATTATGAGCGCTGGTGCTGGTGCTGGTGCTGGTGCTGGTGCTGGTTCTCGTCCGTTACCCCCCCATCCATTCATTCGCAATTATCGTGAATTACCACAGCATCCCGAGAAAAAACGGCGCAAGCATTTAAAGAAGCTGCATGATTGGGAGGTCTGTGGCGCATTATGTGAAAGTGCGGCGTCTGATGTTGATATCGTGACTTGAATGGTGCCGGTGCCTGTGCCTGCATCCACTGTCTCTTTTAAAGCAACCATCTCTAGTTCCATTTGTTCCGCCGACAAAAGTTTGTCTAGTGAATCAGATTTGTCTTTATTAAAATCAATTACTGCCGATATAATATTTTTAATCACGCCAATTTCAAGAAGTGTACGTAAATATATCTTTATATCATCGGTTGCTGAGTGATGTTCAATCATATATTCAACGAGTTTTTCGACATTATGAATTGAGATACGTGCGATAGTTGATGAAGATGCGCGTTCAATTTCAATCGCAAGAATGACATATGAGAAAAAGGTATGTAGTGTTATTTTTTTAGAATAGTTCTTATCTGTTGTAAGTTTAAGTTTAAGTGCGTTGAGAGATTTCGATGATTGGTCTTGTGATATCTGCAATTGTGACGACGGGTGTTGCGGTTGTAACGACGGTGACGAGTGTGGTGATACATGTGACGTTTGTGACTGTTCGGACGGGCTATGACTATATGCGTCGCCGCCCGGTTCCTGTTTCGTGTCCGTTGGCTCCGTCGTCGTCGTCGTCGCTGTCGTCGTCGTCGTCGTCGCTGTCGTCGTCGTTACCGCTTCCGCTTCCGCTTCCGCTTCCGCTTCCGCTTCCGCATCCGCCTCTGTCAAAAGATGTACCGGACTAGAAGGACCATTTTCTTCTGGGTCCGACAATACACCATAATCATTTTCAGGTGTTCTTTCAATCAATTCTGTTTTTGATGCCGATGACAGAGAAGACGGAATACTACCTCTTTTATGTTTCTTTCCTCCCATTATTGTTTCGTGATGCGGTTGTTTCTAATATAGTAATTTATTAAAATTCCTTTATTATTTGTTATTTGTTATTTGTTATTTGTTATACCAGCGAACATTTGAAACCGCACCTAGGGTGCTTAATTTCAATTCGCTACTGGTATCTCGGCGTAGTAATAAAAACTTACCTTTGTCCATTTCATGTAAGTACCTGTAATGTGTTACTTTATGCGGTGGGTGGTGCGCTCTATGTGGGTTTTCAGATTTGTTTGTTTTTGGATGCAGCCTTCGCCTCCATGATGCGTGATTTGATTTGTTTGACGACTTCAGCTCGGTCTTTTTTTCGGTGGTCATCCGTCAGGAAGCTTGTGACTTCTTCGCTGATTTTCAGCGTGAGACCTTTGAGTGAAATGAATGTGCGGCGCAGGGTTTCAGGTGTGAGAATGGTGCGAAGTATGTTGGCAGATGCTTGTGAGATTTGCGCATGTTGTGACGGAACGCCGGGTAGTTCGAGTGCGTTGGGCGTGTTTCTGAAAAGTCCGCCACCGACGTTGGCGTATTTTGGTTTTGGTTCCAGCGTGCGGATTTCTTTTGTCAGCTCAGCATTCCATGCTTTCAGGTCGAGGTACTTGTCTTTTGCGTCGATGTATGCCTGCGCGTCGGCTTCTTTGTCTTTGAACGTGGCTTGCGTGGCTAGTTCTGCGACGTCTTCTTGCTCTTTAATGGTCGCCTGCATTCGCCTGAGTTCGTCGAACGTCTTGCTGTCATGCACATGAAGTTTCACACGAAAGTTGCCGAATGCTTCTTTGAGGAGTCGAAAGTCGGATTGGCTCATCGTTTGTGTGGATTTTGCGGATGCTTCGAGTGCATCAAATGCACGTTGGACTCGAGCACTCGCCGACATCCGGTAAGCTGTGCGCGATGTTGGTGACCGGCGACGCTTGAGTGATACAGCAGCTTGTTTGGCAGCTTGTGAAAAGGCCCAAATCGCTTTGTCGGCTTCCAGTTGTCGTTCGGTTCTGTCTTCGCGATCCATTCCAGGGCGGGGTGTGCCGGTCGGCGGCGTCGAGAATTCCGTTTCGTAGTCTTCGTCCGTCATTCTAGTGATGGTAGTAGTAGTAGTCATGTCTGTGTACGTTCGTTCGTTGTCTGAAGGTAGCTTGTAATTAGAATAAATGTAGAAAAGTATTTCAATTTTTTCCATCCGTCACTCGAATCTATATCAACATCATATTACTTAAAATGAATCGTGGATGTTAAATTTCGGGGGCGGCGGTCACATGTCAAATCCTGGGAAAAAATTGAAATCCTTTTTTTGATTTGGTCTAGATGACAGCGTCAAGTCAGATACCCCTTAATGGATACATCAGAAAATCAGAACAGGAACCGTCGTGTAATTATTGTGAAGAAAAAACCGAAGACAGGTATTGACAGGTTTGATGAATATATACAAAAATCCGGTCTTGAACCGAAAAACTACCAGCGTGAAGGTGTCGAGTTTTGTCTGCGCCGCGAACGACGATGCGGTGCTGATGCTGATGCTGATGCTGATGCGGCGGCTGCTGTTAGCCCGATACTTGGTGGAATCATCGCGGATGAAATGGGTCTCGGAAAAACTATTGTGATGATGGGTCTTATCCTTGCAAATCTGGCGGCATTTCGACGCACCTTGATTGTTGTGCCTGTTGCGTTAATCGCACAGTGGGTCGCACAAATCAAGAAAACAATCATCGATACCGGTGTGAAATCCGACCTTGTGGTATTTGTGTATCATGGCGCAGCTGCAAAACACCGTGTGATATTATCGGATGACGGGAATGGTATCGTGTGGTGCCACAAACCTCCCAAACGAGGGGGAGGGGGGGGGTTTGAGGCGCGTGCGATTGATATTGTGATTACGACGTACGGGTGTGTCGCGATGGAAGAACCGGCGGCGAAAGCCCCGAAGAAGCCGGCGATGTCCATCCTTACATTTCACGCCGACCGCGTCATCTTCGATGAAGCTCATCATCTACGAAACAAAAGCAGTCGCGTGTTTAAAGGTGCGATGCGGGTGGTTGGTGGTGGCAGCGGCGGAGAAGATGCAGCGTTGGCGGTTCGTCATCCAAGTGTATGGATTGTTACCGGAACACCTATTCAAAACAAAATATCAGATTTGAAGTCTTTGTGCTACGTGCTTGGGTTTAGGGTAGGTGATTTGATAACAGAAGAAAAGAGGAAGATGATTCGTGACCAGTATGTATTACGCAGGACAAAGGTGAGTGTTGGTATGGTCGTGGATGATGCAGATACTGCCGACTCATCATCATCGGCGGAGGTGATTGATGAGACATGTGCTCCTCGCCTGCAATCTCTCGCGCATTACAAATCTAATGTTGCTTGGACGTCCGAGAATGAGCTTGTTTTAAGCCGTGAGATTCATCTCGCAGCCAAGAATACATCGGACCGCGCCGAGAGATTGAAGTTATATACCCGGATGCGTCAGATGTGTGTTTGGCCTGCGTTGTTGCGGCGTGGCGGCGATGACGTGACGCATGGACTTTCAGCCGACGAGTTTCATGTTGCGGTTTCAAAACAGAGTAAGATGGACCAGGTAGTAGATAGGATGATGGCGGAATCGGGTGGAGGGGGGTGTGAAGGACGCAAATCCATCGTGTTCTGTCATTTTCGCCGAGAGATGACCCAGTTGCGCGATATGTTGCTGCGTTCTGGTGTGGTGGCGGAGAAGGACGATGTCGCAATCATCGACGGAACTGTCGGCGCGCGTGAACGTGGGCGTATCTTTGCAGCTGCACCAAAAGTGCTTATTTTACAGATACGGACTTGCAGCGAGGGCTTAAACTTACAAGAGTATTCGGATGTCTATTTCGTAAGCCCACACTGGAACCCGTGTGTTGAAGACCAGGCTATCGCGCGATGCTATCGCATGGGACAGACCTCCCAAGTCCGGGTGTTTCGGTTCTATATGACAGATTTCGTCGGGGAATTTGACGCTGTGATTGCAGGGGAGTCGGAGTGCATTTCTACGCTGGATCATAAATGCGAAGAAATACAAGAAAGAAAACGTGTATTGTGTAATGAATTCCTTATGGGGTGAAGGAATGTGTGCGTGGTGTGTGTGTGGGTGTGTGTAATAAACTTTTTATTTGTGTATATATAATCATATAATAATAAATCACATGGGTAATGAACAGTCTCGGTCTCGGTCTCGGTCTCGGTCTCGGTCTCGGTCTCGCGGCCGTCATGGTCGATGGTCTCATGATGCACCAAAATCTGTCGGCGATAGGACTGCTGTTTTACAGAAATGCGGACATCGGTGCTTTTTAGGTCCTGAAAAGACGTTTCCGATATGTGCGCGTTTAGGAGCAGCGGCGGCGGCGAGCGGTGAGTGTAAAATTGACCGTCACGGTGTTCAGGCCGCGTATTCTCGCGCACGTGAATGGGCTGCAATTACCGCACGTAAAAAACGATCGTCGGTGAAGGCTGCGCGCGCACATCGTAAATATACTGCGGTTGCTCGTCGGGCGAAGTCGATTCTATCGAAAATGAAGTGACAGAATGACGGAATGAGGTTTCGGGTCATGTTAGACTAGACGCCAGTTGAACCAAATCCTCCGGTGCCGCGTGTGGTTGGTGCGCCTAGTTCCGCCTCGGTTTCTACGATATGGACCAGGAACGGCGAGAGATCCGGCGCACATACCTGGAAATACCGGTCATATTTCTTGATGGGTGAAAGGGTCTCCTTCCAAACATGCCATATATCATTACTGCCAAAAAGACCGATTGTATCCACCGCCGCAATAAGGTCGCCACGGTATCCTGCATCGATGATACCTACAGAATTCGCAAGACGCATCCTTGTTTTACTTATACTTGACCTAGGGTATAAATAAAATCCGCATGGTGCAGCTGGTGGTACGGCTGGTGGGTCTGTGGCGAGAGACGATGGCGTGGATGTGGTGGTTGAAATGCTGACTGGTTGTGGTGTGGCGGTGGATGGGGATTGAATGAGGGTCGTCGTCGTGGTTGTGGCGGAGGGGGGCGGGGTGCCTGCGGACGCGGCGACACGCATACAGCATCGGACGCAGAGATTAAGCCCTCGTGCGCCATCTACGCCCGCGGAGCTTGTAATACCCGGATTAGTGATGAATTGACGTGAGATAAGATTGTCTACCCCGTATCCATAGTCGTTGCCATCAGTTGGCATGAAGAGGTCGAACCCTGAGTCGGGGGTGGTGGTGGCGGCGTCTTGGATTTTCTGATTATGGTCTTCGACCTTCTTTTTGTATTGCGCGACCCATTCCTCGTCGTCTTGGTTCTTCGAGAGATACATATACAATTCGTATTTAGTCATAGCGAAGCGAAGCGGAGTGTAATGAAGCCGTATTATAATACAATCATTTATGTTTATATTATATATTATTATACATAACATATAATAAGGAGAAATAAATAATTATCATATAAACAAAATGTCTATTGTGGTTATGCGTCGTAAGGTTCGAGAGAATCACCCGCGGGTTGCACCTATTTCAGGGCACCTTACTGGAAGTGATGGTAAGACCGGTGTGAATGATTCGAACCGTGCTGGATTTTCCATCAACGGTGGACATCGTAATCTTCGTGGTATCGGAAATATGCGGATGGTAGGTTCCGGTGGATGGAGTGGTGGCGGGCGTGGGGCGGGCCGATTCGCAACAGGAAATTCGTCATGGTATTTTTCGGCCAACGACCCGAATATAATCAAACGTTCGTCGCGTGGGAATGCGGCGATGATCGATATGAAGTATCGATGGATTAAGGGAGCACAATATCCTCGGGCCTGGCATAAGGATATTCCGTCCGCCACGTTGGAGGTTCGGTCTCAGTCAGAATATATTAAGAAGCTAGCAGCTGGAGTTGTTCGATGCGGAACCGTAAAAGTGACTACTATAAATCCTTGTGTAAGTAAGGTGTGCTCTGTATTTGTCGGAACTGGTGCGTTGAAGAAGAAGCGTGTTGCATGGAAGCCAGTAACGAAGACAGTCACCGAAAGGGTCGTTAGTCAGAGCGAATATGTCGAGAAGGGTGGCCTGAAGAGTGGGCGGCGAAATTGTTTGTCTTTGAAAGAGCCTAATAAATATACGCATTTCCCTATGTATATTCGTCATGTCGGATGCGATGTTAATTATTTACGCTGGCAGGATGCTGTGACTGCAGGAGCTTTGCCTGCAAATTATGTCGGATGATACGGATGATACGGATGATACGGATGATACTGATGATGGGGAGCGATGGGGAGCGATGGGGAGCGATGGGGAGCGATGAGCGCATGTGAGGCGCAGCTAGACACAAATATATCGGCGTTCTGATGGGTTGTCCCGTAATACCCGCTTTAAAAACCAATATATTTTTGTATTTACGATCGATGAGAGTATTGCTTCATGGTCATGGTCCTTCTTGGAGACGACTGTGGCTGCGTCTGCGCTACGTGAGATGTAACAATACATGCATAATAATCCAAAACTATAATACCCTGATTTAAAATGAAGTGTATATGGTAATGTTTTTTTAGAGATGAACTCTTTAAATTCGGGTGAATTAAATGCGATATTTTTCGTGATGGAGGTAGCGGTTGTAGTGTATTCTTTTTGATACGGTGCTGTTATTGTGATTTGATGTTCTTCATCAATATCATGTATTTTGTCTTCATTTGTGATTGCAAAGTGTATTATTGATGCGTCTGTGATGCTATGTCTATCGTCGTCGTTGTCGTCGTTGTCGTCGTTGTCGTCGTTGTCGTCGTTGTCGTCGTCGTCATGCGCCTTATTGGTAACGGCAGACCCAGACCCCACTTTACGTTTCGGCATCATGTCATAAAAAACAGTTATATCATCTAGATTGAAACCGGCAATTCCTTTATTATCCAATTCAAGTTGATGTAGTTGTCTTCCAATCGATTCTATTAGTATTTCCATGACATTATATTCTAGATGTTTCTTGTTTCGTTTTAGTAATGCTGATAATGGTTCAACTTTAGATGCGGTTATTGTTAGGCTATGTTGTGATTTATGAGAGAACATCGATTTTGGTAAAGGACAACTGCGTATAAGTTGCTCGGATGAAAAATGATATGTCGCCGTCATTATTGTTGGTCTATGTGTATTTATATATCTATCTTATTTATTTTGTTTCTGGATGTAAATTTTGCAGCAACACATCTCCAAAATATTGGTGTCGGTATCGCGTTATGAACAATCTTGATCGATTGGCCGTTGATAATATTGTCGCGGTATTTTTGAACTCTTGGTTCATGCGTGTTCCATTTTTTGAAGTAGATGTAAATGTTATTGTAACAAACAGTTTGTTGACAGGTGTCTGACAGGGGCGATGTGATAGTGGTCGCGGTTCTTTCCCATTTTGGAAGAATGAATTCCTTTGGTTTGATGATGATTCTGGAAATATCACCTAATCCCGCACTATTGATTATGGAATATAGTTCTTCTTGGGTTATATTCCCTAACGCTCTTGGAATACATAATGCAGGATACTCGTACGACGACAACGACAACGATAACGACAACGATGACCGCGGCGATGATGTTTCTGTTTGCATATGCATGATTTTTGTATTCGGTGTTGTTGTTGTATAATATAATCAATTTTTTGTATTTGTTGATTTTGTTATATCTGTCTTCACAGTTAATTAAATAAACAGTATAAACAATATTATTGACATTATGTAAGTTAGATACGGATTATCTCTGGGTGCGTGTTTGTTGAATGATTCAGGAACATAATGTAGCAACATCGGCGTCGAAGAATACAAATAATAATAATAATAATAATCAAAAACGAACCCGGAATAGAAGGCGTATTGTCAAAGAAGATGATAATAGAGGCGGTAGAAGTGACCTCTTGAAAAAAAAAGAGGAAAAATCACAACGAACGACTGTCAACACGGCTAAACCTGTTCTTGAAAGTTCTAATCCATTTTTTATTGCAGTTTGCGCACCAGAAACGTATAAATCAGCGCCATCGCTGTCGCAATTAGTACATCATAGTGAACAAACTCAGAAAGTAAAACCAAACGTATTTTTACGGTCACGACCACGTAGTAATGCGTCGTCTAATGCGTCGTCTAATTTAGCGTATCCAAACCGTTTTATTCATCATCCGGTTCTTCAACATGAACGACAGCGTGAACCAACGTCGGGCGTCATCTCGGCGGAAGAAGTTGCTGGGGTAGGATTGGGTGTTTCATCAACATCCAACATCGAACATTTTCCATCTTTGAAATCTAGCTCAGCATCAGCATCAGCAACAACATCGGTGTCGAAGTTAAACTTTAAAGAGATGGTAATGAAAAATACTACGGCTACGACTACGGCTACGACTACGGCTACGACTACGGCTACGACTACGGCTACGACTACGACTACGACTACGGCTACGACTACGGCAACTGGTGCAAGTGATGGGGTCTGTACAGTTATAGGAAGTAGTTACACCGCACCATCCTTTAAATTGTCTAATATCCCTCAAAAAATGATATCTTCTGGTAACATATTTTTAGCTGCATTTCACGCTCCTCATGCTGATACCGACGCTGATGCCGATGCTGATGCTGATGCTGATGCTGGCGCCGATGCTTATAATACTTTAACGAATGGTGTTGGGCATGTAATTGCTTCATCTATTCTGGTTGATTCTTGTGACAAGAAGTATGACCGATTGTATCAGTAATTGATATTTGTGAATGCGCGTATCTTTATTCTATATCATTTCGTTTTGTTATATAATCGTACAACAAAATGAATCCTAATACTATTTATCATTATTCCCAGTTTCTCGTTCACGACGATGACAACGACGACGATGATGTTTCAAATAAAGACGATATCCTTGACACCCGATGGATTACCGAATATGAAACTGATATTTTGATAGATGAATATAAATTATTACTTAAAACAGATATTACTCATGTATCATTCGAGTTTTTTTATTTAGACCGTGATAAAAAATGTGTCGAATATATTATGCCGATGACATATTCTTTGAGGGGAATCAATCAGATTACTCAAGATGAAATATTTAATATCGTGCAGTCTCATCAAAAGATGAATAAAAAATATTACAATTTTCAATCTTTGTTGTTGTATAATTTTCAGTTTCAGTTTCAGGATAATAACAAAGATATAGTTCGATGTGTCTCGGAATATTTACAAAATACGGATTTGAATATCGATAAAGTATTGGTCGAATATACGAATATTCTTTCTATTGATGTCATACATTTTTTCCCTGTCATTTCCATGTTTCACGATTTAATCGGCTTTTCGGTTTTATTGTATGAAGACTGAGTTATATATCATCTATATCTACTTCTTCCAAGTATGACGACTTCGACGCAGCAGGTCTATGATGTGCAGGATTCGGTGTGGTGGTAGCGGCAGCGGCAGCGGCGATGCTTCTGGAAGTATCTTTCTTGATACGTTCGTCATCGCTGTCGCTGTCGTTGTCGTTATCGTTGTCGCTATCACTTATATCATCATATATCGATTGATAACTTGATGTCTTTAATTTCGACAGTTTTCCATCTTGCGCTATTATTTCTTGATATTCCAACGTTTTCTGGTCCTTGAATTCAATCGCATGATTTGTCTTGAATTCAACATCGCTGTTACTGCCGCTGTCGCTATTATTACATTCTGTAAGATCCTGGAAAATCTTTTCCTGTACACGCAGCCTTTCACGCTCTGATGATGAATATATTTCGAGTAAGTCGCATTTTTGAATGTTTTTTGCCGTCTTTGAAATTTTGCTTGCGAACTCTTTTTCTGCGTCCCACTGTCGTAATCCAACAAGAACCCATGTTCCTTGTGATAGTGCATTTTCGCGTTTGGACCGTCCTGTGAATTTTCCGCGAATGTGGCATAATCTCTCGTAACCATCCACGCATTTTACCATACACATCGAGTTGCCAAGAAGACGCATGATGTACGCATATACTTCATCTTTACATAGAGAAATTCGTAGAAATTTATTGGCTTGTTGTGATGATCCATTTACATGCTTGCGCGCAAGATGTTTCATTTTATTGCCGCCTCCTTCATTTCGAACCATTGTGTTGATGTATAATGAATATTTAGATGTGTCGCGTAATGTATATATTACATAATAAACAGACTATTTTAATTCAATTTTATTTACATAAATATTTGTATTTTTCGTCATAAGCCGACGTTGATGGTATTTCGGGCTCGTTGGAGGCGATGGACGTGGTGGCGTCATGTTCTTGGTTCATTTCTTCCGTAGTTGCTGCGATGAAGATATTTTTTTGATTGATATCATCTTCGTCTAATTTCATGTAGCATAATAATGCGAGAATGATGATGTCTTTGTTATTGTAATTGATATTATTGTTGATTTTGCCGAGAACGTCGGTTGGGCTTATGACCGTTGAATAAGTGGATTTAGTAGTCATCATGTATTCAACGAATGCAACAACGGCGGGTGTGTCGATGGGTGTGGCGGCGGCGTCGTAATGTCGGCGTAAATGGACTGCAGTTGTTTTTAGATGATTTGATTGATATGATTTGATAAGTGCATTGTCTTTGTCTTTGGGGTAAATATATGAGACGTTTCCATCGTTGGTGTATGCGTGCGTGTATAACTGAAATACAATCGTCGATGTATAGTTTCGGCGCTTTATCATATTTTTGATGATGTGTGGGGTCTGCGCGTTGTGCTGCCGCTGCGTTTTTTTCTGTATGTATTCTTCCATCTTTGGATTATGTATTGCAAAGAACATATAATAGATGAACCATAGCGGTTCGTATATATTATTATTTGTGGATCTTGCGATTTCTTCGTTGGCATTTAGACATTTTTTCAAAGACCTGTTTTGTTTCATCATATGATATAGTTGTTCGCATTTATGGATGAAATTTTTATCGTATGTCATTTTGAATACACTAATAATTTTATGTTTATATATAGTATAACGAGTATACACACTTTATTTCGTTCAATTTTACATTAATGTCCGCTGTTCCTCCTCCCAATGTTGCCACTGGTGGCCCCACCGATGCCCCTGTTGCCGCTTCCGCTCCTCCTTCCGCTCCTGCTCCTCCCACTGATGTCAAGATGGGTGGTCGTAGAAAGAAGAACGCTTGGTTAGCCCATGTCAAGGCTACCATGAAGTCTCATCGCAATAAGTCTTTTAAGCAGGTTTTGAAGATCGCTAAGAAGACATACAGGAATAAGTCTAGGTCCCAGTCCCAGTCCCAGTCCCAGTCCCAGTCTCAATCCCAGTCCCAGTCTTCCCAGAATGGTGGAAAGAAAAGTAAGAAGCAGCAGCAGAAGCAGCAGAAGCAGAAGGGCGGCAGCGGCGTCGGAGGAGGCAAGGAAGGAATGGCCGCCTTCGGTGAAAACGCTGCACCTGTGGCTTAAATAATAATAATAATAATAATAATAATAATGCTTTTATTACAATACTTATTGTAATGTAATAAAATGAATAATGAATAATGAATAATGAATTTAGCATTCATAAAAAATAGATACGAAAAATGCCTTTGTTTCTTGTGGTGTCATTCGTTTATCTGGATTCGGATGAATATTACGCAACATCACCTGTATAGTATTCATTATTTTATGACTGTTATACTTTTGTTTTAGCTTGATTTTGTATCTATTTTTGAATTCTATTTTCGTGTCGGATGAATAATGCGGGTCAAGTATTTGTTGTCTTTCTTCATTCAGAGACTGTGAATGTGACTGGGAACGGGAGTCGGACTCGGACTTCAGTAGCGTTGATTCAGAGGACACCGGTTGTTCGGGTCGTGACTCTTCCACGACAATATCTCTATGAAATATCAATTCATACATCATCTTGAGAAACATAATGTTAATTGCATACATATCCCATTTGTCCCAATATTTCAATAGCTCGTTTAGTACTTTTTCTCTCGGTTGGTCAATAAAACGTGAGAACGTCGCAACCGATAACCTGTACATCTTTTTCTTGAATTCTCTTGACATGTATTCTATCGCACGGTTATTTGAAACATATTCATAGCAAATTTTACGAAGACTTTCCTCAGTAAGCGTATCATGTTCGTTAATAAGGTATGTCATCAAATGGACTTCAATTGGCCATAAGAAATAGTCTGGTGCATGAACATAAAAATGTTGCTTCCAGAGATAATTGTCTTTGAATATTTTTGAAGAGTCTGAATGGTATAATACATCTGAATCTATTGTTATCCTAGTCCTGGACCGTGATTCAGACTTGTTGGACCTAGATGATGATTTCTCGTCTTTATCACTCCACTGATGCTCAAGAAGACGGTCGATATCAATCGATAATCCAAAATCTATAATGTATGGAAGTTGTTGTATCTTTTCAACGAGTATGTTGTTTTCTTTGAGGTCATAATGTACTATTTTGAATTTAATAAGAAGTTGGATACTGTCCATAATTCTCTCGTAAATATCAAATACGATTGACATCAGATTGTATGACCTCTCTGTTTCGTCAGTTTTGAATTCTGATCTGTATTTTTTTATTTGACGTTCGTCCTTTCGAAGCGTTTTTGAAACGTAACTGCGGTTATCACTACCGTCGTTGTCGCTGTCACTACCGCTGTCACCGCCTCTGTCACTACCGCTGTCACTACCGCTGTCGTGATCTACGCTTGTATTTGCATTCACGACTTGTAGTAAATGACGATGTAAATATGTTCCGTTTATATATTTCATTTTTTGTATAATGAATTTCTTATTTAATGTTTGGTAATCTTTCACTGTTAGGTGTGGTGTTGATTTATCTTTATGGTCACGAATATTTCGTCTTATATATTTACTTATTGCGTCACAATCTGATACATAAGACTGCTTTATCGTAGCTAAATCAATATTATATGTACTTAAAACCGGTACGAAAAATATTTCAAATGACGGAATATGTTGTATTTTCTTGCCGATATAATCTTCAAATTCCGAATGAAAGTTATATTTTTGGAGCTTTGATACATATGATGACCTCTTTTGGTCTTGGCGGTCGCCTTCTCTATGCTTTTTTTTTATTTTAAATGGCAAAGAAGGATAATAGATGCATCCATAAGATCCTTGATTGATTAGTTTTGATTCTTTTTCTGTATTTCTTGTATCCGTCATTATATCTTGTATTTACAGAATAAAAATTATTTACTTATTAATGCGCATCACTAGTGTTGATAAACATGGTTGTGTGTGTGTGTGTGTTCACTCATTGTCGTTGTCGTTGTCGTTGCCGTTGTCGTTGCCGTTGTCGTTGCCGTTGCCGTTGCCGTTGTTTTGTGACGATGTAAATTTGTAGTAACGATTTTTGTATGTCTTTTTGATTTTGTCGATGATTTCGTTTGTCAGTTCGTCCGGTGTGATATTTGTCGTCGCACCTGCTGCGTTTTTTTCATATTTTTCGATAATGTTTCCGATTTCTTTTGTCATTTCATCGGATGACATTTTCGTTTGATTGAAGTCATCATAGCATGACGATGGTTTGAATACCACGATAGCGGTGGCAGCGGCGGTGGCAGCGGCGGTGGCA
>Ga0247722_10000746_pt1 | contig 18940 bp, 15 predicted proteins | sample MSEWelMarce3H_FC_FD_189094 | JGI IMG/M metagenome (GOLD analysis project Ga0247722, IMG submission 189094) | Subsurface sediment microbial communities from gas well in West Virginia, United States - MSEEL Well Study Marcellus 3H_FC | ecosystem: Environmental > Terrestrial > Deep subsurface >... | reverse complement strand
CTGGTTATACGATTTCTACATCATTTTATAACCAATCAAATACACTTTTTTCTTCTGGTACTTATGTAAATTCATCAGATATATATATAAATAATCCATCGGTCGGTGTTTATTTACTTAATGGTGGTCATAATGTCACGTCAACAAAAATATATCCAGTATATTGTACTACTACTTCAGTGTCAAATGGATTAGGCATACCAAATGACGTTGACAATGGTTATTTAGTATATCCTGGTTACGGATTTATATTGTATCCAAATGGTAGTTTTGGTGGAACTGAATCTCGACTTTATTACAATATTAGTAGTATACCATATATATTTTATAATACGAGTAGTAGTTCTTGGAATGGACAACTAAATACATGTCCAATTTATAATGTCAATAATAATGATTATGGTGCTGATAAAACATCTTCAATTAAAATATTTTACAGAGGCGCTCAAGTAAATTCTCAGTTGGCTCCTTATACATAAAAATAATCATTATAAAATAATATAATAAAATATATTATGAGTAGTCAACTATCATATTATAATGGGTCTCCGTATGTCATTAATACTCCATATATTAATCAATTAAACATCTATTATGGAATTCCTCTATTTCCGAATCCAACAGTACCCCCTCCATATACTATTTCACAACAAGACATATATACTCATTCATCAATAGGTGTTTATTGTATACGTGGAAGTTATGATGCGATACAAAATATATATCCGATATATAGTTCTACTGATTCATTAGCATATTTTAATATTCCATTAAACCAGGATTCAGCATATTTAGTGTATCCTGGTTATGGATTTATATTATATTCTGGTACTGGACAAACCGGTTCTTTTTCGTCATTTTTATATTACAACACAGGTACGAACCCATGTATATTTTACACAAATGGAACACCATATCCAAATAGTTGTCCAATTAGCACAACTGGTTATGGTATTTATCCAACTGACGGCACACAATCTATTTCCATATTTTGTAGAGGTTATCAAGTAAATAACTTTATTCCTCAAATTGTCTCTGGTTATAATGACACTGGATGTTTGATTTCTACACCATTTTACGACCAGACAGGCACTAGCTTCCCTTTTGGTACTTATGTAAATTCATCGGACATATATATAAATAACCCATATATCGGTGTTTATATGATTAATGGAACATATAACGCATCAGCTATATACTATGCTGTATATGGTTCTTGTGCTAATTTAAATTATATTGATATACCAGATGATGCTGATGATGCGTATTTAGTATATCCTGGTTATGGATTTCAGTTATACTATACAACTGCTTATGGCAGTGGTACTATATCTCACCTGTATTATAATATTAGCAGTGTACCATATATATTTTATTGCTCTACTTCTTCTTCTTCTTCTACTTCTACTTGGAGCTCATTTCTAAATAGTTGTCCAATTCTAACTACAAGTGGCAGTCATTATGTGTATAATAACACATCTTCAATTGTAGTTTATTACAGAGGAACTCAAGTAACAACTCCCATTTGTTCTTAAATAAAATTAAAAAAATTAAAAAAAATTGATTTTAAAATAAATATATATAAGAATAATAAAACTATAATTATATAAGACAATGATCATTCCTATTAAATGCTTTACTTGTGGCACTGTTTTAGCCGACAAATATCGTTACTATTGTGAAGAAGTTAGAAAAAGAAAAATCGCTAAGGATATGCACGTTGATAAAGTAATTTATTTAACAAAAGAATATAGTAACAAAACTGCTGAAGGCGAAGTATTAGACGAAATGCATTTGAAGAAAATGTGTTGTCGTCGGCATATGTTGACTCACGTTGATATTGAATAAATATTATACTTTTCTTAAAAGTATATTTTCTAAAAGTATAATATATATATGCCTCGTAAAACAAGAAGGAGAACAAGAAAACAAAAAGTTATAAATATGATTGGTTGCGCTAAAAGATGTTCCAATGGAAAACACGTAAAATCATGTAAACATATTTTTTTGTCTCAGCGTGGTGGACAAGGTTGTGGTTCTAATGGTTGCCCCATTGCTCCATTATCTTTTGAAAAAATGAATGCGTTTAGCAATAATTATAAACCGTCTTTAAACCAAAATGGCGGTTGTGGTAGCTGCGGTATAAATTATATGAAAGGCGGCAATACTTTTTATAAGCCAGCACCGCTAATGCCCGGTCCTTTTGTTGGTTCAGAATGGGCTTATAATAAGTTGCCCGGAATGGATGGTATAGGCGGTAACCGAAATTATTTGCCAAGTGTCAATGTAGGCAATGATCCAGCATTACAAATGACCATGAATGGTGCCGGGTACAAAACAATGAATAGTATGGTTGGAGGTAAAAAAAAACGCAAAACCGTTAAAAATATGAAGGCAGGTGGTTTAATTCCACAAGACCTAGTAAATTTAGGAAATGATTTTACTTTTAATTTTAAAAGTGCGTATAACGCATTAAACGGAACTTCGCCACCTACTAACCCATCCCCTTATAGAGGACAACTAATTAACACAATGTCAATTAACAGAATATAAATTTTTATTTTTTCTAAACATAATACATAATATGGCTTTCCCTACTACTTTGAAACAGCTCTGCACACCTGCCTACGTATATTTTATTATTTCCGTTTTAGCAATTGCTATGTCGGTTGTTCAAAATATTGGCAATAGCAAAAAATACTCTTTAGGCAGTTTTTCATGCAATGTCCCTAGTTGCATGTTGGTATTTGTATTAAAAATTGTTTACATTATCTTTTGGACATGGGTATTGAACTTGATGTGTAAAGATGGTCACAACGAAATCGCATGGTTCTTAGTTTTGTTGCCGTTTGTTCTCCTTTTCGTAATTATTAGTATGGTAATGATGAGTCAAAAGAAAAAGGTCAAAAAAGAAAGCTTTGTACCGCTTTAAAATGAATAGAATAAATTAAATATTTTATATAATACTAATTATTATATAAAAATATATACTTAACGACGACGTCTTCTAACCGTTTTTCTAGAATTGCGTGTTCTTCTTCTTTTACCACCCTTTGTTTTTCGTAAGTCTATATCTTGTAAGTAACGAGTTGTATCTTCGTCTTCACTGCCATAACTACTACTGATAGTTTGAAGACTCCCTTTTTTACGTAGACCTCTTTTATTTTGAGCCATCTCTTCCTGCTGCGTAATCCTCTCGTCAAAGAATTTCTCAAAACTACTGCTAAAATGTTTGATACTTTTTTTTGGTAATTTTATACTGTTGTTTGTTTTCCAAGTATTATCACCTGAATTTTTCAAAGAGTTATAGCTACTTTTACTCATATTATATTAAATATATATATAAATATTTATCATTCTAAATATATTTAACGACGACGTCTTCTACTAGATTTATGACTCTTTCTAGATTTACGACTCTTTCTAGATTTACGACTCTTTCTAGATTTACGCGTTCTTCTTCTTTTTCCTCCTCCTGCTCCTGCTCCTGTTCCTCTTTCGAAACTAATATCAACTAAACGGCGTCTATTTTCATTGAGTTTGTCTATGTCATCACCTGCTGAATGCATCAACTCATCATTATCGCTACCAGAAGGTGTGCCTTCTAAAGAACTAGTACCATTACTAGTATACACTGTACTCCAATCTTCTTCTGTATCCTCTGAAGGAGCTGATCCCCAAGTTCTACTCATTATATATATATATATATATAAAATACTAAATATAATTAACGACTGCGTCTTCTACTAGATTTACGATTCTTTCTAGATTTACGACTCTTTCTAGATTTACGCGTTCTTCTTCTTTTTCCCCCTATAGTTTTTTTACTTTCATAGTATTCTCCAACTTTAGATAAGACATTAGGGTCTAGTTTCATTTTCATACCATTCATTTCAATTGATCGGTTTAGATATTTTTCACCAGGAGCATCTTCCCAAGTTCCCTCTCCCATATCAGGAGATACACTGTTTTTATAAATATCATCCAAAGTAGAATATCTATTACTTGATTTAGTTCCTAAATTAGGAAACACATCATCATCTGTTGAATAATTCAAAGAGTTACTCATAGTATAGTATATATATATTATTTTATTCTAAATATTGTACTTTTCTTTTCGGTCAGTGTAATAGTAGAACAAATTAATAATTTATTAAATTTAAGCCATAGGATTAAAATTATATTTAGACTCTAAACCTAAATGCGACAAACCATGAATCCCTACTGTTAACGATAATAACAAAGTTAAACTAATTAATTTATACGGTTCTAAATTACTTATTTTTGAATAATTTTTATACAACATAAAAAACGCAATTAACATCAATGCTCCGTTTAAAATATGTGCGTATATTGACGGAATACAGCAATATGGGTGCATATATAATACAAATATAATACAAATTTAAATTTAATTTAAAATATAATTATAATATAAGTATGTCAAATATTATCAAAATTAAAAATGGAATACGTTATGACATGAATGGTTGGGTTTACGTTTCTATTAAAGGTGGTCCATTTGAACGAGGATACGCATATGGCAAACTTATTGAAAAAGACATGAAACAAGTGAAAACCATTTTGGATTTTATGGTTTTCAACGATTATGGTGTACCGTGGGATTTTTTTATTAAATCGTGTGAAAAATATTACACTCCTAAAATCAAAGAAATGTTTCCTGAGTTTTACGAAGAAATGACAGGTTTCGCTAAAGGGGCAAATATGACGATTGACGAGGTTATAGCATGGAATAATAGTTTTACATTATTAGAAAGTTTTTGGGCTAATTTACCCGAAGAAGAAGCTCTTGCCGTGCGCGGATCAATGAAAGCATCTAGTGGAACTAGAGAGGGTGGTGGTCAACAAGAAAGATGTAGCGCATTTATAGCAAACGGTGATTGGACGAAAGACGGTAAGATCGTGATGTCGCACAACAATTTTTCAAATTTCATTGACGGCCAATTGGCGAAATATGTTATTGATTTAAATCCGACAAAAGGGAACCGTATATTGATGATGGGGTTTCCGGGCTGGATATGGTCTGGAACTGATTTTTTTGTAACATCAAAAGGCATTATGGGAACAGAAACAACCATTGGGGGTTTTGCTGTGTATGAAAATAATATACCTATTTCTTGCCGAATTCGAAATGCTATGCAATATGGAAATAATTTAGACGATTATGAAAAAATGCTATTAGATGGTAATTCAGGTGACTATGCGAATTCATGGTTATTCGGAGACATAAATACAAATGAAATTATGCGCATTGAATTAGGACTAAGATTCCATAAAACAGAAAAAACAAAGAATGGATATTTTATTGGGTTTAACGCACCGTATGACCCGCGAATACGTAATTTAGAATGCGTTAATACTGGGTTTGACGATATTCGTAGACATCAAGGCGCCAGACGCGTTCGATTAGATGACTTAATGGCTCATTGGAAAGGTCATTTAGATGTTGAAGTCGCCAAAAAAATTATATCGGATCATTATGATGTATATTTAAATAAAGAAAACCCTTGTTCTAGAACATGTTGTTCACATTACGAACTAGATGCGCGTGAATATATGTCAGATCCATCAAGACCTAAACCTTTTCAGCCACGCGGTGCGTTAGACGGAAACATTTGTGATTCAACTATGGCGAAAAATATGTCTTTTTTGTTACGTTGGGGTAATTCTTGTGGAATGCCATTTGACAAAAACAAATTTTGTGATGAGAATCGTGAATGGGCTTATTTGCGACCATATTTAGAAGATAGACCGCAACAGCCTTGGACGATGTTTTCTATAACAAATTCAAAGATGAAAACAAATACAAAATCAAACAGAAAATCAAACAGAAAATCAAATACTAAAAAAATCAAACAGTAACCCTCTAAATTTTCGTTTTATGTTGTTAGTTCTTTAAAATCAGAACATTGTTCCGTTTCACCTGTTTCCATATTAATCATATAGAACGCATCAAAATAATATTGTGAGTTACAGATACAGTTTTGAAGAAAATAAATAATATTGTTGTCCGTTTCTTTAGAAAAAGTGACTTCATCAATTGTATATTTCGAATTTGTGTAACCATAAAATGCCTTGGGTTTGTCAAAGTGTCGTAATATTTCTATTTCCGGATAATAATCCTTCACTAAGATTCCATCACATGTTTCAATGTCGGTGTGTAAAGATGTTGAAACATTTATTTTAATATTAACCGATATATAATATTTTAAAGTTTGGTTTGTTATTATATTACGAAATACTAATAAAGTGGGGTTAATATAAGGGAAACGTTTATGGTATTTATTGTAACAACATTGTTTCCAAGATAATATTTTTTTATAATATACTTTGTCTAGTTGATAATCCATATAAAACATAAAACCGTATTTTGTACATTCGTGTAATAAATTACCAACAAAATCTGATACATAATTATTTTTATTAAATTTTGTGGACATTTTTTCATCATTGCTGCGCGGTTGGGTATCGATAAACACAAATTCTGTTGTGTCTTTAAAATGCAATGTATGTGCTATATTACAACCAGCTCCAACATATAATAATTTTTTAACCATTTGAATAACATTATAAAAAAGCCTTTAGATTTTTTACATAAATGTAATAAGTTTTTTATTTACAATAAAATTAATAAATAAAAATTGATTTATAATTTAATTTAAAGTTTTATATTAAAATAAATTAAATTATAAAAATGAATCAATCAAAAGGCACAATTTATCTTAGGGATAACGCTTGGTATAAAATGGAAAATGTTATAAAGTTGGGTATAGCATCGTTTGCTAAAGATAGAAGTAGTACTTATATTACTGGTGAAGTTGAAAGAGGAGAATATATATGCGTGATTGAAATACCATTAGATAAAATGAAAATTCTAGATAAACATTTAAAAATGTATTTTAACTCGTACCATATATATAAAGGTGGAGGAACAGAATTTTATGATAGATGTATTATTGATTTACTTGAACCCTTTTTAAAAAAGACAAACGTAGAATATACCGTTTTAACAAAAGAAGCTATAAATTTAATGAACAGATGCGAGCGAATTAGAAATTTAAATAATGTTATTAAATTAAAAAAAATATTTAATCAATTAAAAATAACAAATATTATTCAAAAATATAAAAATAAAAATAAAAATAATAATAATAAAAAAGTTAACCTGAATAATGAAATAACTAATATAGTGGTACCAGATAATATTGTTATTTCTCCAAATGAACACCAGCAAAATATATTGGACATGATTGAAGGCTTCTTTAGTGTGTATAATATTGGCAAATTAGTTTGGGCGTGTGGTCTTGGTAAAGCATTATTAAGTATATTAATTGTAAAATTGTGTAAATTCAAATCAATTGTGATTGGTGTTCCTAGTAATAATTTACAGAAACAGATTAAAAATGAGATTTTAAAAATATTTCCAAATAAAAATAATATATTATTCGTTGGTGGAGACGATGATGGTGGTGTTAAATCAACTACATATAAGGAACAAATCATATCATTTCTTAATAATCTTAATGATGAACCCAAATTTATTATTTCAACATATCATTCATGTCATTTATTGGTTGATACAGATATTACCTTTAATTTTAAAATTGGTGATGAAGCACATCATTTGGTCGGTATTGAAAGAGAAGAAAATAAAGGGTTTCGCTTATTTCATAAAATAAATTCAGAAAAGTCTTTATTTATGACTGCCACAGAGAAAACTGTTGAATCACGAATAAATAAAATGATGTATTCTATGGAAGATGAAACTGTTTTTGGAAAATATATTGATGTTAAAACAGTTCATTGGGCAATAGAGAACAAAAAGATAACCGATTATAACATATTAGTTATGAAAAATACAGAAGACGAGGTTGATGAAATTTATAGTAGTTTACGATTAAATATCATTAATAAGGATATATTTATATCATGCTATATGTCTTTAAAATCATTTGAGAAATATAGTGATCTAACGCATTTATTGTTATATACAAATACAACAGAAGATGCTGAACTGGCTAAAACATATATAGATACGCTTTTATCGTTGAATATATTTTATCAATTACAAAATAAGATCTATAATAACGCTCTTCATAGCAAAAATTGTAATGATTTGAGTAGTGAAGTAAGTAAATTTAAGGATTCGGATTACGGCATTATTTCATGTGTATATATATTTGGAGAAGGATTTGATTTACCAAAATTAAATGGTGTATGTATTTCTGGAAATATGCAAAGTGAAACCAGAATAGTACAATATTTATTACGACCAAATCGATTGGAATTTGGCAATCCAAATAAAAAGGCATATGTTATTATCCCATATATTGATACTGATGATTGGGAAACAGAAAACAAATCATATGAAAAGGTGAGAACGATTACTTCCCAAATGAGAAATGTTGATGAAAATATAGAACAAAAAATTATTGTTTCTACAGGGAAAAAACGAAAGGGCAAAAAACCGTCCACGTATGAAGGTAGAAGTTTTAATTATGAAGACTATAGCTTTGAGGAAAATGGCGATGAATTAAATAAATTTAAGTTGAGACTGAGATACAGTAAAGCATTGGGTTCTAAATTTACCGAAGAACAAGATGAATACAATTATGTTAAATCAATTAACACAAGTTTAAATATTCAATCACCGGAAGAATATATTAAAACACAGCAAATTCATAGTAATTTTATTGCTTCTCCAGAAGAATATTTTAAGGCTAAGGGTGTATGGAATAATTGGTATGATTTTATAGGTATTAATACAGAAAAATTTATAAAAACTAAACAAGAGTGGATAAAATTTTGTAAAGAAAAAAATATTAAAACGTTAGATGAATATGCTATGTACTGTGAAGAATATGATAATTTACCTAAATATCCAGTAGGGTTGTATACTGATTTTACAAATATTCCTACAGAATTAGGTTTTAATAGAAACAGAAGACGTTAATTTTATGCTTCTTCATCTTTAACTGGTTTTGCTTTCTTAACAACTTTTTTTATTATTTTTTTCTTAGGAATTATAATTTCATCTGTATCATTTATATCATTTATAACATTTGTATCATTTATAACATTTGTATCATTTATATCATTTGTATCATTTATAACATTTATAACATTTGTATCATTTATATCATTTATAGCATTTATAACATTCGTCGGTGTAGATGTTTGTGCTGTAATACTACTAGTTTGTTTTGGCATTGTTTCTTGACTTAAGTCTTGAATAACTTGTTTATATTTTTCTTCCGCATGTTTCACTTCGTTTTGTAGTGTTTCTAATTGCTGAAATGATGCTTCTAGTTCTTGAATCAGTTGTTTGTTCTTTGGGATTTTTATATTGATATGATTGTTTAAATCACTGGAATATATATGTGGTTGTGCCGAACCATTTTGTAATTTAAATATATTTTGTTGTTGCGATTTCAACACATAATATAAATAATTATTTGTTAATCCTTCATGATTCGAAAATATAGCAAAACAATCACTCGCCCAAATTTTGGTGTTATATCTGCTTATATGTCCAGCATTATTTCCGGAGGATGAACACAAAATAGTATTTTCTTCAAAGTTATATTCATTATGAAAGCCTGTTGGTGAAATGCCTCCTCCAATTACTGGGTAAACACCGCTTTTAAAATTTTCTTTTGACAATTGTTTTCCTTTTTTTGTAATACACGCATTTTTAAACTCAACATTCTCACATTCTTCATTTTCCTCAATAAATTTGATTCTGTTTTGAATGAACGTATCCAACTCTTTAATCTGTGTTTGTTTTGTAGTTTTATCGTTATATGATGAGGAAAATCTATCTACCCATTCTTGAAGCTTTAATTGAGATTTGGGCATAGGGATTAACATGTCTTTAAATTGAGAAGCTCTAATAAATTTTTGAACAGATCCACCACAACTATTCATAAATATATGTTCAAGTGATTTACATATAATAAATAAATATTGATTAATCATTTCATTATCAGATTTTACTGTAAAACATTGTGATGCCCAAAATTTATTATTATTGAACTGAACAAACCCACAATGTCCTGTACCTGCTATAATAGTTGCGTTTTCGTTATTATAACTATTATGAAACCCAACTGGAGATAAACCTCCTCCGTATACTGGATATATTCCGTCAATAATATTTTTTTTATCTAATTGTTTTCCGTTTTCTAATTTGGCAAGATCTCCTAATTTTACCAACTCATAATCTGGTCCAACAATTATTTCTTTTTTATGGTAATTTTTTCCATCAAATGAACAAATCGAATTTGCCAATAATTCATCTCTTGTCGCTTGAGAAATTACTATATCACTAACGCCTACAATGTCGTCTTTATTTTCAACAATAACAATATCTCCAAATACTTCAGCGAATTTATCTTCTGTATATCTCTCAATAATTAAATCACTAAATTTCACTTCAGTAGTTTTTTCTTGAGTATTATCAAATATAATAATAGAGGTTTTTGTGGATGTATTTTCAAATTGGTCTTGAGGAACACTAATGACTTCTCTTACATTAAAATTTTCAATTAAACATTTTCTTAAATTTTTATACGTTTTATTACAGAACACACCCTCTTTTAAAACACCAATTGCGGTTCCATTGATTTCTAAAATGTCCATTAATAACATTAAAGAGCAGCTTTCCTTATCATTGCCCTTTAATTCATAATCTTTCGCAAATTTTTGAATTCGTCCGCTACACATGGAAACTGACACTTTTGTTTTTTCAATTTCCTTTTTTTCTTGTTTTTCTTGAGCTTCTATTTTTTTGAGTTGTTTTTGTCTTTTTATTCTCAATCCTTCATCGGTAATAGTAGGTAATTCATTTTTGATATATTCCTTTACTTTTTCTCTTTTATTTTGGGCTTCTGTTGTAAAACTCTTATCGCCGCCATATGGTGGATTTGTAAATACATAATCATATTTTTTCCCACTAAATTCATCTGTAAATGAATTTTTATATTTTAAATTATCCATATTAGGCAATACACCAGTTAAACAGAAGAATTCTAAACCAGCTGATTTTATAACGTCTTCATTCATATCGTAATGATAAATGTTATTTATTTCAGTAGCCCAATTAATTAGCTTGGGATATTTTTCATTTAAATGATTAATATATTCAGTAGTAAATCCTCCTGAACCACCAAACATATCGATCATACTCGGGATAGAACCATCCTCGTTTCTTTTAGGGTTTGCCTTTTGTAACGAATATTTAGTAATATGTCTATCTGTAAAATATGCTCCCAATTCACTAATAGCACTTTCATCTCTGCCAATAAAGTACTCGTAAATTTTACCCGATAACAATACATTACAAGTTTTTTCAATCATAGTAATTCTATCAATTTCTTTTATAAGATATACAAATACAGAACCTCTAATATTTTGGGGTATTTCATAAAACAATAGTTCTTTTAATTCGCTATCGCAAATAGATTGTAGAACATCTCCAAAAATTAAATCCGCTAATTGTTCATCCTTATTTTCATTAGCTAGACTTAACAAGTATGAAAACTCACAATCCGGTTTTTTTAAATTTACTTTATCAAGCAAACCATTTTCTTCTATTTTTTTTAAGCCATAAAGTATATTAAACACTTTTAGTGCGTTCATTCCATATCCAGCACCATTATTTCTGAGATAATTATGAATTTCGTGTATTTTATCTTTTAATGCTTCTTTATTTGAAACGCTGTTCATTTCGGATTCAAATTTATTCTTTAATTCTGTTTCAAAAACGCTCATATTTTCTTCTTTTATATCATTCATATTTATAGGTTTGTTTTTCAATTTTTTATTTGTTAATAAAGTTGTTTTATCGTTTGGCGTATACATTATTGTTTCTGTTTCTTTTACGATATCATCAATATTTATAGTTCCGTAAGTTGTTTCTAATTCTACACCAGTTAATTTAGTTAGTTTTAATTCAAATAATTCTCGTTTATCTTTGTGCTTTTGTGTTTCAATGTGTGATTTATGGTGTGAAATTTGGTCAGGGGTTGTTTTACAAATACCGCAGGTGTATGTTTTTTGATTTAACATATTATAAGTTATATAAACATTATTTTTTTATATAATTTACGTAATTTATTTATTTAACATAAAATAAGTTTCCTAAATAAATTATAATATCTTTTTTATGTTAGCAAAACCTACAAAATATACCGCAAACATATTTGTTAGCATATATGCTATAAATTATTTCACTGAATTTACTGTTAAGATTTTCAGTAGCAAACCATTTTTAAAAAGTCAAAAGGGTTTTGAAAAAAGGACATTTATAAATGTCCATAATAGAAAACCTAAAATATTTTTTAAAAAAGACCTTGTGAAAAATGAGTTTCTTACCATAATGCTCTAAATTCGGTTTTTTTGTGGAATTATTTGTGACGATATATTTTTATATTATTTTTTTAAAAAAGTATTTAGGAGATTTTTTTGTTCTATTAATATAGAACACTTTAGAATGAAAAACTCGCCTGTTTTAGAAAAGAAATTTTATTGTTCATTTTGTGATTATAAATGTAGTAAGAAAAGTGAATACGACAAACATTTATTAACATTGAAACATATAAATAGAACAAATATAGAACAAAAAAATCGCCAATATAAATGTAATAAATGTAATAAAATGTATTCCGCAAGAAACAGCTTATGGTATCATAAAAAAAAATGTGTTAGTGAAAATACAGATATATCTTTGAACAATTCTGAAAACTTAATCAATTATTTAATGAAGGAAAATGCTGAATTTAAACAATTACTTATCGATCAGAACAAACAGATGGTGGAATTAGCAAAAAACGCAGGACACAATAACAATAATACAACTAACAATAATAGTTTCAACCTTAACATGTATTTGAATGAAACATGTAAGGATGCTTTAAATATTATGGATTTTGTGAATCAGTTACAAGTTGGAATCAAGGATTTAGAGGAAACAGGGAGGCTCGGGTTTGCTAATGGAATTTCCCAAATTTTTATTAATGGATTAAAACAAATAGATATTAATAATAGACCAGTTCATTGTTCCGATTTAAAAAGAGAAATTCTGTATATAAAAAATAACAATGAATGGAATAAAGAGGACGGTGAAAGAAAGGTTTTAACAAGTGCTATTAAACATGTGGTAAATAAAAATATTAAACAAATTCCAGAATGGACGAAGGTACATCCAGATTTTAACGATTCAGATTCAAAACAAAACGATAGATACTTACAAATAGTTATGGAGTCAATGTCAGGATCATCTCAAGAAGAAGCAAATAAAAACTATAATAAAATAATTAAGAATATAGCGAAGGAAACTGTTATTGAAAAAGAACAATATATTACGACTAATTAAATATAACACCATATTAGGTCTAAAATAAATTGCTATATTTTTGTTAAGATTTTAAGTAACAAATCATTTTTAAAAAGTCAAAAGGGTTTTGAAAAAAGGACATTTATAAATGTCCATAATGGAAAACCTAAAATATTTTTCTAAAAAAGGGTTGTAAAAAGACAATTGTGACCATAATGCTCTAAAATTCGTTTTTGTTTCTATTTTATTTGTTACGATAAAAAAATCACATAAATAATTATAAATATGTCTCACTATTTTTTGTTGCCATATAATATAGTGAATGGCAACAATATTTAGTGAAAATAGTGAGAAAAATAACGCAACGTTTATATGCGAAAAATGTGACTATATATGCTTTAAAAAACAACATTTAAAACAACATTTTTTGTCAAAAAAACACAAAAATGCGATTGGCAACAATGTTGAAAATAGTGTCAACAACACTGAAACACAAAAACATATTTGTGAGTGTGGAAAAGTATACCAAGATAGGAGTGGCCTTTGGAAACATAAAAAATGTTGCCAACAAATGTCTCTCTTTAATAAATCAATAAATAAAGAAACTGTTATAACCCCAGAACTAATTATAGAAATTATTAAGCAAAACAAGGAATTACAACAAACTCTTATTGAACAAAATAAAACAATAATAGATTTGGCACAAAAAACAGGTACACATAATAGTTATAATAATAATAATAATAAAACATTTAATCTACAATTGTATTTAAACGAAACATGTAAGGATGCTTTAAACATTATGGATTTTGTGAATCAGTTACAAATTGGTATCAAGGATTTAGAGGAAACGGGGAGGCTTGGTTTTGCCGATGGTATATCCAAGATATTCATTAATGGACTAAAGCAATTGGATGTAAGCAACAGACCCGTTCATTGTTCTGATTCCAAGAGAGAAATTCTGTATATTAAAAATAATAATGAATGGAACAAAGAAGATGATGAACGAAAGGTTTTAACAAGCGCAATTAAACACGTTGTAAATAAAAACATTAAACAAATTCCAGAATGGACGAAGGTGAACCCGGATTATAATGATTATCATTCAAAACAAAATGATAAATACTTACAAATAGTTATGGAGTCAATGTCAGGGTCATCACAAGAAGAGGCGAATAAAAACTATAATAAAATAATTAAGAACATAGCGAAGGAAACTGTTATTGAAAAGGATAAAAGTATAGTTTATTTAGGTTAAAGGCTTGTTAAAAAATAACAGTATTTTGGAGATTTTTTCATTAGTCATAATACTAACAAATGGCTAATGAAAAAAATCTCCAAAATCTCCAAATTTTATTATTGTGATTTTGGAGATTATATATGCTCTAAATAGTGTGAGATTTATAAACATAAACCAACTGTTAATCATAAACGACTAACTAATACTAATGAAAAATCTCCAAAAATATCCAGTTAATTTTAGTGATTATAAATGTTAGAAAAGTATTTAAGGGTTTTTTTCGTTGCCATATAATGACAACAAAAAAAACCCCAAAACCCCTAATTATTTTGTTATTAAATACGTGATGATAAATACATGTGTTAATAAAATATATAATTAACATTTGCTTACCATAAAATATAATAACAACACATGACAACAAAAAAACCCCAAAAATATATTTGCGGTTGTGAAAGTATTATTGAAAATATAAACGACTTTTTTGTTCTATAATTTTAGAACAAAAAAGTCTCCGTTATACACTATATAAATTATATGACCATACATATAGTCGATAATTTTTGGAAACAAATACGTTTTTACATTGAAAAATAATATAGAACAAAATTAGAACAAAATTAGAACAAAAAAATCGCAATATATATATGCTTTTTCTGTCACCAATATGGATGTTTTTTGTGACAGAAAAACATCTAGTTTACATGATGTATTATTTTATACGATTTATGCTGTAATAATTATAATTACAATAAAAATGTTATTCTAGCAAACATGTACATCTAACGTTTTTTGTGACAGAAAAACATCTATAACTTGTTTATAACTTGTTTATAATATTATTATTAATATTATAAAACATTATAAAAAAATAACATTATAATAATATATGGACACAATTGCTTGGAGTTTAATAGATACATATTTTAAAGATAATCCGTATAGTTTAGTCTCACATCATTTAGATTCTTATAATGATTTCTTTGGTAAGGGTATTTTTCAAATTTTTCGTGAAAATAATCCGATTAGATATGTTGAACGTGAAACAGATGATTCGGACGACAAAAAAGGCTCTAAAAAGGAAATACCAAAAGAATGTCGATTATACCTAGGAGGTAAAGACGGTACAAAAATATATTTTGGAAAACCTGTTATTTACGATGAAGATGAACTAACAAATCAATATCCTCATTATATGTACCCAAATGACGCCCGTTTAAGAAATATGACTTATGGTGTAACAATACATTACGACATAGACGTTGACTTCGTTTATAGCGTGAATGAAGAAAAAATAGAAGCAACCAAAACATTTGAAAAAATATATTTAGGTCGTTTTCCTATTATGCTTCATTCGAATTTATGTATTTTAAAAGGGCTAAATACAGATGTGCGTTTTAACATGGGCGAATGTCGTAACGATTATGGCGGTTATTTTATTATTGGCGGAAAAGAAAAGGTAATTCTAAGTCAAGAAAAATTCGGAGATAATATGCTTTATGTGCGTAAATACAAAGCAGATGATTTATATAGCTATTCTTGTGAAGTTCATTCAGTATCTGAAGACAGTTCAAAACCTATTCGTTTTACATCTGCCAAAATTATTGCGCCAGACGCATTGTCTGAAGAAGAACCCAACAAAACGATATATACTAACAACCAAATCGTTATCGACGTTCCAAATGTGAAAAAACCTATACCATTGTTTATTCTGATGCGAGCATTGGGTGTCATTTCCGACAAATCAATTATAGAATATTGTCTATTGGACCTTAAAGCTAATTCTAATATGGTCGACTTGTTTATTCCATCCATCCATGATGCTAACACCATTTTTACACAACAAATCGCCTTAGAATTCATATCCAAATTCACAAAGAGACAAACAGTTACAGCAGTTCAAGATATATTGATGAACTATTTTTTACCACACATAGGAGAAGATAATTATCTGAATAAGGCATATTTTATTGGGTTCATGGTGAATAAATTGCTACGAGTGTTTATGGGTAGAGAAGCGCCGACGGACCGTGACAATTTCAAATTCAAACGTATTGAAACATCCGGCAGTCTAATTTACGATTTATTTCGTGAATATTATTTAATTCAAAAAAGTAGAATATTTTTAAAAATCGACAAAGAGTTTTATTACCATCCTGGCAAATACAGAGAGAATTTTGTTAGTTTGATTGAAGACAACTTGAAGGAAATTTTCAAGGATAGAATGGTTGAAGAGGGATTTAAAAAAGGATTTAAGGGTAATTGGGGTGCGGATTCAAACACAAAAAGGTTAGGTCTTGTTCAAGATTTAAATCGTTTGTCATGGTTTACACATATATCCCATTTAAGAAAGATAAATTTACCGTTAGACCCAACGGCAAAAATAGTTGGACCGCATTTGTTACATAGTACTCAATGGGGGCTAATTGACCCAGTAGATACGCCAGATGGTGGAAACATAGGATTACATAAACATTTGTCTATTATGACGGCAATCACAAATGGGTTTTCGTCATATCCCATAATAAAATGGATTCGGGCAAATACATCATTAAAACTGTTAAATGAATGTAAACCGAATATATTGGCAAATAGTACAAAGGTTTTTGTAAATGGTAATTGGGTAGGTGTATTAGACAATCCAATTCAAACGACAAACACTCTAAAATTGTTTAGACGCAATGGAATTATTCCAGTGTATACAAGTATATCGTTTAGTTATGAATCGAACATTATTTACATTTACACGGATAATGGTCGTTTAACAAGGCCGATTTTTTATAGAGATATGAAACTTGAAGAAAATGGAAAGGTATCTTACGGTAAAATATCATATGACCATGGAACAATAAAAGACATTATAGACTCACGAAAATATACGTGGAGTCAAGTGATTTCTGGATTTGAAAAGAAACAAGATGAACAGTTTAACATTAGAAACAATATCTTATATGATGTGAATGAACTATATCCAGGGCATAAAACATTAGACGAATTACTCGTAATGTTCGAAAAGAACAGAGCCATCGTTGATTATTTGGATACATCTGAAGAAGAAAGTTCACTAATTTCAACGAAACCTGCTGACCTAAAAACAAACAAGTATTTCACCCATTGCGAAATAGATCCGTCTCTAATTTTTGGAGTAATGGGTAACTCGATTATTTATCCAGAGGCAAATCAGTTTCCTAGAAATTGTTTCTCTTGTGGTCAGAGTAGACAAGCAGTTTCAGTATATCACTCGAATTTTCAAATGAGAATGGACAAAATGGGCGTAATCTTAAATTACGGACAAACGCCTTTGATTAAATCTCGCTACCTAGATTACATCAACCATGAAGAACAACCTTATGGTGTAAACGCTATTGTCGCAATTATGTCTTATACAGGATATAACGTAGAAGATGCTATTTTGATTAATGAGGGATCTATAAAAAGAGGTTTGTTTAGAACTACTTATTATAGTACTTATGAAGCAAGAGAGGAGAGTTCTAGGGTTTCCGGTTCATCAGTAGATACATTCTTTTCAAATGTAGAAACAAAACCGAATGTAAGTGGTATCAAGGATGGTTTCGATTACAGCAAATTAGATATACATGGATTAGTAAAAGAGAATACGCCAATAGACGACCGTACTGTATTAATTGGAGAACTATCAACCAATCCTGAAAAAAAGGGACATTATGTAGACAATTCGAAAACAACAAAGAAAGGACAACTCGGGTTCGTTGACAAATCATTTATGACAGAAGGAGAGGAAGGTTTTAGAATCGCAAAAATTAGAATTCGTGAAGATCGTGTGCCCGCAATAGGTGACAAAATGGCTTCACGTGCAGGACAAAAAGGGACTTTAGGTCTCGTTATACCCGAAGAGGACATGCCTTTTACAGCTGACGGAATACGCCCAGATTTAATTATAAATCCACATGCGTTGCCGTCACGTATGACAATCGGGCAACTAATCGAGAGTCTATTTGGAAAAGTATGTTCTCTATATGGTGGTTACGGGGATTGTACAGCGTTCGCAACATCGGGATCAAATTATAGTACATATGGACCAATGCTTACAAAAATGGGCTACCATCATAGTGGAAATGAAATAATGTATAATGGATTCACTGGGGAGCAAATTTATTCTGAAATATACATGGGTCCAACATATTATATGAGATTAAAGCATATGGTAAAGGATAAGATCAATTATCGTGCGACAGGTAAACGCAATTTCTTAACTCGTCAAACGAACCAGGGGCGAGCGAATGATGGTGGTTTAAAGATTGGTGAGATGGAGCGTGATGGTATATTGGCGCATGGTATATCTTATTTTTTGAATGAATCGTATA
>Ga0247722_10000745_pt1 | contig 18941 bp, 13 predicted proteins | sample MSEWelMarce3H_FC_FD_189094 | JGI IMG/M metagenome (GOLD analysis project Ga0247722, IMG submission 189094) | Subsurface sediment microbial communities from gas well in West Virginia, United States - MSEEL Well Study Marcellus 3H_FC | ecosystem: Environmental > Terrestrial > Deep subsurface >... | reverse complement strand
CGTCCAATTGAGGATTATCCGGGAAAATCAACACAGGCGAAAGCGATTATGTTGATGATTCAGAATAATTTGGATTATGCAGTGGCACAACACCCTCATGAGTTAATCACTTACGGAGGAAATGGAGCTGTATTTCAAAACTGGATACAATATCGATTGACGATGAAGTATTTGGCAGAAATGACAGATGAACAAACGTTGGTTATGTATTCTGGTCATCCAATGGGATTGTATCCATCGCATAAAGATGCTCCAAGGGTCGTTGTTACGAATGGAATGGTGATACCGAATTATTCTAAACCAGATGATTGGGAGAAAATGAATGCTTTGGGAGTTTCTCAGTACGGTCAAATGACTGCGGGTTCGTATATGTATATTGGACCACAAGGTATTGTACACGGAACAACAATTACCGTTTTAAACGGATTTAGAAAAATTAAAAAATCACCATCGGGTTCGTTGTTTGTTACTTCTGGATTAGGTGGAATGTCAGGTGCGCAGCCAAAAGCAGGAAACATTGCAGGCTGTGTAACAGTTTGTGCTGAAGTTAATCCTAAAATCACAAAAATCAGACACGAACAAGGGTGGATCAATGAGGTTATATCTGATTTAGATGCTTTAGTATGTAGAGTTCGTGAAGCACAATCAAATAAAGAAGTGGTTTCTATCGCTTATTTAGGAAATATTGTAGAGGTTTGGGAGAAATTTGATTCAGAAGGAATACATATTGATTTAGGTTCAGATCAAACTTCATTGCATAACCCATGGGCTGGAGGTTATTACCCAGTAGGTTTATCTTTCGAAGAATCAAACTCGTTGATGGCTGAAAATCCGGACTTGTTTAAACAAAAGGTAAAAGAAACATTGATTAGACATGCTGCTGCCGTAAATAAACATACTGCGAAAGGAACGTATTTCTTTGATTATGGAAATGCCTTTTTATTGGAAGCTTCTCGTGCTGGTGCTGATATTATGGCAGATAATGGGATTGATTTTAAATATCCTTCGTATGTTCAAGATATTATGGGGCCTATGTGTTTTGACTATGGTTTTGGCCCTTTCAGATGGGTATGTGCTTCTGGTAAACCAGAAGATTTAGCAAAAACGGATGCGATTGCGTGCCAAGTATTGGAAGAGTTAATGAAATCAAGTCCTGCTGAAATCCAACAACAAATGGCGGATAACATTCAATGGATTAAAGGAGCGCAAGAAAATAAATTAGTAGTAGGTTCTCAAGCACGTATTTTATACGCAGATGCTGAAGGACGTATGAAAATTGCAGAAGCATTTAACAAAGCCATAGCTGCTGGTCAAATTGGTGCTGTGGTTTTAGGTCGAGATCATCACGATGTTTCAGGAACAGATTCTCCGTATAGAGAAACATCTAATATTTATGATGGTTCTCGTTTTACAGCAGATATGGCAATTCATAATGTGATTGGAGATAGTTTCCGTGGGGCAACCTGGGTTTCAATTCACAATGGTGGTGGAGTAGGATGGGGCGAAGTGATCAACGGAGGTTTTGGAATGTTACTCGATGGATCAGACGATGCTGATAGACGTTTAAAATCAATGTTGCATTGGGATGTGAACAACGGAATTTCACGAAGAAGTTGGGCAAGAAATGAAGGTGCTATTTTTGCGATTAAGCGAGCAATGGAACAAGAACCAAAATTAAAAGTTACGATCCCAGAATTAGTTGAAGCGGATGTTTTGGATAGTTTGTTTATAGAAGAGAAGATCTAAAAAATCTCAATAAATGATTAAGGGCTGAAATTCAGCCCTTTTTTTATGAATTAACTTTGATTATCGATTTAGAATTAAATGATTTAGTATTTTTGAAAAGTAAGTAAAAAATATGATTAATCAGAATCCAGAGCAAAAGGCTAGAGATACTATCGATTTGATGTTATCTCAAGCTGGGTGGATCATACAAGATAAGAACAAAATAAATCTAGTTGCAGGATTAGGGGTTGCTGTGAGAGAGTACCAAACATCGGTTGGACCTTCCGATTATGTTTTGTTTGTTGATAAAAAGCCCGTAGGAATTATTGAAGCAAAACGAGCTGAGCTAGGAGTTTCATTATCAGTAGTTGAAGAACAATCTGTTGAATATGCTCAAGCTAAATTAAGATTGTTGAATAATGATCCATTGCCATTTGTGTATGAAAGTACAGGATTAATTACTCGTTTTACAGATTATCGAGACCCGAAACCAAGAGCAAGAGTTGTTTACTCTTTTCATAAACCTGAAACGTTCAAAGCTTGGATGTCTGATGATGTTACCTTGCGAAAACGATTGAAAGATAATCTCCCTATTCTGGTGGAGGCTGGTTTACGTGATTGTCAAATAGAGGCAATTACGAATTTAGAAAAGTCATTCAAAGAACAACGATTAAAGTCGTTAGTTCAAATGGCGACAGGGTCAGGTAAGACGTTTACAGCAATTACTTTTATTTATCGTTTATTAAAATATGCGAAAGCAAAGCGTATTTTATTTTTAGTAGACACCAAAAACCTGGGAGAACAAGCAGAAAGTGAATTTCGTTCTTTTACTCCCAATGATGATAACCGTTTATTTACAGAATTATATGGCGTAACTCGTTTGAATAGTTCGTTTATTCCTAATGATAGTCAGGTGTACATTAGTACTATTCAACGGATGTATTCGATATTAAAAGGCTCAGAGTTAGATGAAAGTGCAGAGGTAGAAAATCCTAATGAACTAAAATTTGAACCGAAAGAGCCTGTTTTGGTGCAATACAATGAAAAAGTTCCGATTGAATTTTTTGATTTTATTGTGATAGATGAATGTCACAGAAGTATTTACAATTCTTGGAAACAAGTATTAGATTACTTTGATGTGTTTCAAATTGGTTTGACAGCAACACCCGACAATCGAACGTTTGCGTACTTTGATCAAAATTTGGTGTGTGATTATGGCTATGAAAAGGCAGTGATTGATGGTGTTTTGGTGCCATACAATGTGTTTGAAATTGAAACACAAATTAGTCAGACGGGTGCAAAAATACAGATTGGCGAAAAGGTAGATTTTCGAGAGCGTTTAACACGAAAACGTTTTTGGGAAAGTGTAGATGAGGATGTTGAGTATAGTGCTAAACAATTAGACAAAGATGTTGTAAATCCAAGTACAATACGAACAATTATTAGAGCGGTTAGAGAAAATTTACCAGCGATGTTTCCCGATCGATTGAATGAAAAAGGAGAGTTTGAAGTTCCTAAAATGCTCATTTTTGCAAAGTCGGATTCGCATGCAGAAGATATTATTGATGTCGTTAGGGAAGAATTTGGGGAAGAAAATAAATTTTGTAAAAAGATTACCTATCGTTCGGAAGAGGATCCAAAATCTGTTTTACAACAATTTAGAAATGATTATTATCCAAGGGTTGCCGTAACAGTGGATATGATTGCTACAGGAACAGACATTCGTCCGTTAGAAGTTCTTTTATTCATGCGTGATGTAAAGAGTAAAAGTTACTACGAACAAATGAAAGGGAGAGGTACGCGAACTTGTTCTTTAGATGAGCTAAAAGCAAAAGGAACTCCGTCGGCTAAATTTAGTAAAGATCATTTTGTTATTATTGATGCCATTGGTGTTGAACGCTCGCAGAAAACAGATAGCCGACCATTGGAGAAAGCGCCCGGTGTATCGTTAAAAGATGTGTTACAAAGTATAGCGATGGGTAATACTTCGGAGGAAATGTTGACTACATTGGCTAACCGATTGATACGATTGGAAAAACAATTATCTACAAAGGAGAAGCAAAAGTTAGAAGAATTTACCGGAGGGAAAACGATTTCTCAATTGGCAAGACAATTAATTGAAGCGCATGATCCTGATAAACTAGAGCAAATTCAAACCGCTGTTTACGGACAGTTTAGAGGAGAGGCTCCAATTTTTATAGAAGCTCAAATTAATAAAGAGCAGGAACGATTGATCGATCAGGCGGTGGCTGTATTTCATAATCCTGAATTACGTGAGTATATCGTGGATGTTCGAAAGAAGTACGACCAAATTATTGATGTCTTGAATTTAGATTCAATTAGTAAAATTGGTTGGGCAAAGGATAATGATGCTTCAAATGAAGCGGTAGTTTTCGAATTTAAAACATGGATAGAAGAAAATAAAGATGAAATAACTGCCCTGCAATTATTTTATACTCAAGAATATCGAAATCGTTCGTTGAGTTATCGTATGATTAAAGAATTGTATGAGCAACTAAAACTTACAAAACCTACACTTGCACCAATTCAGATTTGGAACGCGTATACGCAACTAGAAAAAGCAAATGGTTCTCCAAAAAACGAATTAACAGCGTTAGTTGCATTGGTGAGGAGAGTGATGGGGATTGATGATGAACTGACTTCTTATGATAAAACAGTTGATAAAAACTTTCAAGATTGGGTATTTAAAAAACAAGCGGGAACGCTGAAATTTACTGCTGAACAAATGGATTGGTTGCGTATGATTAAAGATTATATCGCTAACAGTTTTCATATAGATACAGATGATTTTGAATACGATCCATTTAATAAAAATGGTGGATTGGGTATGTATTACAAGATGTTTGGGGAGCAATACGAAGTGATTTTAGAGGAGATAAATATAGAATTAATCGCTTGATGATTATTAGGCTTTTGTCTAATAATTTGTTATTATTAGGTTTTTATCTAATTTTTATGAAATATTAGACACAATGATGAGTTATGCCATTACGATTGGAGTTGGGGTGATTCTGAAGCAAATGATTCAATAGAAATCTTATTTGACTGGATAAAAGTTTTTAAAGTAAAAAAATGCTAACCCCTTTAAAAATAAGGGGTGTCTTATTTGACGGTTATTTGACTGAACATACACTATGAATGAAAAAATGAAAAATTTACCAAAAGGGTGGGAAATAAAGAAGTTAAAAGAGATTGGTGAAGTAATTTCTGGAGGTACACCATCAACAACAGTTTCTGAATATTGGAATGGGAATATTTCATGGATTTCTCCATCTGATTTGACTGGTTATAATGAAATTAAAATTAGAAGAGGTAAAAAATCAATAACAGAATTAGGACTAAAAAAATCATCTGCTAAATTAATGCCTAAAGGTTCGGTTTTATTTTCATGTAGAGCTCCAATTGGTTATGTAGCTATTGCGGATGAAGAACTTTCTACAAATCAAGGGTTTAAAAGTATAATACCTAATGCAAACATTGATTCATTATTCATTTATTATTTTTTAAAAAATTCAAAACAAGAAGCTGAAAAAGTTGCCAGTGGTACTACCTTTAAAGAAATATCATTAAGAAATTTTTCAGACCTTCAAATCCCTCTCCCTCCACTCGAAACCCAACAACACATCGTTTCTAAAATTGAGGAATTATTTAGCGAATTGGAAAAGGGTGTAGAAGAATTAAAGAAATCATTAGAGCAGTTGAAAGTGTACCGCCAAAGTGTTTTGAAATGGGCGTTTGAAGGTAGGTTTACAAATGAAAATGTAAAAGAGGGAGAATTTCCAGAGGGGTGGGAGGTGAAAAAATTAGGAGAAGTTTTTAATTTTATTGGAGGGGGAACACCAAGTAAAAATGAAAAAGCCTACTGGAATGGAAAAATTCCGTGGGCATCAATAAAAGATATAAAAGGAGAATATTTAACTCAAACATCAGATTTTATTACAGATGAAGGATTAAAAAAAAGTACGACTAATCTAGCTAAAAATGGTGAATTAATAATTGCCACACGAATTAATCCTGGTAGACCAATAATTACAAAGATTGAAACTACAATAAATCAAGATTTAAAAATTGCAAGACCAAAAGTAAATATTGATATAAAATTTGCTTTCTATTTCTTTCTTAACAGAGAAAATGAAATTTTGAAAAAGTCTAGCGGAACGACTGTATTAGGAATTAGACTTGAAATTCTTAATGATATTGAAATTTCTTTTCCATCAATAGAAGAACAACACCAAATCGTCCAAGAAATCGAAAGTCGTTTGAGTGTAGCGGATAAAATGGAAGAACAAATAAAAACAAGTTTACAACAAGCCGAGGCGTTGAAGCAAAGTATTTTGAAGAAAGCGTTTAGCGGGGAGTTGGTGACAGGTCGTGTCTGATCATACTAATCAAATAAATTTCGATATTTTGAATTACGCGAGAAATAAAATAATAATTATGTCAAAAGAAATAGAGTCAGTTGGTAAGTGTTTGTATTGTAATGAAATTGTAGATTCGTTAGAAATTAAAAAACACCTTGAGAAGCATCTTAAAGCTAAGGAAAAAGAATCAAAAAATAATGCAACGGAAAACTATTGTTATGTTGAAGTTGAATCAGAAAACTATTTTCTTCAATTGCTTGTGAAAGGAGATGCAAAAATGAAAGTAATAGATACTTTTTTAAAGAAAATTTGGTTGGATTGTTGTGGTCATTTAAGTGGTTTTTCACATCGACAGTATAAGGTTTCAAAATCTCATTCGGTTGAAGATGTTTTTCAACCTCGTGTAAAAATAGGGTATGAATACGATTATGGTTCAACTACTTATCTGGAATTGAAAGCAGGTAAACAATTTATGTTACCCACTCAAAAAAAAGACGTGGTTTTATTATCTAGAAATGAACCATTGCCTTTAGGGTGTGATATTTGTCATAAGAAAGTAGCAACGTCATTATGTTCTTGTTGTTTATGGGAAGATGAATCTCATTTTTGTGATAATTGCAAAGAAAAACACGGTGAACATTGTTCGGATTATTTGGATTGGGCAGAAATGCCAATTGTTAATTCTCCTCGTATGGGAGTTTGCGGCTATGAAGGAGGAACAATAGATAAAGAAAGAGATGGAATTTATGGAAAATAACAAAATCAAGACAAATTTTACAATTTCGTATGATGCTGATTTCATATCGAAAATTTATGATACGACTCCTGCTCAAGAAAAGTTATTAAAAGAGATGGCTCATCGTATTCACGGGAAAATAGACAAAGCATTGATACGAAAGATAGATAAACTTTCCAAAGAGAATCCGAATTTACCTCAATTGCGAAATTATTTGACAGTAGCTTACAAAGAAATTGGACAATATGATAAGGCGGTGAAAATTAATGAGGAATTATTAAAAGATTTCCCTAATTATCTGCACGCTCGTTTGAATGCTGCAAATTTTTGTTTTTATCAAGGAAAACCAGAAGAAGCATTGGAATATTTAGGGAATAATTTGGATCTTAAAGAATTGTATCCAGAAAGAGATGAGTTCCATTTTTCAGAGGTTCAGTCGTTTTATTATACCACCGTGCTCTATGCTATTGCAAAAGAAGATTTAGTATTAGCGGAAAATAGATTTGAATTTTATAAATCATTAGATGAAGAAAATCCACGTATTGAGGAATTAGAAAGTCATATAATGAATTTACGAGGCATGCTTCGTATAAAAAGGAGGAAAGAATTAAATGAAGTATTTGGAGATTTTAATGGTCTACCAATACCTGAAATTCAAGATGTTCAATTACCAATGTTTTATCATGAAGAAATTTGGAGGCTGTATGAAGTGGGATTTTCAAATTCTATTGAAAAAATACAAGATTTGTTACTACTTCCAAGAAAAACATTAATTGAAGATTTAGAGTTGGTATTGCAAGATGCGGTTTCACGTTACAATGAATTAAGTGAAGAAGGGTGGGATCTCAAACTTCATTCTTTCTTATTGCACACTTTATTTTTATTGAGAGAAATACATTCTGAAGAAAGTTTAGCGAAAATCAAAGAGGTACTATCCTATGATAAAGAAATGATTGAATTTTATTTTGGGGATGATTTATGCGAAATCGTTTGGTTGGTGCTTTATGATTTAGGTAAAAATCAACTTTCGGAATTAGAAGAGTATCTCTATCGTCAAGAAGTTCATACGTTTACAAAAACCGAATTTGCGGCAGCATTGGTTCAACTTGCAATTCATTATCCTGAAAAACAACCAGAGATCATTCAGATTTTTAAACGCTTATTTGAGTTTTTGTTAGATGATACAATTGAAAATAGACCGATTGACCCAACATTTTTGGGATTGGCAATTTCAGATTTAGTATATTTTTCTTTAGATGATGTTGTTCCTTTAATTAAAGAACTTTTTGATCGAGGATATGTAGATTTAGATATTATGGGAGACTGGAAGGAATTTGAGGTGATTTACAACGAAAAGTCGGATGTAAAAGAGGAGATCGGTAGAGAGATAAAGACAATTGAAGAAGTATATTCTATAAGTTATCAAGATTGGGATGAAGAGGAGTATTTTGAAAATTCAGATTTTGACTATGGTGTGGAAGAGCGCATGGAGCAAGTTTTATACCCAAAACAGACACCTGTTGTTTCGACTAAAATAGGGAGAAATGACCCATGTGTATGCGGGAGTGGCAAGAAATATAAAAAATGTTGCGGGAATTAAATATTGATTTATCAATAATAGTACATTGATATTTAAATAGAAATGCGGGAAAGAAAAAGAAATAGATTATTAGGATATGATTATTATCAAGATAATTTATATTTCGTTACATCTTGTGTTCAAGATAGAATTTGTTGTTTTGGTGAAATTCAAGACGGTAAAATGACATTAAATCAATATGGTCAAATAGCACAAAAACAATGGGAATGGTTAGGAAATCAATATTCATATTTGATTTTACATGCATTTGTTGTAATGCCAGATCATATACATGGAATTATTGAAATTAATCGGGATATTGCAGGGTCAGGTCGCGACCTGACCCTGCAATATCCGTCGAAAATAAAATCATTGTCAGAATTAATGGGGGCATATAAAACGACAACATCAAAACAAATTCATTTAAATGGTTTAAAATCATTTGCATGGCAAAGATCATTTCATGACCACATCATTCGAAACGAACAGGCGTTTGAAAAAATTTCAAATTATATCGAAAATAATCCATTAAAATGGAAAGATGACACATTTTATTAAATCCCATAAATAAGAAACAATGAGCAAAGAAACAACACAAAACACAGCAAGTATCGTTAGTAAAGTATGGGCATTTTGTCAAACCTTACGTGATGATGGAGTTGGCTACGGCGATTATTTAGAGCAGTTGACTTATTTACTGTTTTTGAAAATGGCAGATGAATACAGCAAACCGCCACATAACCGAGAAATGCCTATTCCAACAGAATTTGCTTGGGAAACGTTGACAAGTAAAAGTGGTGCAGAATTAGAAACGCATTATAATCAGTTGTTGCGTGAATTAGGGAAGCAAAAAGGGATTTTAGGACAAATTTTCACCAAAAGTCAAAATAAAATTCAAGACCCGGCAAAGTTGTTTAAGTTGATAGCCTTAATAAATGCTGAAAGTTGGATTTTGATGGGTGTAAAAGACAAAGGAGATATTTACGAAGGTTTATTAGAGAAAAATGCGGAAGACACCAAAAGTGGTGCCGGTCAGTATTTTACTCCACGTCCTTTAATCAAAGCAATGGTAGAATGTTTGCGTCCAGAACCTTTGAAAACAATTGCAGATCCTGCGTGTGGTACAGGTGGTTTTTTCTTAGCTGCTTATGATTGGATTGTAGATAATCGTGAATTAGATAAAGAAAGTAAACGTTTTTTGAAGTATGAAACCTTTTTCGGAAATGAAATTGTAGCAAGCACAAGACGTTTGGCATTGATGAATTTATTTTTACATAACATTGGCGATATCGATTCAGACAATTTTATTTCACCAAATGACTCACTCATTTCTGATTCAGGTACGCGCTATGATTATATCTTGGCAAATCCACCTTTTGGTAAGAAGAGTAGTATGACATTTACCAATGCCGAGGGAGAACAAGAAAAAGAAGATTTGACTTATAACCGTCAAGATTTTTGGGTAACCACCAGTAATAAGCAATTGAACTTTTTACAACATATTAAATCTATGTTGAAAACAACAGGGAAAGCAGCGGTTGTTTTACCAGACAATGTGTTGTTTGAAGGAGGAGTTGGCGAAACTGTACGTAAAAAGTTGTTAGAAACAACAGACTTACATACCATTTTACGTTTACCAACTGGTATTTTTTATGCAAATGGAGTAAAAGCAAACGTATTATTTTTTGATGGAAAACCATCTAGTAAAGATGTTTGGACGAAAGAAGTTTGGGTGTATGATTACAGAACTAATGTGCATCATACCTTAAAGAAAAATCCATTGAAATTAGATGATTTAAAGGATTTCATTCAGTTATATAATCCAGAAAATCGTTTTCAACGTAAAGAAACATATAACGAGACAGCAAACCCAGATGGACGCTGGAGAAAATTCTCGTTCGATGAAATCATTTCACGAGATAAAACAAGTTTAGATATTTCTTGGATTAAAGATAAGTCTTTAGCTGATTTAGACAACTTGCCTGATCCAGATGAACTAGCGCTGGATATAGTGGAAAGTTTAGAGTCCGGTTTAGAAAGTTTTAAATCAATAATTGCCTCATTAAATGTAAAGGAAGATTAAGTCTTCCTTTTTTTCTTTTTCGCAGCAGGGAATAAAATATTATTCAAAATCAAGCGATAGCCTGGGGAATTTGGGTGAAGGTTTAAATCCGTTGGAGGGTCTTGAACCATGTGTTGATAATCTTCAGGGTCGTGACCACCATAGAACGTCCAAGTCCCTTGACCCATTTCACCATGTACATATTTTGCAGTTCCAAGAGCTTTATTTTCACCTAGAATCAATACATTAGATTTGATAAAATCTTTTTTAAAGTCCGTGGTTTGCCCCATAAAGTCATTGATAATATCAGTATGGCATTGTGTCAACATCGTAGGAATAACATCCCATTTTGCTGAAAATTCAAATAAAGTGAATTTGTCTAAGCTTTCATTTTTGTGCAAAGGTGTTCCGTCGATATTTGAATATTCGTACACATAAGGGTTTTGTTCTAATTGAAAATTATGAAATGCAAATGTGTTGTTATAGTCCAATTTTTGTTGGCAATTTGGGTCAGTGCCATCTCCATCGAACATTTCTTCACAAATATCAGTTGAATGTGCAGAAAGGGCTATGTCAAAGCTATCTGTGCCGCTACACATCGTAAATAAAAAACCTCCTCCAAGAACAAAGTTTTTAAGGTTATTTGCTACGGCTAATTTTAATTTCGATACTTTTTTAAAACCTAACATTTTAGCGTCTGCTTCAGCATCTGCAACTTGTTGGTTGTACCAGCTTGCATTTTTATAATTTGCGTAAAACTTCCCGTATTGTCCTGTGAAATCTTCATGATGTAGATGTAGCCAATCGTATTTTGGAAGGACTCCCATTACAATAGCGGAGTCATATATTTTATCGTAGGGGATCTCAGCATATTCTAACACCATTGTAACAGCATCGTCCCATGGTTGTTTTCCTTTAGGAGTGTAAACCGCAATTTTGGGAACTTTTTCCAGTTGAATGATTTCTTGGTTCACATCAGGATTGGCTATTTGACTTCGAATCGAATTTGCTTGTCCTTCAGTAATTACTTCGTAACTAATTCCTCTAATAATTAATTCTTCTTCAATTCGGGTAGAGTGTCCAAACATAAAAGAACCACCTCTGTAATTGAGAAGCCACTCTATCGTTGCGTTATTTTCAAGAATCCAATAAGCAATACCGTAAGCTTTTAAGTGATTTTTTTGTTGTTTATCCATAGGGATCATTAATTGACTCCCGAAAGTATAAACTTGAAAAAAAATAAAAAATAAAACAATTCGATACTTCATCTTGCTATTTATGATTTAAAAAGGCTGGTCATGCATTGAGTTATCAAAATCAAAGTTATCCTCGTCTGAATTCATTTTACTTTGTACGGTATAGGTATTTACTTGTTTGTCGAATTCTTGATTCACTGACATTTTTGTATTTGATAAATTAAAGTCATCATCAAACGAATCAAAATTATCAAAACGAGCGTATTCACCAATAAATCTCAACCTTACAGAGTCTGTGGCACCATTTCTGTGTTTGGCAACAATGATTTCACCTACACCCAAATTTGATTCTCCTGCTTCATTTTGAAGGATTTGGTAATACTCAGGGCGGTATAAAAAGGAAACAATATCGGCATCTTGTTCAATTGCTCCAGATTCCCTCAAGTCAGATAAAATAGGTTTTTTGTCACCACCTCTTGTTTCAACAGAACGGCTTAACTGAGAAAGCGCTATAACAGGAACATTTAATTCTTTTGCAATTTCTTTAATAGACCTAGAGATGGTTGAAATTTCTTGTTCTCGATTACCTGATCCTTTCGATCCTCCTGCTGTCATTAATTGAAGGTAATCAATGATGACAATTTGTATGTCGTATTGACTTTTTAATCTTCTACATTTTGCACGTAAATCGAACACGCTTAATCCCGCAGTGTCGTCAATGTAAATTGGAGCAGTCGCTAATTTAGAAATACGCGTGTGCAATTGCTGGAATTCGTGTTCAGCAAGGTCTCCTTTTCTAAGTTTTTCAGCACTTATTCTTGATTCAGAAGCAATTAGTCGCTTTACTAATTGAACTGAAGACATTTCTAACGAGAACAATGCAACTCCCATATTATAGTCAACGGCAATGTTTCTTGCCATTGATAATACAAATGCTGTTTTACCCATAGCAGGACGAGCAGCGATAACAATCATGTCTGATTTTTGCCACCCGGAAGTAAGTTTGTCTAAATCTCTGAAACCTGTCGGTACACCTGAAATTCCATCAGAATTTTTTGAAGCGATTTCAATTTCCTTAATAGCTTCTCTAACAACATTTTGCATGACATCAACGTTTCGCTTCATGTTGTTTTCAGCAATTTTAAACAAATCACCTTCTGCTTTATTTAATAAGTCAAAGACATCTGTTGTTTCATCAAATGCATCTTTTAGTACCTCAGAACACATTCGAATAATTTCTCGTTGAATATATTTCTGTGCAATAATTCTTGAATGGTATTCTGCGTGGGCAGAAGAAGCAACACGATTGGTAAGTTGTGAAATGTAAAGTGCTCCACCAGCAAGTTCTAATTCTCCTTCTTTTCTTAATTGTGTTGTTACAGTTAGAAGGTCAATCGGATTGGTTGTCGCAAATAACTCTTTGATTGCTTTAAAAATGTAATAATGTTTTGGATCATAAAAACTGTTTTCAGTCAAAATATCTACTGTATCATTGACCGCATTTTTATCAAGCATCATCGCTCCAAGTACAGCTTGTTCTAAATCAACAGCTTGTGGTGGTACTTTGCCTGCTTCTAATCCGTAATTTTGGATCGGATTTTTGGATCTTACAAGTGGTTTTTTTGCTTTGTCTTTATTCTCTTCCATAACTACAAATGTACGTAAAGGACATTGAGTTACCCAATTGAATTTTCAATTTTTTAAATTCAATTTAAAAAATATGATTGCGAATGTGTCGATGAAACTCTACTTTCGTAAGATTGAATAAGCAAAAAGAAATGTTGGAGAAAAATACACGTACAATTATCACAACTGGTGATGGTTCAAAGACAATACATTTAGTGGATTGGAATGAAAATTATCATTCAACACATGGGGCAGTTCAAGAAGCAAAACATGTTTTTTTAAACTATGGACTTTCCTTATTTGATAACCACAAAGAAGTGCGTGTTTTTGAAGTTGGTTTTGGAACTGGATTGAACGCAATTTTAACTTACGAATTCGGTTTAAATAACAATCTTGCTATCATCTACAATACCATTGAAGCGTATCCTGTTACCGAAGAAGAAATAAGATTATTAGGGTATCATGAATTATTCGATTCAGAGGACTTAAAACAAGTATACAAAAAGCTACATTCTGTTGCTTGGAATAAAGACGTAGAAATTAGTCCAGCGTTTCATTTAAATAAGATTTGTCAAAATTTTGAGCACTATGTTTTTCCGAATGAAGCGTATGATTTAATTTATTTTGATGCATTTGGTCCGAGGGTACAAGAAACAATGTGGTTCCATTTTGACAAGTTATACGAAGCATTGACACCTGGAGGTGTATTGGTAACCTATTGCGCCAAAGGACAAGTAAAAAGAGATTTAAAAGCAGCTGGGTTTAAAGTAGAAACATTGCCTGGTCCTCCAGGTAAAAGGGAGATGACGAGAGCCATTAAATTATGAGTAAAGAGATGATTTTTTCTAAAGAAATCCTTTCATCAATTGAACTTTTTCACTAACTTAAATTAGATAATCATCAAATTATCTAAAAAATGTTAGTAAAAATTTATAGTAGCGCAGTATTTGGAGTAGATGCAACAACGATTACAATTGAAGTAAATATCAGTAGAGGAGTAAATTTTTTTCTCGTTGGTTTACCAGACAGTGCTGTAAAAGAGAGTCAGCAGCGAATAAAGTCAGCCGTAAAAAATATTGGGCTTTCCATACCAGGTAAGGAAATAACTATAAATATGGCACCTGCTGATATACGTAAAGAAGGTTCCGTATACGATTTGCCCATTGCAATGGGAATCTTGGCCGCAAGTAACCAAGTAAAGTCGACAGAAGTTTCGAAATATATTATTTTGGGGGAATTGAGTTTGGATGGAACTATTCAACCAATGAAAGGAATCTTACCGATTGCTATTCAAGCAAAAAAAGATGGATTTAAAGGAGTAATTGTTCCCGCTGAAAACTCATTAGAAGCTGCAATTGTCCAAGAGATTGAAATATTGGGAGTATCAAATTTATCTGATGTTGTTGATTTTTTTAATGGAGAAAAAATAATTGAGCCGACTATTTATACAGATGAAAAAAAACTAGACGAAATTCATCCAAGTGGTAAAATTGATTTTTCTGAAGTGAAGGGTCAATACAAGATCAAACGTGCCTTTGAAATTGCAGCTGCAGGAGGACATAATGTAATTCTGGTAGGGCCTCCAGGCGCTGGTAAATCAATGTTAGCGAAACGATTACCGACGATTTTACCTCCAATGTCAATTGAAGAATCTTTAGAGACAACAAAGATACACAGTGTTGCTGGAAAAACAGCAAAGAAAATCGGATTAATAACTGATCGCCCTTTCCGTAAACCACATCATACTATTTCAGATGTCGCGTTAGTTGGTGGTGGTAGTTATCCACAACCTGGTGAAATTTCTTTAGCACACAATGGCGTACTTTTTTTAGATGAATTACCCGAATATAAACGTGCAGCTTTAGAAGTAATGCGCCAACCATTAGAGGATCGTTCGGTAACAATTTCACGAGCTAAGTTTACCGTTGATTACCCGGCTGGATTTATGTTGATTGCAGCAATGAATCCGTGTCCGTGTGGGTACCATAATCATCCAGAGAAAAAATGTGTTTGTGCGCCTGGTGCAGTAGAAAAATATTTGAATAAAATATCAGGTCCTTTGTTAGATCGCATTGATTTACATATTGAAGTAACTCCTATTTCTTACGATGAGTTATCTAGTCAGGTTCAAGAAGAAACGAGTAATTCAATTCGTGATAGAGTAGTGGAAGCAAGGAGAGTACAAAAAAACAGGTATGAAAAATTAAACACTACTATACATTCAAATGCTCAAATGGGGTCTTATGAATTACAAAAATTTTGTCAGTTAGATGAATCATCTAGAACTATATTAAAAAATGCGATGAATAAACTAGGTTTATCCGCAAGAGCTTATGATCGAATCATTAAAGTTGCACGAACAATCGCAGATTTGGATGGTGCCGAGGAGATACAAACTCAACATATTGCAGAAGCAATTCAATACAGAAGTTTGGATCGAAATAAAGTAATTTAGTTTGCTGAGAAAGTTTTAGGTTAACTAGAGAAAAGTTGCATTTGTTTGTATAGCTTTATTTGACTTCGAGGAAACTTGAAACAAATTTTTGTTTTTTGCGTAAAAAATGATAAAAAATATTTTCTATGAAAATTTTTATCAAAGTCTGCGCAATTGTATTTTTAATTATACTTTTCGCACCGAAATTTCAAGCACAATTAAAAGAAGATTTAGATAAATGTTCAAAGAAATACGACAGTTTACTTCGTGTTAATTTTCAAAAATCTCAACAGATTGATAAATTAAATTCTGATATTAAACGTTTAAATACTTTTATTTCTAACTCTAAATCAGGTCAAAATAAATTGAATCTTTTAGAGGAAATGGAAAGGAAATTAGCTAAATGTATTGAAGAAACCGCACAATCAAAAAACGAAATTGAACGATTAAATGGGTTGCTTAAGTCACAAAATAAAGCAGTCTCAACTACTAGTACAAAAAATGCAAAGTCAAGTTTTTCTACTATCAAAATTGGGCCACAAACATGGATGACTGAAAATTTAAATGTAACTAAATTTCGTAATGGAGATGTTATCTTAGAAGCTCAAACCGACGAATTGTGGATTAAAGCCGCAGATCAAAAAGTCGCAGCTTGGTGTTATTATGACAATGATCCTACTCAAACAAAACTTTATAATTGGTATGCAGTTAATGATCCTCGAGGACTTGCACCCGAAGGTTATCATGTTCCTGATGAGGATGATTGGAACGCACTTGTAAATCACTTAGGAGGAGAGACAGTCGCTGGTCCTAAATTGAAGTTTGCAAGTTCATGGGGAGATTCAACTTCTGTAGTCTACGCGAAAAATAATTTTGCAGCAGAGCCACTGGGATGGAGAAAGACGAGTAAAGAAGGAATTGCTTTTACAAAAGAAGGAGCATTTTTCTGGTGTGGTACAGCATTGTCACTAAAGTATGCTTGGACACGTTATTTGATCTACAAATCTAACGATGTGAAGAGTTATTGTTATCCAAAGTCAAGTGGATTATCAGTTCGTTGTGTTAAAAATAAATAAGCTTCTTCGAACCCTTTTTTGTAGATATCCAAATTAGAGCTATTATTTGAAAATTTTTCTAGTGTAATAGTTTTGTTTTTTTGAGAAATCACTAAATAATTCGTGCAAAAAAGTTTAGAAAATTCAATGTCGTGGGTACTTATTAAACAAAGTTTATTTTTTGATTTACTTATTTTTGATAATAATGAAAATAGTTTCAGTTTATTCTCAGGATCTAAAAAAGAAGTTGGCTCATCTAGTAAGATATAAGGAGTATCTTGTGCAAGCGCTCTTGTAATTGAAATTAATTGTCGTTCCCCATCACTTAATAAAGTAGTCTCTTTATCCAATAAGTAGCCTACTTTGGTAAATTCAATTGCTGCGTTGATGATTTCTTTGTCCTTGAGGGATAGATTGCCGAAAAAGTTGGTGTAAGGAATTCTTCCTTTTGCAATAAATTCATATGAAGTCAAGAAAGGAATACCATCAAATTTTGAAGGGACAAACGCAATTAATTTGGCTTTTTCATTAGGTTCAATAAGATTCAGAGGTCGGTTTGCAATAGTTATTTTACCTGATAAAGGTGCAATATCCCCCATCAATGTTTTTAAAAAAGTTGATTTACCGACCCCATTTTTACCGATTAAACAATATAATTCACCTGTGGTAAATGAAATTTGTTCACACTGTAAAATAGGATCAATATAACCTACTTTTAAAGAATTACAAGTTATCATGGATTCGTTTTTTTAGAAGTAGCCAAACAACAAAAGGAGCGCCAATTAATGAAGTAATACTATTAAGCGGAATTTGCACAATATCTTCTAAACATAAAATTATACAATCGCAAAAGAGTAAAAAAACACTGCCAATAAATGCACTGGCAATGAGTAAAATGGTTTGGTTTGTTGTTCTAAACCAGATCTTAACAAGATTAGGCACTGCTAAACCAACAAATGAAATTGGCCCACAAAAAGCAGTTGTTACACCAGTAAAAATAGCAGTACTTATGATTATCACGAATCGAGTTTTGTTCACTTGAATGCCTAAATGTTGCGCAGATGTCTCTCCAAGAACAATGGTATTCAATGGTTTAATATGTGAAATAATCATTAAAAATGCTAGTGTAAATGTTAAAAGAATAAGTGGAATTTGTTCAATGTAAACGTGTTGTAAACTTCCAAAACCCCAAAAATTGTAAGTCTGAAGCTTTTCGGCAACTGTTTGATTTTCAATTATTTGAATGATTGAGTTGGTAAAACTTCCTAACATCATCCCAATGATTAATAATGTAGTTTGTTGTCTGACATATTTACTAAAAAATAATATGAAAATTGAAAAAAGTAATGCGCCAAGAATTCCTGCTGAAATAATGTCCCAGTTGGAAGAAAACAGCTGAATTCCTGCCATTGTATAAAATGCAACAAATAAAGAGGATCCGCTTGTAATTCCTAAAATAGATGGTCCAGCTAACGGATTTTTAAATAATGTTTGCATCAGTAAACCTGCAATAGAAATACTACTGCCTGCTAGAATTGCGGTTAAAGTTCTTGGTAGACGAATTTCTTTAAATAGAATGGAAGAATCAGTAGTCTCAAAGTTAAAATTCCAATTAAATTCTGCTCCATTCAAATGAAAAAACATTAAACTCAATAATAATGCAAATGCAATCATAATTTTCAACTTATACTTTTGCATGGTCATTGGGTTAATTTTTTATAGAAAAATAACTCTGAATCTTTTGGGTCTTTTTCATGTGAAAGAAGAATTAAATCTTGAAGTAAGCGATGAGGTTGAAGTGTAGAATTCTCCCAAAAAAAGTTGGCATTATGAGTGTAGCAATAAACAGATTTATTTTTGAAAGCATTAAATTTTTCGTAATGTTTGTTTTGAGATGAAAGTTGTTTTAGAGAAGATGATCCAGGATTGATCCAAATGGCTGCGTTTTTATGTTTTTGAAGGCATTTTTCAAGTGAAATTTTTACACTTCCATGTCCAGTTGAGAATTGTTCAACATAATTCGCCCCTGCATCTTTTAGTAGGGTCGCATTGTAACTTTTTCCAGCCGGTAAATACCAACTATCACCAATTAGAGCACCTGATAATATAGTTTTTCCATTTTTATTTTTCTGAGAAGTTAATCGTA
>Ga0247722_10000744_pt1 | contig 18963 bp, 15 predicted proteins | sample MSEWelMarce3H_FC_FD_189094 | JGI IMG/M metagenome (GOLD analysis project Ga0247722, IMG submission 189094) | Subsurface sediment microbial communities from gas well in West Virginia, United States - MSEEL Well Study Marcellus 3H_FC | ecosystem: Environmental > Terrestrial > Deep subsurface >... | reverse complement strand
CTGTTACCGTTACCTGGTAAATCGACCAAAAACCAATTTGCATTAATTTTGAAATGATTAATTAGCTGGGTTTTGCCTGGTTTTCCTGATGTTTTTGCTAAATTTTTGTGGTTGGTAATCATATTAATCAACGATGATTTCCCAACGTTGGATCGTCCAATAAAGGCATATTCGGGCAAACGCTCTGTTGGACATTTGTCAACATCTGAATTGCTAATTATAAATTCGGCAGTGTTTATTTTCATTTTAATGGGGTGTAAATTGTGTTACAAATTTACTTTTTTCAACCAACTTTCTAACAGTGCATTAAACTCGTCGGGGTGCTCCATCATGGCCGCATGTCCACATTTGTCAATCCAATACAAAGTAGAATTAGGTAATAATTTATCAAATTCAAGCGCTACTTCTGGCGGAGTAACTTTGTCGTTTTTTCCCCAAATGATACAGGTTGGTACGTGCATTTTGGGTAAATCTTTTGCCATGTTATGGCGTATTGCACTTTTGGCAATGGTGAGTGTTTTTATCAATTTGATACGGTCGTTTGCCATATCATATACTTCGTCAACTAGTTCTTTGGTAGCTATTGCAGGATCATAAAATACGTCTTGTGCTTTCTTTTTAATGTATTCATAGTCGCCTCTTCTTGGGTAACTGTCGCCCATTGCATTTTCATAAAGTCCTGAGCTTCCAGTAATTGCAAGTCCAAGCATTTTTTCGGGATACATTTTTGTATGATAAAGAGCAATGTGTCCGCCTAATGAGTTACCTAAAAGAATAACACGATCAAATCCTTTGTGTTTGATAAAATCGTTTACAAATTTGGCAAAGGCTTTTACGTTGGTTCGCAGAATGCTTTGAGTGTAAATAGGGAGTTCGGGAATTAGTACTTTGTAGCCTTTTGAGGGGAAATAGTTGGCTACTCCTTCAAAATTGCTAAGTCCTCCCATTAATCCGTGTAGGATGATGATTGGTGTTCCTTCGCCTACTTCAATGTAGTTAAATTTTTTTTCTTTTTTTACGATAATCTCCATTATTGCACCTATTTCATTTGCTTACAAATATAGTTTATTATCCTTAAAAACCAACAATTTCTTATTTTTTCTGTTCGTTTGCCCCAGACAGAAACGGCAGCCCCGAGAGCAAGAACGCTATTTTTTATTGCTCAAAAAGAGCGACTCCCGACCCTTCGGGAGAAGCTCCTTTTTGAGTAAATAAAAAAAGCGTTGTTGCCGAGGGCTATAGTGGATGGCTGGAATTGGCTCTAATTATTGATAAACTTATTGTTTTTCAAAGGGTTATTTTTTTTGTTTAAAGCGTATCTATTTAACAGTTGTTTATAAGTTGTACCTGAAAGCCGTTGATTTTAGTAAAAAAAGCAAAAAGTGGGAAAACTTATTAACAAAGTGGTAGATTGTGGTAAATTGTGGGGAATTTATTTGTAATTTTGCTTTGTATCATTAAGAAAAAAAAGTGGATTCAATAATTGGGACATACGAGTGTAAGGTTGATGCTAAAGGGAGGCTGCTGTTGCCGGCGCCTTTCAAGAAGCAATTGGCGGCATCGTTGCAAGACGGTTTTGTGTTGAAGCGCTCAGTTTTTCAGCCCTGTTTGGAGTTGTATCCGATGAAAGAATGGAACTTGATGATGCAGAAAATCAATAAGTTAAATCGATTTGTTAAAAAAAATAATGACTTTATCAGACGTTTTACGGCTGGGGTAAAAGTGGTTGAAATTGATAATTTGGGACGATTGTTAGTGCCAAAAGATTTGACAAGTTTTGCTCAAATTTCAAAAGATATTGTGCTATCATCAGCCGTGAATATCATTGAAATTTGGGATAAAGAGATGTATGAAAAAGCGATTGACGAATCGGTTATTGATTTTGCAGACTTAGCAGAAGATGTAATGGGTAATATAAATGACGACGAAAATGGATTATCATAACCCCGTACTTTTAAAGGAAACCGTTGATGGTTTAAACATTGATCCCAATGGGGTTTATGTTGATGTAACTTTTGGCGGTGGTGGTCATTCAAAGGAGATTTTGAGTCGCCTTGGGGCAAATGGAAAACTGTTTGCTTTTGATCAGGATGAAGATGCTTGGGAGAACGCTTTGGCAGATGAACGGTTTACTTTGATTAAAGAAAATTTTAGATACATTAAGCGTTTTTTGCGTTTTTATGGGGTAAAAAGTGTGGATGGTATTTTGGCAGATTTGGGCGTTTCGTCGCATCAGTTTGACGTTCCTGAAAGAGGTTTTTCTACACGATTTGATGCCGATTTGGATATGCGAATGAGTAAAAAGAACGAACTAAATGCGCATAAAATCATCAACGAATATGATGAAGCTAACCTAAAACGTGTGTTTTTGGATTATGGAGAATTGAAAAATGCGCCTGCAATAGCTCGAGTAATTATTGAAGCCAGAGAGCAAAAAAAGATTAATACTACCGATGAATTAAAAGTTGTGTTAGGTCGGTTTTTGCCAGAAATGGTTAAAAATAAAATCTTGGCTCAAATGTACCAAGCCATTCGGATAGAGGTAAATCAAGAAATGGATGTTTTGAAAGAGTTTTTGGAGCAATCGTTAGATGTTTTAAAGCCCGAAGGAAGGTTGAGTGTTATTTCTTATCATTCACTTGAAGATAGATTGGTGAAACGATTTATGAAAAACGGCATGTTTGAAGGAGAGCCAGAACGTGATTTTTTTGGAAATTTTTCGGTGCCTTTTAAAACCATTGGTAAGTTGATTATTCCTTCTGACGTGGAAATAAAGTTGAATAACAGAGCACGAAGTGCCAAATTGAGAATAGCAGAAAAAAAATAATGAAAAACGGTATATATAGCATAGTTAAAGCTCGATTTCTTGTAAATCAAGACGCTACAAAAAATTGGAGATTTATTCTTTTTATTGTGGTTTTGGCTATTATTATGATTGCAAATACACACCGTTTTGAAGAGAAGGTGTTTGAAATTGCGGCACTTACAGATGAGGTAAAAGAATTACGATCTGAATTTGTTGACCGTCGATCAGAATTAATGGAACTCAGAATGGAGTCCACTATTTCAACTAAAATGAAGCCTTACGGAGTTGTGCCTTCATCGGTACCACCTCAAAAAATAAAAATTGTAGAAAAAGAAGACAAAAACTTTTGGCAAAAACTATGGGACTAGAAGATAAAAATATCTTAAACCGAATTTACATTATTGCATTGTTCATTTTGATAATGGCAGTTGCGATAACAGTAAAACTCACTAATATACAGTGGGTGCAGGGAGATTATTATCGTAAACTAGCCAAAGAACGCTCGGTTAAAAGTTTTACTATTCCCTCTAATAAAGGCAATATTTACTCCATAGACGGTAGTTTATTGGCAACTTCTATTTCCAAATATACCATCAGATTTGATGCTGTTGCGCCTAAAGAAGCCCTTTTTGATTCCCGAATTGATTCGCTAGCCGATAGTTTAGCTTATGTTTTTAAAAAACCGAGTAATTACTATCAAATGTATCTTAGAAAGGCACGATCTACAAAAAATAGATATGCGTTGATTGCTGAAAATTTGAGTTATTCAGAGTATATCCGAATTAAATCCTTTCCATTATTTAATAAAGGCGCCAATAAAGGCGGAATTATTGTTACACCAATTTCTGTTCGTGAACATCCGATGGGTAAAATTGCTGAAAGAACCATTGGATATGAGCGAGTTGAGGAGAACGGAAGCTTAAAACAAGTTGGTATTGAGGGTGCTTTTAGTAACTATTTGAACGGAAAAGATGGAAGAGTTTTAAAGCAAAAAATAGGTAAAGGACAATGGAAGCCCATTAGAGATGTAAACGAAATTGATCCTAAAGATGGTTACGATGTTATTTCAACAATTGATGTTTATATACAAGATATTGCTCACCATGCTTTGTTGGAATCGCTTCAAAAAAACGATGCTGAGCACGGTTGTGTGGTGGTTATGGAAACCAAAACAGGTCAAATTAGAGCCATTTCAAATTTAGGGAAAGATCCAGTTTCGGGTAATTATTATGAAACGGTTAACTATGCAGTTATTGAATCAACTGAACCAGGTTCAACATTTAAGTTAATTGATTTGATTGCACTTTTGGATGATAATAAAGTAGATACAAATAAAGTATATGATTCCAGAGGCGGAGAAATTACTTACAGAGGCAAAAAAGTAATCGATTCGCACAAAGGAGGTTATGGGAAAATTTCGCTTGGTGAAGGTTTTGAAAAATCGTCAAATACAGTGATGGTTCAAGCGGTGTATGAAAATTACAAATCAAATCCGCAGCAATTTGTAGATAGAATAATCAATTTGGGATTAAATAAACCTTTAGGATTACCCTTTAAAGGAGAAGGAAAACCAAAAATTCCGCAACCTTCAGACAAGGCTTGGAGTGCTATTTCATTGCCTTGGATGGCTTTTGGTTATGGCGTTTCGGTGACTCCCTTGCAAACATTAACCTTGTATAACGCTATTGCTAATAATGGAGAAATGGTGAAACCAATCTTTGTATCTGAAATAAAAGAATGGAATAAATCTATTAAAAAATACAACAAACAAGTAATAAATCCAAAAATTTGCTCTGATAAAACCATTAGTAAAATTAAAGTTTTACTTGAAAATGTGGTGAAAAAAGGAACGGGTAAAAAATTGTATTCCAAAGATTTTTCTATGGCAGGAAAAACAGGTACTGCTCAAGCTAATTACGGAATTAACGGTGGTGCTGACAAGCATTATATTTCGTCTTTTGTTGGGTTTTTTCCTGTTGAAAACCCTAAATATTCGTGTATTGTAGTAATTCATAAACCCGATACTTCCAAAGATACTTATTATGGAGCAGAGGTTGCAGGTCCTGTTTTTAAACGTATTGCACAAAAAATATTTACCGACGCGCCATCAACAAACGAAGTTAAAAATATAAATGCAAGTAACCCTAAACTAGACACTAAATATAATGAGTATTTTGATAAGGCACAAAAAACATACAAAACCATCCCGAATGTAAAAGGAATGGCAGGTATGGATGCGGTTGCTTTACTTGGGAATTTAGGAATTAAAGTAAAAATAAACGGTGTAGGAAAAGTAAAATCGCAATCTATTTTGCCAGGAACTGCTTTTACAAAAAACACTCTAATTGTTCTCGAATTATCATGAAAATAATAAAAGACATATTATACAAAGTAGCCATCGAATCTGTTGTAGGTTCCACCGAAATGCGCATAAATAAAATCGAATTTGATTCCAGAAAAATTGCTGATGCCGATGTTTTTGTTGCTATCAGAGGTACAATTTCTAATGGTCACGATTTTATTGCAACTACAATTCAAAAGGGAGCAACAGTAATTGTTTGTGATACCCTGCCAAATTATTTGCCCGCCGGAATTACTTTTGTAAAAGTAGCCGACACCAATGTCGCTTTGGCACAAATGGCTTCTAATTTTTATCAAAATCCATCAACAAAATTAAAACTTGTAGGGATAACAGGCACCAATGGAAAAACAACCATTGCCTCTTTATTGTACCAATTGTTTACCAATGCAGGGCGTAAAGTAGGCTTGCTTTCTACTGTAAAAATAATGGTTAATTCCACTCAATACCCTGCAACACATACAACTCCAGATTCATTATCAATCAATCATTATTTGAATGAAATGATCGAAAACGGTGTAGAATATTGCTTCATGGAGGTAAGTTCGCATGGCATTCATCAAAAAAGAACAGAAGGGTTGCATTTTGAAGGTGGCGTTTTTACAAATTTAACCCACGACCACTTAGATTATCACGCCACGTTTGCCGAATATAGAGATGTAAAAAAATTATTTTTTGATAATTTACCAAAAACTGCTTTTGCATTAACAAATGTGGACGACAAAAATGGCGACATTATGTTGCAAAATACGGTTGCCAAAAAACGTTCTTATGCTTTAAAAACATTTGCAAACTACAGAGCCCAAATTCTTGAAAACCAACTTTCGGGTTTGTTGTTAAAAATCAATGAAAACGAAGTTTGGACTCGATTAATAGGTACGTTCAATGCCTATAATTTGGTTGCAATTTATGGAGTAGCTATTGAGTTAGGTTTAGAAAGCTTGGAGGTTTTACGATTAATTTCAGAGTTAGAAAGTGTTTCGGGTCGTTTTCAATTCGTTGTTTCAACTGAAAAAATTACCGCAATTGTAGATTATGCTCATACACCTGATGCGCTTGAAAATGTAGTATCAACAATTAATGATATTCGAACAAAAAACGAACAATTGATAACAATAGTGGGTTGTGGTGGCGACAGGGATAAAGCTAAAAGACCAATAATGGCAGAAATTGCAGCACGTTTGAGCGATAAAATAATTATTACATCAGACAATCCTCGTACCGAAAATCCGAAAACGATTATTGCAGAAATGGAGGCTGGAGTTGCTCCAAATGATTTTAAAAAAATGTTGTCCATTGAAGATAGGTTGCAAGCCATTAAAACAGCTTGCCAATTAGCAAATCCAAAAGATATTATCCTAATTGCAGGTAAAGGACATGAAACCTATCAGGAAATTAATGGCGTTCGTCATGATTTTGATGATATGAAAATTGTAAATGAAATTTTAATTCAGTTAAACAAATAATTTAAAAAACTATGTTGTATTACTTATTTGAATATTTAGACAAAACACTCGACGTTCCAGGAACAGGAGTTTTTCAATATATTACTTTCCGTTCGGCTTTGGCTATAATGCTATCGCTATTAATTTCAACCGTTTACGGAAAAAAAATTATTACTTTTTTACGAAACCAACAAGTTGGCGAAACAGTAAGAGAACTAGGTTTGGAAGGACAAACGCAAAAAGCTGGAACACCAACAATGGGTGGTTTAATCATAATTATTGCCACTTTAATACCCGTTATTTTATTAACAAAGCTGAATAATATTTACATTATATTATTGATTGTTACAACTTTATGGATGGGTGCAATTGGCTTTGTTGACGATTATATAAAAATATTTAAAAAAGATAAGGAAGGATTAAAAGGAATTTTTAAAGTTATTGGTCAAGTTGGGTTAGGAATTATTGTTGGATCTGTTTTATATTTTCATCCAGGAGTAACAGTTAGAGAAAAAGTTTCTAAATCGGTAGGTTTTAATCAAATTGAAAATACAATTTCGGTAGCTCCTAAAGAGGTAAAATCAACAATAACTACTATACCTTTTACAAAAAACAACGAACTTGATTATGCATTATTACTTGAATGGATGGGCGATGGATACGAAAAATGGGCTTGGATTATTTTTATTCCAGTAGTAATTTTTATTATCACAGCTGTATCTAATGGAGCTAATTTAACCGACGGAATTGATGGTCTTGCAGCAGGAACATCTGCCATATCAGTACTTGCTTTAGGTATTTTTACTTTCGTTTCAGGTAACGTCATTTTTTCTAATTATTTAAATATAATGTATATTCCAAATGCGGGAGAAATGACAGTTTTTATCTCCGCATTTGTTGGGTCACTTATTGGATTTTTATGGTATAATTCGTATCCAGCCTCAGTATTTATGGGTGATACGGGTAGTTTAACAATTGGAGGAATCATAGCGGTTTTGGCAATTTCGGTTAGAAAAGAAATGCTTCTCCCAGTGTTGTGTGCTATCTTCTTTGCTGAAAATTTATCAGTAATTCTGCAAGTAAGTTATTTTAAATATACAAAAAAACGATTTGGCGAAGGAAAACGAATTTTCTTGATGTCGCCATTACATCATCATTATCAAAAGAAAGGCTATCACGAAAGTAAAATTGTAACCCGTTTTTGGATTGTTGCCATCCTACTTTCAATTGTTTCAATTGTTACTTTAAAACTTAGATAATGCCAAGATTAGTAGTACTTGGAGGAGGCGAAAGTGGTGTGGGTACCGCCATTTTAGGTAAAAAACAAGGATACGATGTTTTTGTTTCCGATTTTGGAACAATCACTGAAAAATATAAAAACGTTCTTACAAAATACGAGATTGATTGGGAAGATCAAAAACATACTGAAGATAAAATTCTATCTGCTGATGTAGTAATGAAAAGCCCAGGAATACCCGATAAAGCACCTATTGTTAAGAAATTGAATGAACTTAATATTCTGGTATTATCTGAAATTGAATTTGCAATACAATTCACAAATGCCATAACAATCGGAATTACTGGCAGCAATGGTAAAACAACAACAACAATGTTAACCTATCATTTGCTAAAAGAAGGTGGTTTAAATGTTGGATTGGCAGGTAACATTGGCAAAAGCTTTGCTTGGCAGGTTGCTGAAAATGATTTTGATTATTATGTTTTGGAGTTGAGTAGTTTTCAACTAGACGGATGTTTTACATACAAACCGCACATTGCAATAATTACAAACATTAGCCCAGATCATTTAGATCGATATGATTACAAATATGAAAATTATATAGCATCAAAATTTAGAATAACTCAAAATCAAACGAAAGATGATTTTTTAATTTATGATTTTGAGGATGAAGCAATAAAAAATTGGCTATTTAACAACAAAATTAATGCACAACAGCTTCCTTTTTCTTTAGAAAAAAAGTTAGAAAATGGAGCGTACTTAAATAACACTATTATGGAAATGTATATTAACAACGAAGAGTTTTCTGTGGACACAACAACTATTGCTTTGGAAGGAAAGCATAATTTCAAAAATGCAATGGCTGCAACTTCTGTGGCTACGTTATTAAATATTAGAAAAGAAACTATTCGCAATAGTTTATCTAATTTTCAAGGTGTTGAACACCGTTTGGAAAAAGTAGTCAAAATCCAAAACGTACAGTACATAAATGATAGTAAAGCAACCAATGTAAATTCGGTTTATTTTGCTCTGGAAAATATGAAAACCCCTACCATTTGGATTGTTGGTGGTGTTGATAAAGGAAATGATTACTATGAATTAATGGCACTTGTAAATGAAAAAGTTAAAGCTATTATTTGTTTAGGTGTGGATAACAAAAAAATTATCGATGCTTTTGGAAATATAGTGGACATGATGGTGGAAGTTACTTCTATGAAAGACGCCGTTCAAACAGCTAAACATTTGGCTGAAAAAGGCGATACAGTTTTATTATCTCCAGCTTGTGCTAGTTTTGATTTGTTTGAAAACTACGAAGATAGAGGCAATCAATTCAAACAAGAAGTACGAAATTTATAACCCATTTTTAATCAAATACAATGAAACAAATTATTAACAGTTTAAAAGGAGATAAAGTAATATGGGCTTTTGTAGCGCTACTTGCTTTGTTTTCGTTTATGTCTGTTTTTAGCGCAAGTAGTAATTTGGTTTATTTAAAAAAAGACAACGGAAACGCATTATCTTATTTATTTAAACATGCGGTTTTGGTTTTTGTGGGGTTTTTTATAATTTTTCAGGTTCATAAAATCCATTACAACCGCTTTAAAGCTTTATCAATTATACTACTTCCCGTAGTTTGGATTTTGTTAGCCTACACTTTGTTTAAAGGTACAATCATTGACGGGGCTAATGCCAGCAGATGGCTTAAAGTGCCAATTATTGGAATTACATTTCAAACATCGGCTTTAGCATCAATCGTTTTATATGTTTATGTTGCTAAATATCTTGCAAAATCGCGCGATGTAGCCCATACATTTAAACAATCATTAATTGAACTTTGGTTGCCCGTTTTTATTACTCTGGCACTTATTTTACCAGCCAACTTTTCAACAGCAGCTCTAATTTTTGCGATGGTTTCAATGATTGCTTTTGTTGGTAAATATCCTCTACGATACATCGGAACCATTATTGGAGCGGGCGTTTTAGCACTCTTGTTTTTCGGTTTGGTTGCCAAAGCTTTTCCTGATGCTTTTCCGAACAGGGTTGATACTTGGATTAGTCGTGTTGAAAATTTCACAACTGATAAACCTGGAGAAGATGATTATCAAATTGAAAAAGTTAAAATTGCAATTGCCTCAGGTGGTATTTATGGCTTAGGTCCAGGTAAAAGTATTCAAAAAAACTTTCTACCTCAATCTTCCTCCGATTTTATTTTCGCAATTATTGTGGAAGAATATGGATTAGTAGGTGCGCTTACTGTTATTTCAGTGTATCTTTTATTATTCATTCGATTTGTTATAGGGGTTCAAAAAGCAAGTACGCCTTTCGGCAAATTACTAATTGTTGGTTTGGGCTTCCCACTAACTTTTCAGGCAATTATTAATATGGCTGTAGCCGTAGAATTATTGCCAGTTACAGGGCAAACATTGCCATTAATTAGTTCAGGAGGTACTTCTGTTTGGATGACTTGCGTGGCTATTGGGATGATTTTAAGTGTAACAAGAAAAGAAGACGAAATTGCTGAAGTTCAAAAGGAAAAAGAACTTAGAGAAGAAGCACTTCAAAAATTAATAGACAAACAAATTCAAGAGGATGCAATGCCAATTACCAATTTAGAATCTGAAAATGATGCAGATGATTTTTCTATTTCTGAAAATCCAATGGCAGCAGTTAAAAATAAATTATAGATGAAAACATTAAAATTTATACTTAGCGGTGGAGGTACAGGAGGGCATATTTATCCTGCGGTAGCTATTGCAAACGAGTTAAAATCTCGTTTTCCAGATGCTGAAATCCTTTTTGTAGGAGCCTCTGACAAGATGGAAATGCAAAAAGTTCCGCAAGCAGGTTATAAAATTGAAGGACTTTGGATTGCTGGTTTGCAACGAAAATTAACTTTAAAAAATGCAATGTTTCCATTAAAGCTTATAAGTAGTTTATGGAAATCTAGAAAAATTATTAAAAAATTTAAACCCGATGTGGTAATAGGTACTGGTGGATTTGCGAGTGGTCCTTTGCTTCAAATGGCAAATAGTATGCGTATTCCAACGGTAATTCAAGAACAAAATTCGTATCCAGGCATTACCAACAAACTATTGAGTAAAAAAGCAAACTCAATTTGTGTAGCTTATGAAAATTTAGATCGGTTTTTTCCAAAAGATAAAATTGTACTTACCGGAAATCCAGTTCGTCAAGATGTACTAGATTGTTCAAATAAAAGAGAAGAAGCAATCAAGTATTTTAATTTAGAAAATAACAAAAAAACACTTCTCGTTTTAGGCGGAAGTTTAGGGTCAAAGCGTATCAATCAATTAATTGCCAAAGAACTTGATTTTTTAGTTTCAAATAACATTCAAATTTTTTGGCAATGCGGAAAATTGTATCACGACGAATACAAACATTTCAATCAAAAACTAGGTGTTCAAGTAGTTGCATTTATTGACCGAATGGATTTGATTTATGCCGCAGCAGATATTGTAATTTCAAGAGCAGGTGCTTCATCTGTTTCTGAACTTTGTTTGGTGGGTAAACCAACCATTTATATTCCGTCGCCAAATGTTGCCGAGGACCATCAAACAAAAAATGCTCAAGCAATTGTAAATAAAAATGGGGCAATTTTGCTCAAAGAAAGTCAGTTAGATCAAGATTTTGAAGCTGTTTTTTCTGATTTGATTTCAAATGAAAAGCTTCAAAAAGAATTGAGTGAAAATAGTAAAAAATTAGCAAAGCCAAACGCAACAAAAGATATTGTTGAAGAAATAATAAAATTAATAAAAAATTAATCGCACAAAATAAAACATGAATATTAGTCAAATACATAACGTTTATTTTATAGGAATTGGGGGCATCGGCATGAGCGCCTTGGCTCGTTATTTTCTAACAATTGGCAAAAATGTTTCAGGCTATGATAAAACACCAACCCGCTTAACCGACGAATTAATTGCATCGGGTATGGATATTCATTTTACTGACGAAATTCAAAAAATACCTGCCAATTTTTATACCGAAAATACTTTGGTTGTGGTTACACCAGCAGTTCCTGTTTCTCATTCTGAATGGAATTATTTTGTAGAAAGAAACTATAACATAAAAAAACGAGCAGAGGTTCTCGGATTAATTACTAAAGATACCTTTTGCTTTGCAGTGGCTGGCACGCATGGTAAAACAACAACTTCTAGCATTTTAGGGCATATTTTGTTTCAAAGCGGATTGGATGTTACTGCTTTTTTGGGTGGAATTGTTGAAAATTATAATTCTAATTTAATCGGGACAGGCAAATCAATTACGGTAGTTGAGGCCGACGAATTTGACCGATCTTTTTTGCATTTGCACCCAAATATTGCATGCGTAACCTCTATGGATGCTGACCATCTTGATATTTATGGAGATGCAAATGCTATAGAAGATTCGTTTAGAGAATTTGCCAATAAAGTTACAGATAAATCGATGCTATTTGTGCCGAAAGGTCTTCCGCTAGAGGGTATTCAAATTGCAATTAATGAAGAGGCTTCGTTTTCAGTTCAAAACATAAAAATTGTTGATAGTGCTTATTTATTTGATATAAAAACACCAAGCCAATTAGTTGAAAAGGTTACGTTTGCTTTGCCAGGACATCACAATTTGACCAATGCGCTAATGGCATTTGCAATGGCGTACACGTATGGTGTTGATGTTGATTTGATTAAAAATGCACTTGCCTCTTTTAAAGGAGTTCAACGAAGATTTTCTTATCAAATAAAATCAGATAAATTAGTATATATTGATGATTATGCACATCATCCAACAGAAATAAATGCTGTAAACCAAGCCGTGCGAGAATTATATCCTAATAAAAAAATTCTTGCCATTTTTCAGCCACATTTATTTAGTCGTACACAAGATTTTGCAGACGATTTTGCTATAAGTTTGGCTCAATTTGACGAACTAATTTTATTAGATATTTATCCTGCAAGAGAACTACCGATAGCAGGAGTAACCTCAGAATGGTTGTTGTCAAAAATTAATAAGGAACACAAAAAAATAGTATCCAAATCAGCATTAATTAATGAAATTATCAAAAGTGATGCACATGTAATAGTTACAATTGGTGCTGGCGATATTGGAGAAATGGTTCCATCAATTAAAATAGCATTGTCATGAAATTTTTAGTCTGGACAAATATTCGGTTGGTTGTAATCATTGTTGTGATGGTATTTTTATACTCGTTTACTTCAGTGAGAAATTCTCATCGAAAATTAAAAAAAGCAGAAGTCATTTTTATTGGAAATAGTAAGAATTTTCTTAAACAGGAAACGGTTAATAAATTGTTAATAGAAAATAATTCAGATGTAAAAACCATTGAAAAACTTGGAGTAAATTTGAACAAATTGGAAAATTCTATTAACAAACATCAAATGGTGAAACATTCACAAATTTATGTTAGTGTTGATGGCGTGCTTAAAGCTGAAGTTGAACAAAAAACCCCCATAGCAAGGTTTGTTAACCAAGGCACATCTTTTTATATTGATAATGAGGGTAGTACAATGGCGATTTCTGAACTGTTTACATCAAGAGTAATGCTGGTTACAGGTTTAATTACTCCCAAAAACAAGCAGCAAGTGATAGCGCTTTTGAATAAAATTGATACAGATGATTTTTTGAAAAAAAACATCATTGGAATTCAAATTTTAAGCAATGATGACGTAATTATGTCGAACAGAATTTACAATTATCAAATTGATTTTGGAAAAATGATCAATATTGATGAAAAATTTGAAAATTATAAAGCATTTTTTCAAAAAACAAGTAAAGAAAAAGTGCTCGAAAATTATAAAAAAATCAATTTGAAATTTTCACATCAAGTGGTTTGTTCAAAATAAAAATTTGTGAAAGTAAGAGATTTAAGTTATTTGGAATTCATAGCCCACACATTATAACAAAAAAATGGAAAGAGAAAATATTGCAGTCGGTTTAGATATTGGAACCACCAAGATTGTTGCCATGATTGGAAAGAAAAACGAGTACGGAAAACTTGAAATTCTTGGAATCGGTAAATCAAAAAGCCTTGGTGTGGCTCGTGGTGTGGTAAACAATATTACACAAACCATCCAATCTATTCAACAAGCAGTTAATGAAGCCGAAGAAAATTCAGGATATAAAATCAATGACGTTGTGGTTGGTATTGCAGGACAACACATCCGAAGCATTCAACATACAGATTACATCAGCAGAAGTAATCCGGACGAAGTAATTAGCGGAAAAGACATACAAATACTTATTGATCAAGTCAATAAATTGGCAATGTTGCCTGGCGAGGAAATAATTCATGTTTTACCTCAAGAATTTAAAATAGACGGGCAAACTGAAATTAAAGAACCAATTGGCATGTTCGGCTCCCGATTAGAAGCTAGTTTTCACGTAGTGGTAGGACAGGCTGCGTCTATCAGAAATATTGGAAGATGTATTCAAAGCTCTGGAATTGAACTTTCAGGACTTACACTAGAACCATTAGCGTCTTCAGATTCAGTTTTAAGCCAAGAAGAAAAAGAAGCAGGTGTAGCTCTTATTGATATTGGTGGAGGAACAACAGATTTAGCCATTTTTAAAGATGGAATTATCAGACACACCGCAGTAATTCCTTTCGGTGGAAATGTAATTACTGATGATATTAAAGAAGGATGTTCAATTATTGAAAAACATGCCGACTTATTAAAAATCAAATTCGGTTCAGCATGGCCAGGTGAAAATAAAGAAAACGAAATTGTATCTATTCCTGGATTAAGAGGAAGAGAACCAAAAGAAATTTCTTTAAAAAATTTATCACGAATAATTCATGCCCGAGTGGTTGAAATTATTGAGCAAGTTTTTGCAGAAGTAAAAATATATGGTCACGAAGACCCAAGAAAAAAATTAATTGCAGGAATCGTTTTAACAGGTGGTGGCGCACAACTAAAACACATCAAACAATTAGTGGAATACATAACTGGAATGGATACCCGAATTGGTTATCCAAACGAACATTTAGCTGGTAATTCAAGCGAAGAAATTTCAAGCCCTATGTTTGCAACAGCTGTGGGATTAGTAATGAACAGCATTGCTAACAACACTCAAAGCGCTTACAAACTTGAAATGAAACAACACTATTCGCCGCAACGACCAATGCAGCAACCAATTGTTGATCCAATACCAGAAGAGAATATTGCGCCTGAGCCAATTATTGAAGAGCCAAATATTGCGCTAAAAGCAAAAGAAGAAACAACAGAAGAAAAAATAAAAAAATCGTTCTTTGACAAATATGTTGTCAAATTGAAAGACTTTTTAGATAATGCAGAATAATAATTACAAAATTAAAACCCCATAAAAAATGAACAGCAACTCAGATTTTGGAAGCATATCATTTGATTTACCTAAAAATCAATCAAATGTAATTAAAGTTATAGGTGTAGGCGGAGGCGGAAGCAATGCCATAAATCACATGTTCAAACAAGGAATCGATGGTGTAGATTTCATTGTTTGTAACACCGATTCTCAAGCACTTCAAAACAGCCCCGTACCCAACAAAATTCAATTAGGAGTAAGCCTAACTGAAGGTCTTGGTGCTGGTGCAAATCCAGAAGTTGGACAACAATCAGCCATTGAAAGTGTTGCCGATATTGAAAAAATGCTCGACAGCAATACCAAAATGATTTTCATTACTGCAGGAATGGGTGGCGGTACTGGAACAGGTGCAGCGCCTGTAATTGCTCAACTTGCTCGCGAAAAAGATATTTTGACCGTTGGTATTGTTACCATTCCTTTTCTTTTTGAAGGAAAAATAAGACAAGCTCAAGCCATAGCAGGTATCGAAAAACTTCGCAAACACGTTGACTCATTAATTGTAATTAACAACAACAAACTAAGAGAAGTATATGGAAACCTAGGTTTTACCGCAGGTTACTCCAAAGCTGACGAAGTTTTAGCCACTGCTGCAAGAGGTATTGCCGAAGTAATTACACACCACTTTACTCAAAATATTGACTTAAAAGATGTTAAAACCGTACTTGCAAACAGCGGAACCGCAATAATGGGTTCAGCAACTGCAATCGGTGACAACAGAGCCAAAGACGCAATCATCTCTGCGCTTGATTCGCCTTTATTAAATGATAACAAAATTGCTGGAGCCAAAAACGTATTGTTGCTGATCGTTTCTGGAAGCAGTGAAATCACAATTGATGAGATTGGCGAAATTAACGACCACATCCAAACAGAAGCAGGGTTTAACTCCAACATTATTATGGGGGTTGGAGAAGACCCATCACTTGGCGATGCAGTTGCAGTTACAATTATTGCTACAGGTTTCGATGCTGAACAACAAAACGAAATTGTTAACACTGAACCAAAAAAAATAATACATACTCTTGGTGATGACCAAAAAATTGAACAAAATTTAATCCAAAATTCATCCGATATTTTTCAATCAACAACTCAAAACAACAACCCAGCAACTGCTGAAAAAATCACCTTTGAGTTAATTGATCAAGAACCAATTCAAACCATTGTTGAAAACACAATTGTAAATGAAAACGAACTCATTGCAATGAACGATTTCATTAAAAATATTGATGTAACTTTCGAAATAATTTCGCCAATTGAAACAATAAACCTTCAATTTGCACCACCAGTTCAAAAAACACAATCACAAGTAAATACACAAGAAATTCAAAACCTTTTTACCTTTGAATTACCATTGGATGTACCTACCCAAACAACGCCTGCTCCAACATCAAATGAAGAAGCACCAGTGTTTTTTGAGTTAACACCCGAAACCAAAAACATAAAAGTTAACGAACACATTGAATACGTTCCAGTTACAGAACTTTCAAACGACGGTGTAATCAAATACTCTCTCGAAGAATACATGGAAATTGAAAACAGTTTACTCAACTCAAAACCAGTAACAACCAAAACTGAACCTGAAGAAGAGCTAAATATTGTAATGAAAATTCAGGAAAATACTCCCGAAACAAACACCTTTGCTACTCAAAATGTTTCACCACTTGAAATGACAATTGACGAAACATTAAAAATGCGTGCCGACGAAAGAAGACGTAAATTGAAAGAATTTAATTATAAATTTAATTCGTCTTCCAAAATTGATGAACTAGAAAAAATTCCAGCCTACAAAAGAACCGGAATTGACCTAACTCCCAACCAATCGGCAAACCCAACATCAAGAATGTCAATAGGAATTGATAGTAATGACGACCTTCAACTTCGCTCAAACAACTCATTCCTGCACGACAACGTAGATTAATTACTAATCAAAAAAAACACAAACCCGAAAATATAACAATTTTCGGGTTATTTTTTTTATATTTGTATCAAAATTTGGAGCAAAAGGCTCGGGCATTTTCAACAATCCCTATTCCTGCTTTCAACAGTATCTTTTTGCACCATTTCAATTCAAAAATTACGATATTTGCATTCAATGAAAGCCCTTCTTAGCAAAAAGGATACTTGTTTCAATCAGGGCTAAACAACAAACAAAGTACACAAAATGTAGAAACACAAAAAAATAAATATAAAATGAGCTTACAATCACAAATAATGGACGTCATGAAAGAAGCCATGAAATCCAAAAACACAGTTGCCCTTGAAGCATTAAGAGCCATAAAATCGGAACTATTGCTTGCACAAACAGCAACAGGTTCAAAAGAAGAAATCTCTGAAGCCGATGAAATTAAAATCCTTCAAAAATTAGTAAAAATGAGAAAGGACAGTGCTGAAATTTTTACAACACAAAACCGTCCCGATCTCGCCGAACCAGAATTAGCTCAAATCGCAGTAATCGAAAAATTTCTTCCGGCACAACTATCTGAAGACGAAGTTCAAGCCATCGTTTCCAAAATTATAACCGAAACAGGCGCGTCAGGAATTGCATCAATGGGTAAAGTAATGGCAGCTGCATCAGCCCAAATTGGCGGACAAGCAGAAGGTAAAACCATTTCAGCAATTGTAAAAAAACTTTTAGTTTAGAAAAAAAAGCAACAAAAAAGCTTTAAGCGATAAGCATTATGCCTATCGCCTAAAGCTTATATATATCGGCTGCGTAGTTCAACTGGATAGAATATCAGATTTCGGCTCTGAGGGTTGGGGGTTCGAATCCCTTCGCGGTCACTAAAATAAATTAAAATAGTAGGTAATAAAACATTTTATCTGAACCAATTACTATTGATTTGCAACAAAATAAACTAAAATATATATTCGTTTTCGTCTTGCTGTTCCAAATTACTGGAACCGCCCAAGAATTGCTTGAAAAAAAACACTTTCTAACTAACGAAATTGTCGAATCAATATCTTCTAATCCAAATCAAGCCATTAAAATTGCTCAGCATTTATTGAGTAAACCTTCCATATCTAACGATGAAAAAGCAAAAATTAATTTTCTTTTAGCCAAAATCTATTGTGTTAAAGGCGATTACAGTAGTGCTTTAAATTTTTTATACCAACAAAAAGATTTTAAAAATTTATTGTCAATATACGAAGAGTTTAATGTCGAATTACTAAAATCTTCCATTTACAGAGAACTTGATTTAGACAAGCAATCAGATGATAAATTACTTAAAATTGAAGCTGATTTTTTTAAATTAGCCCCATCCGAATCCAAAAATGCTATTGAAATTGCAATAGCCATCCAAAAAGCAAAAGCTCTTACCAAAAAAAAACAATTTGATAAAGCGATTAAATTACTTTTATCTTGTAAAGTTGACACTAAACTTAATGACAAATTTGATGATACACTCAACCTTTGGTACACACTAGTTTTAGCTGACTTGTACACCAATAAAAAGGACTTTAATAGAGCTTTAACTTTGTACCAATCAGCTATTGAAAAAACAGCAACCTACAAACGGCATAATGCCCACGCAAGATTATTTGCCCAACTTGGATTAGCTAAAATTGCAACGTTAAATAAAGATTTTGTAAAAACCGATTTATTGTTAAATAATGCTCTAAATTCAGCAGAGGTATTTCAAAATTTACAGCTCAAAAGCTTTATTTTAAATAAGTTAAGTGATAACTATTTAGCCCTTTCATCTTACGATAAATACAAAACAGCAGCTCTAAATTTTATTGAAGTAAATGAAGCTATTGAAGGTAC
>Ga0247722_10000743_pt1 | contig 18973 bp, 16 predicted proteins | sample MSEWelMarce3H_FC_FD_189094 | JGI IMG/M metagenome (GOLD analysis project Ga0247722, IMG submission 189094) | Subsurface sediment microbial communities from gas well in West Virginia, United States - MSEEL Well Study Marcellus 3H_FC | ecosystem: Environmental > Terrestrial > Deep subsurface >... | reverse complement strand
ATTTTTTTCATGGTTACCCTCTAATTTTGGGTGGTGTTTGTCAATAAGCAAACACCTTAAATTATGGGTAAAAATTGTACTTATTGTGATGAATTAAAGATTGATAGTTAATGTCATTTTTACTGAACCGTTGGCGCGCAAAGTTAGATTTTTACTTGGGCAACTTAGGCATTCTTGGTTGCTCATTTAGCCAAACTTGCTTTACTGCACAATCAGGATAAACCCAAGTTTGCCAGTTTGTGATTAACCATTGTGTTGATAAGCCGCGTTTGTTGTCGGGTTGAGATTCAACAGGCAAAATCACTAAAGTTAAACCTGCTTTGTAACCTGAACGCACCATCAAACCCAAACCATAAGCCGAATCGTTTGGCTCAAACACCATAAACTCAACGACAGATTCATAAGGATATTGGGCGGGTAAACGCAATACCGAACCTAAACGAATCGTCTCTTGTTTAAACTTAATCAATTTTTGCCATTTTGCCATGATTTATCTCGACACTAAAAGTCTGAGCCGCTAAACCTTGCTGATACCGTTGATACATTGTTTTATAGGCCGACTCAAATGCAACACGGCGGCTATTAATATCAAACAAAGGACTTAATTCACGGTATTGTAATTTTTGCTTGATTTGTGCTAACAATAACGGCGATTGAGCCAATGTTAATGCTAAAGCCTCATAGTCTGCCAAATGATGCGTAATCAACTCTGGTAAGCCCACAGCCCTTAATACACTCGCGGCGACTCGACTGGCAAAGGTTTGCCCAACACACGTAATTACTGGCACCCGCGCCCATAAAGCATCACAAGCCGTCGTATGGGCGTTAATCGGCAAAGTATCCAAAAACAAATCAGCGTGTTGATGGCGTGCCAAATGCACACTTGAGGCGACTTTTGGGGCAAATATCAATCTTTGAGCTGCAACGCCACACTTTTTAGCTTCAAGATATAAATTGTCTTTTGCTGTGCTATTTACTTCTAGCAACCACAACACACTATCAGGCACTTGCTGCAATAGTCGCATCCAAATATCAAACATCATGGGTGACAGTTTATAACTATTATTAAAACAACAAAATACAAAACTTTGTTCTGGTAAACCCAATTCATGACGGCTAAAAACTTGAGAAGAGATGGGGCGTTTAGAGTCATTAACATAATAAGTATGCGGTAAATAAACCACTTTTTCGCTAAAACTCGACTGTTCTTGTAAGGGGACAACAAGATTATCTGCCAAAATATAATCTATATATGTTGCACCAATGGTACTTGCTTGCCCTAAATAATTGACTTGAATCGGGGCGGCCTTGTAAGCAAAAATTCCTAAACGCGCATCTTGGGTATGCCCTTTTAAATCAATGGCAATATCTATTTCTAAAGACTTTATCAGTTGTGCTATTTGTAAGTCACTGTATTGGCTAACATCTATATAGTTATCAAAAGCCGCCTTGACGCGCTTGGTCATTTCATCATCTTGAGAGTTAAAAGCCAATGCAATCACTTCAAATTGCGAGCGGTCGTGCTGTTCAAATAGTTCAATCATTAAAATAGAGGTGGCATGATTGTAAAAATCTGCCGAGATATAGGCAATTTTAATTTTAGGATGTTGATAGATTTCGCCTTGCCATAAAGATTGAGCCTGTTTAGGATAATTTTTATTAACATAGGTTTGAGCGCAAAGATGCTGTTCTTTTGCACTTGAAGGGACATTAAAAAACTCAAATGGCGAAATAGCCGCTTGCTGATGAATAACGCCTTGTCGCAAATAATCGACTAAAGACAGATAGTTTTGCCAATCACAACTTTGCATTTGCCAATAAAATAACCGACCAGCCGCATAAGGGTAATCAGGCTCAAACGCTAATAACTGCTTTAACAAAGCTATGGCTTGAGCATGATTTTGTAAAATTGCCCATACATTTGCACAATTATATAAAGCCTTGGCATAACGGTCATTCAGACTTATCGCTTGTTGATAATGTGCCACTGCCTCTTGATAACGTTTTAGCTTTTCTAACACCACTCCGCAATGATACCAAGCCTCTGCAAAATCTGCCTTAAACTCTACGGCCAACTTATAGCTATTTAATGCCTGTAAATCATCCTGAATTTGCAAATACAAAGTCCCTTGTAAATTGAGAGCGAGTACATGATGTGGCTGTTGCTGTAATACCTTAGCAAGACTTTGTAAAGCTTGCTGTATATGATGTTGTTTATTTAAAGCAATGGCATGATGATAATATAAATCAACTTGTTGATTGACTGTCGTTTGACACGCTAAACCGCTCTCAAAACTTTGTTGTGCTAATTGATGTTGGTTTAAAGAGCCTAAAACCACGCCATAATGTAGCCATAATACTGGCGATTTTTTTTGATACACCAGCGAGGTTTCTAAAGCATTTTGAGCTAGTGCCAATTGATTTTGCTGTAAATATAACGCGCCTAAACGATGCCATAACTCAGCATCATGCGGAGTTTGCTGTAACAGCTTTTGATAAATCGTTTGAGCTTGAGCCAGTTGATTAGCTTGATGTAAAGCCAATGCCTTGTTTTTTTGTTGTACGATGCTGAGCGGTATTTGATTCATATTAATTAATTCAAAGTCTGCAAAATAGCACTCAAATTCATCTCCACTTTTAGGCCACCCAAACTACTTTGTGCCAAACGCATGGTAATGTTATGCGCAGTTAAAATTTGTTTAACCACTGCCAAACCTAAACCGACTTGTCCTTGATTACCGCGCCCACTTTCTAATTGAGTAAAAGGCTCAAAGGCTTTGTCGCGTAAATGGGGCGCGATGCCCTGTCCACTATCTTCTACCGTTAAATGATGAGCTGTTAATGACAGACGAATAGGCTGTGCGCCATGATGTAAGGCATTTTGAATTAAATTATCTATCGCTCGTCTTAACATCAAAGCATCTGCTACCACAAAAATGGGCTCATCGACCAAAACACACTGTAATGCTTGACCTGTTTGTTGATAACCTAACACTAACTCGCCAAGCAATTCATTCAAATTAAAATATTCTGTTTTTAAACTTTGCGCGTCCAAACCACGCAAATACCCAATAAATTGGTCGGCAATATGCTCAATCGCCCGAATATCTTGCTCAAACGCGGATGAATCACTGTTATCTAACAAGGCTAAACGTAATCGTAAACGTGTTAAAGGCGCGCGAATGTCATGGGGCAATCCTGCTAACATAGTGCGCCGCTCTTGTTCATGGCTGCGTAAGCTGTGCATCATGTGATGAATGCTATTAGCTAAACGATAAACTTCGATAGTATTGGTGTTTAAAGACAGTGGATTTTCTACGGTTTTTCCCTCAGCAAACACCGTGACTTCTTTTTCTAATTGTAATAAGGGTTGCACGAGATGCCGAACAAACAAGGCAATAATGCCCGCTAACAACAGTAAACCAATATTTAACCAAATAAAAATCGGCGTAAATAACGATACCGTGGTGTTATTCGTGGTCAACATTTGTAACCACCAATCGCCCTGAATTCGTATCAATAAAGCGGTTTGTGGCTTAGCAGAAATTTGGACATTATCGTTGCCCCATTCCTGTTGCAAATGGTGATACAACAACAAAATACCCACAGGCATATTGGTATCAGTGCTTTGAGCCTGTGGTTGATAAATTAATTTAACACTCGCCTGATTATGTGTGGGCATCTGTTGTTTTTGTTCAATTAGTCGTTGCGCTAGTTGCTCAGGTGACATCACTGTTAAAGCACTACGCACCATCACCACATAACCACGCGCTAACTCAATGCCTTGTTGCTTAACAATTTGCATCCTAAAATGAGCCAATAACGACAGGCTTAATATTTGAGTGATGATAACCACAATTAACACCATCAGTGCAGTTTGTCGCCATAATTGCCGTGGCCACCATTTCATTAAACACCATCCGCTACTAAAGAGAACACATAACCTCGTCCCCACACAGTTTTGATAATTTGGGGATGTACGGCATCAACCTCAATCAATTTACGCAAACGATGAATTTGCACATCAATCGCGCGTTCCATCGGTTCGGCATCATCACCATGCACTAAGGTTAGTAATTTTTCACGACTTAATACCCGATTAGGATGACGGACTAACACTAATAACAAATCAAATTCACCGCCTGATAAATCAATGATTTGCCCTGCTTTTTTTAGGGTTCTTAAACTGGGGTCGATGACAAACTCGCCAAAACTAATTTTGGCATGAGTACCATGTTGAGCAATAAAAGCGGGACGGCGTAATACGGCTTCAATTCGTGCTAATAACTCACGCGGGTCAAACGGTTTACACACATAATCATCAGCACCAACCTGCAAGCCAATAATTTTATCGGCGGTTTCATCCCTCGCCGTGAGCATAATAATGGGCGTTTGGTCTTGTTTGGCTCTAAGTCGTTGACAAGCACTAATGCCATCTTCGTGCGGCATCATCCAATCTAAGACAATTAATTGAGGAGCAAAACGCGCCACCGTTTTATCAAGCTGAGTGCTATCGGGCAGTAACAACACATCATAATTATGTTTGGTGAGATAGGTTTTTAACAGTTGACGTAAATCGGGGTCATCATCAACAATCAATATTTTAGTAAATGCCATGTGATTATTCCTTAAAAAACAAAGGCGCATTTAATGCGCCCTTTGCAATCTGCATTTAGTTCTTTTGGTCACCATAACTGACGGTTTTAGATTGACCACTGCCTGTTGTGGCCGTGACTGAACCACCTGTTTGTGTACCACTACCTGTCACCGTGGCTGTATATCCCGCGCCTGTGGTGGCAATTGCACTGCCAGAGACTACACCTGTTTCGCTGTCTTTATTGACTTCATAACTGGATGTTGACGAATAACCGCCTGCTGTTGTGGTTTCGTTAGTACCCGATACACCAGTTTTAGTTTGTTGTACTGTGCCTGTTGCGGTGGCACTTTTGCCGCCTGTTGTGGTAGCTGTACCCGTATAAGAAGTTTTATTACCCTTCTTTTGAGCAGATGTTTCGGCACTCACGCCATTACCTTTAGCACCTGTGACTGAACCTTCAAACTGCCCTGAATTAGTCGTGGTAGTGCGTGTACCCTGTACATTACCGCCATGTGCGCCCGATTGATTAAAGCTGCCACTCGGGCCGGGAAAGGCTACTGCGCTAGTTGTTGCTGTGATTAACACTAAAGCAGTGAAAAATTTGTTTAACATGATGTTGCTCCTGAAGCTTTTTTAATAACTGTAAATTTAATTTTGTTGTCGCTTAGAACTTAACTTTTATCATTGCCAAAGCGTTGCTGCAACCGCTCTAACTGCCCTACCTCACTTTTAATAGTAGTGCGAAGTTGACGTTGTTGTTCAGGCGATAATTGCTCATAGACCGCTAACCATTGCTCACGAATGACACGGCGTTCGGCAATACTGGCATCACGCTTGCTGTCCAGTTGGCTAAAAAACTGGCGTAACTCAGCACTAGACACTACAGGTTTGGTTAGCAATCGCTGACCGTCTGTGCGTAACTGGCTTAAATCGGTTTTGGTAGTTTGAGCTAAACGCTGCGAAGCATCGGCGGCACGTTGCCATGCCAGTTGTTGTGATGCAGATAAATTAAGTTGTTGTTTAGCAGCATCTATTTTGCCAACAATACGCTCAATGATTGGAAAACCTTGATTTAAGATAGGTAAAGCAGCATAAACTGCGCCGATAGAAGTAGCCGAAAAACCTAACATCACGCCTAAAATAAAAGGTTTACTGCGGCTTTTGAGATTGGTTGAATTTGACATTTTTTTGCTCCGTCATACTGGTTGGTATGGAGCCATCATCGCTAATTTGTTTTTCTAAAGTTTTTCTCAAAACGCGCTAAGTATTACAAACTATTACCAAACACTAAGGCCAACGTTTTTTGTATTTTCGGTGTATGTTGATTACCCTTCGACTCCGCTCAGGGAACAAAGTCGTGGTGGTTGAGCGGAGTCGAAACCAACCATCACTTCGACTTCGCTCAGTGTGCTACTAAATTTATACTTTTGTGCTTATCTTAGGACTTACGCCAAATTTGATACAAGGCAGGCAAACAACCCACATCTAACAGCATGGGCAGCCAGCACCAATACGCGGTATTAGGGTAAGGCAAACTAATCACTGCTATTGCCCCAAATACACCGCCAATAATCAAGGTCAAAGAAGTTGAGGTTTGCTGTTGTTTAGCTTGCCATAATAAATACGCATTTTGGCCTGCTATCATCCCCCATAACAGACCAAAACTTAGTGACAGCATCCATGCCATCACCATTTATTCACCCACATTATCTGCTGTAGGTTTGGCATTACTCGGCTTGCGCCGTTTACCTTTATTTTTGGTATCACGATGACGTACTTTAGGCTTTTTGGGTTTATCACCCTCGCCTTCTTTAGCCTTGTCTTTATCGCGTTGTGATTGCACCAAAGATTGTGCTTTTTGGGCATCAGTACGCAAATCAGGCTTTTTGTTGCGGGGCTTCTTTTTGCTTGGTTTAGCCACAGGCGCACCCGAAGCCAGTTTTTTGCCTTCTTTGGCAGGCGCACGTTCGGGCTGTTTATTGCGTTTAGCACTGGCCAATTTGCTTAACAACTCAAAATCCATTTTGCGTTCGTCCAAATTAACGCCTGCCACTTTGATTTGTACCTTATCACCCATCGCATAGCTAATGCCCGTACGATTGCCAATTAAGGTGTGCATAATGGGGTCAAAGGTAAAATAATCGCCTGCTAAAGTACGAATATGTACCAAACCTTCGACAAAAATATCATTCAACGACACAAAAAAGCCAAAGGCGGTAACGGCGGTAATGACACCCGTAAACTCATCACCAATGTGGTCTTGCATATATTCACATTTAAGCCATGCAGTCACATCGCGTGTGGCTTCATCGGCGCGGCGTTCGTTAAGCGAACAATGTTCACCTAAAGCCAACATCTCTGTCATTTCAATGCTTGGTGGCGCATCAGGTGACACCAAACTATGACGAATCACCCGATGTAATAACAAATCGGGATAACGGCGAATCGGTGAAGTAAAATGACCATAGGCTTCATAAGCCAAACCAAAATGGCCTAAGTTTTCGGGGCTATACACCGCTTGTTTCATCGAGCGTAATAACATGGTTTCGATGATAGGTGCGTCAGGACGGTCTTTAATCGTTTGTAAAACCGCTTGAAAATCGGCAGGTTTAGGCTTTTTGGCATTAAAATCTATGCCTAATAATGCTAAATAACTTTTTAATTTGGCCAGTTTTTCATCTTTTGGCCCTTCGTGATTACGATACAACGCAGGTAGTTTACGTTGTTGCACATAATCAGCCGCACACACATTAGCCGCCAACATACACTCTTCAATTAACATATGCGCTTGATTGCGCGTGCGCGGTAGAATTTTGTCAATTTTGCGTTGTTCATCAAACACAATATAGGTTTCGGGAGCTTCAAAATCTAAAGCACCGCGTTTTTCACGAGTTGCTCTAAAAATTTTGAACAAGCCATGTAAACTGTGTAGCGGCTGTACAAGATGAGGATAACGCTCGGCAACTTGTCGTCCTAACTCACTCTCAGGCTGTTCAAGTAAGGCACTGACTTGGGTGTAAGTTAAACGTGCTTGCGAGTGCATCACCGCTTCATAAAAACGATAACTGGTGACTCGCCCCAAACGCGAGACGGTCATATCACAAACCATACACAAACGGTCAACGTGCGGCTTGAGTGAACACAAACCATTAGACAAAATTTCGGGCAGCATTGGCACCACAAAACCCGGAAAATAGACCGAGGTTGAGCGATGTTTGGCTTCAACATCTAAAGGCTGATGGGGCAATACATAATGCGACACGTCGGCAATTGCTACTACCAAGCGATAACCGCCACCTGCACGTTTTTGAGCATATACCGCATCGTCAAAGTCTTTAGCGTCTTCACCATCTATGGTAACTAAGGGCAAATCACGCAAGTCCACACGCCCTGCTTTGTCGGCCTCGGCAACCTCAGCCGTCATATCTGCCACTTGTTGCTCAACCGCTTCTGGCCACACATGAGGAATTTCAAAGTTACGCAAAGCAATATCTATTTCTAAGCCTGCCGACAAATACTCGCCAAGCACCTCTACCACTTCACCTACGGCTAAATGATGATGTGTGGGTTGGCTGACAATTTTGACATCAACAAACTGGCCTAATACCGCGCCTTTATTATCACCTTGCAACACAATTTCTTGAGTCACACGCGGGTTATCGGGTAAGACATAGGCTACACCGTCTTCTTCGCAATAACGGCCTACAATATGTTCGGTCTTGGCTTGCAATACGCGCACAATACGGCCTTCGGGACGGCCTTTATGGTCAAAACCAACCACACGCACTAAGGCAATATCACCATGAAATACTAAACGCATTTGCTTAGACGTGAGCAAAATATCGCCCGATTTATCATCAGGAATTAAAAAGCCAAAACCATCGGCATGGCCTTGGACATAACCTTTTTTACATTCACTTTCGTCTAAAGGCTTATAAGTGCCGCGTCTATCCGATGACAATTGGCCATCACGCACCATCGCACCTAAACGTTTTTGCAAGGCAAATTGACGTTCATCGTCATGCAATCCCAATAATCCCGCCAGTTGTTCGGCAGTTAAAGGCTTTGGGTTTTGGGATAAAATTTGTAAAATAAGTTCGCGGCTAGGGATAGGATTTTCGTAACGTTCCGCTTCGTTTTGCGCTTGTGGGTCTTGCCACAGATTTTGGGTCATATAATCATTTTCTCACAGTTGTTTCATCATTCTATCATGGTCAATATGTCATGTCGTTGATTATTTAACCATACGACATATAACCTAATCATCTAAAAATATAATTTTTAATTATTTCAAAAAGAAGTCTTTGCTGTTTATAGTGCGCCAACTGTTTATTTTTCAACACTTTTAGGACTTACGCGGTTATCGCTTATTTGCTATCCCCCTCACCCTCCGCTACGCTCCTCCCTCTCCCTCATGGAGAGGGTTGGGGTGAGGGCGCAAAACGCGCTAATTTCGGTGAAATGCGTAAGTCCTGAGTTACTATTTATGAAAATCCGCCGCCTAGATTACGATGCTCCAGAAAGCCAACAACATGAGCGTGAAGGTTTACCTTTGCTCGAAGTTGAGGTCACGCATCAGCAACACTTAAAAACCTTCATCAAAACCTTTGCTATTTTATTTGGCGTGATGTCAGTTGTTATTGGCATGGCCTTTTTAATTGCACCTGACTCTCATGCCTTACAAGAAGGCTTTTTAAGCGATGCTTTTTGGCTGGCTTTTGCCGTTGGTTTAGGCGCGCAAGTGATTGATGGGGCTTTGGGTATGGCTTATGGCCTTACAGCGACTACTTTTTTATTGGGTTCTGGAGTCCCTCCTGCGGCAGCATCGGCCTCGGTGCATTTAGCCGAAGTATTTACGACAGGCTTTTCGGGCTTTTCGCATTGGCGATTTGGCAACATCAACAAAGCCTTATTTTATCGTTTAGTGATTCCCGGCATGATTGGTGGTGTTTTTGGCGCGTATGTAGTCACCAGTTTTGATGGCGACGTGATTAAACCTTATATTTCGGCTTATTTATTATTTATGGGTTTATACATTTTAAGTAAAGCCTTTAAAAAAATTAAATTGCGTAAAGAACCCCCCAAACATATTGGCGCATTGGCTTTAACAGGTGGTTTTGTTGACTCAGTAGGCGGTGGCGGTTGGGGCCCTGTGGTAACAACTTCTTTAGTAGGAACAGGCCAAGACCCACGCACAACGATTGGTTCGGTGAATGCGGCTGAATTCTTTTTATCTATTGCGGGGGCAACGGCTTTTGCCGTATTTGGTAGTGTGTTTAGTCATTGGCCGTTAATTGCAGGTTTGGTGATTGGTGGCTTGTTTGCCGCGCCTTTAGCCGCATGGTTATGTCACCATTTACAACCCAAAAGCTTGTTAATTATTGTTGGCGTGTTAATTAGCGGTTTAAGTGCTATCAATTTGGCCAAAGCGTTTATCTAATCATTGACATACGCAATAAAGCTCGTTAATTTACGCGCCGTCTTATGCTAGACTGCATAGGTTCATATTGCCCAGTTGGCGGAATTGGTAGACGCGCTAGTTTCAGGTATTAGTGGAGAAATCCGTGGGGGTTCAAGTCCCTTACTGGGCACCAAATAGACTTCTAAGCAAGTCAGTGTGATACAAAAAAGCCTTTAATCTCAACGGTTAAGGGCTTTTTTATTGTCTAATTTTTAGCTTTTCATCATTCAAGCCAAACAAAATCTGGGTAACTTTCTGGGTAAACGTTCTTAACGAAAGTAATTTGTAGAAATTACTCGCTCACTCTAACCCAAGCGAATACGCGGTTTGTGTGCTTTGATGCGTTGTAACATAATAATCAATAACAACATTACCGCCGATAACACCAACAATAACAAGGCAAATTGATGAGCAACAGAATAATTTAATTTTTGTACTTCGTCATACAAAGCAATAGAAGCAACTCGCGTTTCGTGAGGAATACTGCCGCCTAACATCAACACTACGCCAAACTCACCCAAAGTATGGGCAAAACTTAATAAAGCACCGCTTAAAATACCATAACGACTGACAGGCACAATCACCGTCCAAAAGACTTGTTTGGGTGTCGCGCCTAAAGCAATGGCGGCTTCTAACAAACTTTCATCAACCTGTTTAAACGCGCTTTGTATCGGTTGTAGGGCAAACGGCAAACTATATATAACTGAGCCTATCACTAAGCCTGTAAATGAAAAAACCAAACCAGTATCAAACACAGCTTGCCAAAATTGACCAATAAAATACTGCGGAGAAAACAACAACAACAAATAAAAACCAATCACCGTGGGTGGCAATACTATCGGCAACGTAACAATTAACTCTACCACCAAGACCCAACGTGAACGGCTATTGTTAATCCAATACGCTAAGGGAATACAAATCAGCAATAACAATAACGTTGAAACCAAAGCTAATTTGACGGTTAACCATAAGCTATATAACAACTCTGCCGAAATTAACATTTACGGCAACACACGCGTAGGAGCTAAAAATCCATAATCCGCAAGAATTTTTTGAGCAGGTGGGGACTTGATAAATTTAAGATAATCATAAGCTAAGCGATTATTTTGACCACGTTTAGTCACCACCATTGCTTGTTCTAATGGTGGATAAAAATGAGCAGGAATTAACCAATACTGTCCCTGCCCTGCTAATTGTGGGGCGCGTAACAAAGACAAAGCCACTACACCCACATCGGCATTTTGGGTTTGAACAAACTGTAGGGTTTGAGCAATATTTTCGCCTAACACCAATTTGGGCTGAATTGCCTGCCACATTTTTGCTTGCTGTAATGCGGCCTTTGCTGCTTGACCATAAGGCGCGTGTTCGGGATGGGCAATGGCAATACGTTTAATGTGAGTTTGCGTTAATATCGACAACCCTTGACTAACAGCCACTTGAGGCTTGTTTGTCCACAATGCAATCTGGCCTATGGCATACACAAATAAACTTTGACCATCGGCAACATTTTCGGCAATCAATTGTTTGGGGTAACGTATATCTGCTGACATATACACTTCATAGGGTGCATCTTGTTGAATTTGAGAAAAAAAATGTCCTGACGAGCCTGTAGTCACTTTAAGTTGTGCCTGAGGATATTGTTGTTTAAATTGGCGATTAAGCACTTCTAAACAATAAACCAAATCTGCGGCAGCCGCGATGTACAAGGTTTGGGCAGACGCTCGCCCCATCACCAATAACGACAATATCAATATCCATAAAATACGCATTGTTAACACTTGATATATCTATACAAACATATCGCTTACTATAGCAAAATGAATCATGTTAAGCACTACGGCCTAAATCCTAAATGTTAAGGAAGTAAGGTGACATTTGGTTGTGCTAACCAGCTTTCAACCATCAGGACTGCTGCCGTTGAGTCTAAGGAGGGTAATTTACCTTTGCGTCTGTCGCCAATTTCAGCCAATAACTCACGCGCCGCACGACTGGTTAAACGCTCGTCAACCATAAAGACAGGCAAATTAAAACGTCCATGCAAACGGCGAGCAAATTTACGCGCTAAATGCGAAAGCTCTGACTCAGTATCGTCCATATTGAGTGGTAAACCCACCAATAAGGCTTGGGGCTGCCATTCTTTGAGCAACCGCTCTATCACCAACCAATCGGGAATACCATCGCGCATTGCTAAAGGCGCAAGCGGCGCGGCAGTGGCGGTAATTGACTGGCCTGTCGCTACACCTGTTTTTTTAGTGCCAAAATCAAAACCCAAGACGCTGTTTATGGTCTCAAGCATGACCAACCTGTCCCGTTAATAGCCGTAAATCGACACCGATTTTTTGTGCTGCGGCTTGCCAACGGTGTTCAAACGGCATTTCAAATAATAATTGCTCATCGGCAGGACAAATTAACCACGCATTATCAACCATTTCTTTTTCTAATTGACCCGCGCTCCAACCTGCATAACCCAAGACCACCAAATAATCACGCGGCCCTTTGCCTTGCGAAATGGCATCTAAAATATCTCGTGAGCTAGTCACACATAAGCCGCCTTCAATCACCAAACTTGAGTTCCATTCGCCCTTTTCTTTGTGCAGCACAAAACCTGCTTCGCTACTGACTGGCCCACCAAATAGCACAGGCATTTCGGGGTCAGCAAGTGGTCGGAGCATAGGCAAGCGAATTTCCTCTAACAATTTGCTCAGAGATAATTCGAGCGGCTTGTTAATTACTAAACCCACTGCGCCATCATCGTCATGTTTGACAATATAAGTCACCGTTTCGGAAAAACGACTGTCTTCCATGTCGGGCATGGCTATTAAGCAGCAGTGCGTAAAATTGGTATTAGGTAGTGTCATGATGCCCTGATTGTAAAGTCTATTACCAATAAGGTAAGTGTTTTTTGGTTGACGACAGCTACGTGCTTGATTTACTTTCGTGACCTCACCTTTATAAGACTTACGCGGTTATCGCTTATTTGCTCACATTTCAATCGCCTTAAGCGATTTTATGCGTGCAAAACGCGCTAATTTCGGTGAAATGCGTAAGTCCTACATTATTTCTAGAGATAACACATGACAACTTTAGCCACCGTAATTACAGGCGCATCCAGTGGCATTGGTGAAGCACTTGCTCATCTGTTTGCACCCGAACAACAAACGCTCGTATTAGTTGCGCGCCGCAAAGAAAAACTTGAGGTCTTAGCCAAAGAGCTTAACAGCAAACATGGCATTAGGGTACATGTCATTGCACAAGACTTACAACAAGTTGGTGCGGCTGCTGCCTTAATGAATGAAATTGCTAATTTAAAGCTCACTGTGGACACTCTTGTCAATAATGCAGGTTTTGGCATTAGCGCACCTTTTGCCAAAGCAGATGCCAGCAAGACTACAGGCATGATGCAATTAAATATGGTAACCCTCACCGAACTGACACACATGGCCTTGCCTGCGATGTTGGAACGGGGTCATGGCCGTATTATGAATATCGCTTCGGTGGCTGCCTTTCAACCTTGCCCTTATTTTGCCGTTTATGCAGCAACGAAAGCCTATGTATTATCGTTTAGCGAGGCTTTAGCGGCAGAAGTCGGCGAGCGTGGCGTATTAGTCACTGCTGTTTGTCCCGGTTCAACCGCAACTGAGTTTCACGATATTGCTCACACCAAAGGCAGCTTAATTGAGAAGATGTCTGACAGCGCGCAAATGGTCGCTGAACAGGGCTACAAAGCCTTAAATAATGGCAAGCCAGTGATAGTGACAGGCTTAATCAATAAACCTTTACCGCTTATCAATCGTTTAGTGCCACGCCGTGCAATGACTTGGGCAACGACTAAAATGATGGGGCATTAAGTTTTTGGGTTTCAAATATTTGCTAGTGCCTACCGATAAGACTATGCTGCATCCCACGACCGTTTTAACTCAGAAGCGGTCACTGGGAGAAAGCAAATGCTCAGCCGACAACGCCTATTATCTGTTGCGGCAATCCTACTTGCCTTTACGCTGGTAGCACGTTCAACTTATGCCCAAGAAACGATTATTCCATCGCTCGCGGGTGAACCCTATGATAGTGGTTGGTCGTTGCAAATGGATAATGACCTACTCACGCCCAAAAACCATGACCGAGACTATACGGGTGGTATTGCACTAACTTTTGCTGGTAAGCGCGTACAACAATGGCCGATTTCTTTAGACTCAACGCTAAAAAAGTTTAATCGCTGGTTAAAGGTAACCGATGTTGATGGTCGTCCCACTTTACATAGTTTGCAAGTGGGTATCGCCGCCTTTGCGCCACAAGACTTAAAACGCTCCGACATTAATATTGATGACCGTCCTTATGCCAGTTTGGTTTATTTAGCCAATTCACGACAAAGTTTAGAAGACAGTGGACGCACAGCCATTCAAAGCACACTTACTGTAGGCATATTAGGTACACATATTGCCAAAGTCTTACAAAAAGAAATTCATAAAATCACCGAGTCTGACTCGCCTCAAGGATGGAAACATCAAATTGCTAACGGTGGCGAACCGACTTTACGCTATACTTATGCTTCTCAGCATTTATTAACCGCAACAACTGATAGCCGCGTTCGCTTTGAAGTGAAATACTCTAATGAAGGGAGCGTTGGTTTTTTAACCGAAGTTAATAGCTCTATTTCTGCACGTTGGGGATTTATTAAAACGCCGTGGTGGAGTTTTGCGCCTGACCGCGCCGAGTACTTTTCGCAGCCCAGTGCAGGCTTATTTAAAGCCAGTCGGCGAGGCACATCCGAATTTTATATTTGGACAGGCGCAAAAATACGCGCTCGCGCTTATAACGCTTTTTTGCAAGGCCAATTTCGTGATAGTGAGTTGCGTTATGATTGGCAAGAAGTTCGTCCTGTCTTAGCCGAGGCTTGGTTGGGCGTGACCAAACAAATGACAACACATACCCGTTTAAGTTGGATTATGCGTTATCAAAGCTCCGAGCTACGCGGCGGCAATGGCGATAGAGATTTGGTTTGGGGCAGTGTTTTATTAAATCGGGATTTTTAAGCGGCTCTGAGTGCCGTGATATTTTTGTAGATTAAGGCGTTGGTGAGTGGGGTGAATTGGTTTGAGGTGGTGGAGATGGGGGTCGTGTGATGATAAAGAATATATAAAAATCATAAATAACATAGCCTTAAAATTTAACTCATCTTACAATTGGAGCCTTTATACGCAATTGATAACGTACCCCTCCTTATGCATGTAATACGATTTAATAGGTGTCAGCAATGAAAGGACTCATTCTCGCATTATTGTTTATAACCCATGAAACTGCCTGTTGGGCAAGTTTTACAGAAGGTCATATTGCCTTTCAAAAAAGCGAATATGCCACGACATTCAATGAAGTGCTACCATTAGCCGAACAAGGCGAAGCCAAAGCACAAGTCATTTTAGGCTACATGTATATTGAAGGGTTAGGTGTTAGCAAAAATTATATTGAAGCCATGAATTGGCTTCTCAAAGCAGCCAAACAACAAGATACAGATGCCCAACTCGTCATTGGTTTACTGTATCTTAATGGATTTGGTGTTCAAGTCGATGTTAAACAAGCTATTGATTGGATGGAAAAAGCCGCTAAACAACACAATACAATGGCTCAGTATAATTTGGGCTTGATTTACTATAAATATAAAGGACATCAAGACTATAAAAAATCAGCTTATTGGTTTAAGAAAGCGGCTGAAAGAGGTTTGGCCATTGCCCAATACGATTTGGGACTCCTATATGCTCATGGCGAAGGTGTCATTAAAAATGACAAGACCGCCGTTGAATGGTTTCAAAAAGCAGCCGAACAAGGCCATGCTAGCGCACAAAACAATTTGGCTTTTTTATATGCTCAAGGTTTAGGTGTTGAGCAAAATACCGCTGAAGCTATTAAATGGTACACAAAATCAGCAGAGCAAAACCACATCACAGCACAATTAAATCTTGCAGGCGTTTATCAACGTGGAGATGGCTTAGCTCCCAACTATCAACAAGCGGCTTTTTGGTTCAACAAAGCGGCCTTATTAGGTAATGCCAAGGCACAATTTCATTTAGGCGATTTATATCGTGAGGGCATGGGTGTTGATAAAAATGAAACTCTCGCCGCTTCTTGGATTCTTAAATCTGCCGAACAAGGTTTTGCACAAGCACAATATAATATTGGTATTATGTATCAAAACGGGCAAGGATTAATTCAAGACAATAACAAAGCCTTCACTTGGTATCAGAAGGCCGCTGAGCAAGGCTATGCAAACGCACAATTTAACCTTGCTGTGATGTACAACTATGCTCAAGGAGTCACTCAGGATTACGCACAAGCCACCCACTGGTACCAAAAAGCAGCCGAACAAGGCAATGCAAAGGCACAATATAACCTTGGCAATATGTACAAAAATGGGCATGGTCTTATCCAAAACGATATCAAAGCCTTAGCTTTGTATCAAAAATCAGCTGAACAAGGTTTTGCACTTGCTCAATTTAATCTTGGAATAATGCATAGCCATGGTAAAGGAACAACAATAAACCATAATAAAGCTATTTATTGGTTTAAAAAAGCAGCCGAACAAAACTTGATTCAAGCACAAACAAATCTCGGACATATATACAGTAATGGCATCGGTGTTACGCAAGATTACCAGCAAGCCATTGAATGGTATCAACAAGCGGCAGAGCAAGGATATGCCGAAGCTCAAAGTCATCTAGGTAATATGTATTACAATGCCAAAGGCACCACACAAAATTACAAACAAGCTGCATATTGGTATCAAAAAGCAGCCGAACAAAACGCCTCATTGGCGCAATCATATCTTGGTTTGATGTATGGCAATGGCCAAGGCGTAACTCAAGATTACACAAAAGCCGCCTACTGGTATGAAAAAGCCGCTGAACAAGGCGATGCAATTTCTCAATTCAATCTCGGTTTTTTATATTATTATGGCAAAGGTGTTGCCCAAGACTACCAAAAAACCGCCTACTGGACTCAGAAAAGTGCAGAACGAGGTAATATTGAAGCACAGTATAATATTGGTTACTTATATGCTCAGGGACAAGGTGTTACTCAAGATTATCATTTAGCACATGCTTGGTATCAAAAAGCAGCCGAACAGGGACACCCTACTGCACTCAACAATTTGGGAATGCTGTACAAAGAGGGACTAGGTGTGCCACATAATGGAGTCTTGGCTTATATGCTTTTTTGTCTGGCCACTAATGCCCACTATGAATTAGCACCTGCAAATAAGATAGAAACCGCCAAACAATTATCTCCCACTCAAATTGTCGAAGCGACAGAACTAGCAACTCATTGGCAAAAAGGTCAGCCTTTACCTGTTGCCAACAATAAACAGTAGCATTCGGGTGCGTCACACGCACCCCACCCCGCCCAATCACATATTCCTGCGATATTGCCCACCTACCGAAAACAACGCCTCGGTAATTTGTCCCAACGAACAATAACGCACTGTCGTCATTAACTCGGCAAAAATATTGCCATTGTTAATGCACACTTCTTGCAAACGCGCTAAGGCAGTAGCGGCATGGTCAGCGTGTTGATGCTGAAATCCGCGTAAACGTTGCAATTGCGATTGTTTTTCTTCATCGGTGGAACGTGCCAATTCGAGCGTTTCCATCACCGTTTCTCCTTTAGGATTACGGAAGGTATTCACGCCAATAATCGGATATTCGCCGCTGTGTTTTAAGTGCTCGTAATACATTGACTCTTCTTGAATTTTGCCGCGTTGATAGCCTGTTTCCATTGCCCCCAACACGCCACCACGCTCGCTAATCGCTTCAAATTCTTTTAATACCGCTTCTTCCACCAAGTCCGTTAACTCATCAATGATAAAACTGCCTTGATTCGGATTTTCGTTTTTTGCCAAGCCCCATTCGCGGTTGATAATCAACTGAATTGCCATTGCTCGACGCACACTGTCTTCGGTTGGAGTGGTAATCGCTTCGTCAAAGGCGTTGGTGTGTAAGCTGTTACAGTTATCGTAAATAGCAATTAATGCCTGTAAAGTGGTACGAATATCATTAAAATCAATCTCTTGGGCGTGAAGGCTACGGCCACTGGTTTGAATATGATATTTCAGCTTTTGGCTACGTTCATTTGCCCCGTATTTTTGGCGCATGGTAATTGCCCAAATACGACGTGCGACACGGCCTAACACGGTATATTCTGGATCCATACCATTACTAAAGAAGAATGATAAATTCGGCGCAAAATCATCAATGCTCATGCCTCGCGCTAAATAGGCTTCAACAAAGGTAAAGCCATTCGCCAGCGTAAAGGCCAATTGCGAAATCGGATTCGCACCTGCTTCAGCAATGTGATAACCCGAAATCGACACCGAATAAAAGTTCCGCACCCGATTTCCGACAAAATATTGCTGAATATCGCCCATCACTTTTAGGCTAAATTCGGTGGAGAAAATACAGGTATTTTGGCCTTGATCTTCTTTAAGAATATCTGCTTGCACCGTACCGCGCACATTTTCCAGTGTCCACGTTTCAATTTTTGCCAATTCATCGCCATTTGGTTGACGTTGTTCTTTAGCGACAAATTTTTCAATATTTTGGTCGATGGCGGTATTTAAAAACATCGCCAAAATCGTCGGTGCAGGGCCATTGATGGTCATGGATACCGAAGTCATTGGGTTGGTTAAATCAAAGCCGCTATACAACACTTTCATATCTTCTAAGGTCGCAATCGACACACCTGAATTACCGACTTTGCCATAAATATCAGGCCGTTCGTGTGGGTCATTGCCGTATAAGGTCACCGAATCAAAGGCGGTAGATAAACGTTTAGCTGGCATTCCTTCGGAGACACGTTTAAAACGAGCATTGGTTCTAAAAGCATCACCCTCGCCTGCGAACATTCGCGTGGGGTCTTCGCCTTCACGTTTA
>Ga0247722_10000742_pt1 | contig 18994 bp, 17 predicted proteins | sample MSEWelMarce3H_FC_FD_189094 | JGI IMG/M metagenome (GOLD analysis project Ga0247722, IMG submission 189094) | Subsurface sediment microbial communities from gas well in West Virginia, United States - MSEEL Well Study Marcellus 3H_FC | ecosystem: Environmental > Terrestrial > Deep subsurface >... | reverse complement strand
AGTCGTCGCTGGTCGAGATGGCGCGCATTGGTTTTCCAAACCTGAACTTGCCAGTTACTCCTGCTGGGTTGTCGATCGCCACCAAGACACTCTCTGGGAGATATCGCGCACTTAAGGCTGCGATGCCTTCACGTTTATGGGTTTGGATTGCTTGCAGGTGTGAAGTCTTTATCAATTCTCAGTTAGATCTAGGCCAACACGCAAGGCAATTTTGGTCGCACAAGACAAAAACCGCATACTCTCTTTGCATGAGTACTTTAGATTTTCTCATCGTTGGTGCTCAAAAGTCTGGCTCAACAAGTTTGCGAGCATTTCTTGAAGAACATGAAAAGGAAGTTTTTATCCTCAATCGCGAACTGCATTTTTGGAACCGAGATGGGCAATATAAAGATGGAGCAGGACTAGACGGATACTTAAAAAATTTTGCAGAGGCTAAGCCACATCAAATTAAGGGTGAAAAATCTCCCAGTTACCTTGTCAGCCAAGAAGCTCCGGGTCGTATTCACAAACATTTTCCTGAAGTAAAAATCATCGCAATTCTGAGAAATCCAATCGAACGCGCCTATTCTGCGTATTGGCATGGACGCCGTGTCGGTGCAATAGAGACATCAACTACTTTTGGTGAAGCAGTTCGAACTTATAAAGTTAATCAAGGCAAACCATATGGAGATATGGTTACTGCAGGCTTTTATTCAGAACAGATCTCCCGCTACCTTAATTACTTTCCGATCGAACAGATCCACGTTTTGAGTTTTGAGTCAACTTTAACCCAAGCCAATGATGAACTTCAGGGGGTGCTTAGGTTTCTTCTTCCTCATTCCACTATCGCTAACCAAGAGAGTCAATTAGCATTTCCAAAGCGCAATGTGGCTCGTGCAAGTAGATTTCCAAAATTAAATGAAGCAATCTTTAAGAGTAAACTACTTAGTTACTCAACCAAATCAAGAATTTCGAAGAAATCATTGGTAGACCTTAAGGTCCCAGAAATGTTAGAAGATGATAGGAAATTTCTTCAAGAAATCTATGCAGGAGAAAACCAGGCCTTGCAGTCAATCCTGGGCAAGAATTTCGGTTGGAATGTCTAAACTCTAAATAATTGGAACTCGATACTGACGTTTGCCAGATTCCAAAACATAAGTGTCATAGAGCTTTCGTGCAGTTTCATTAGTTTCATCGGTATTCCAATAGACGCGTGAACAGCCCCGCTCTTTTGCTTCTTTGATTACGGCATCTATTAAAGCTCGCCCGGTCCCTTGTCCACGAAGGTTCTCATCTACAAATAAGTCCTCCAATAAACATTGGCCATTTTCTGACCAGGTAGAGTTTTGAAAATTAAATGTTGTCATGCCATTTAGTTGACCATCTACTTCTGCAACAAGGCCATAAAGATTAAAATCAGGGTCAAGCAAACGATTCCACGTAATCTCAGTCTTATCGGCAGAAAACTCTGTCTTATAGAAAGTCAGATACCCCTTCCAAAGTTGCAGCCAACGTTGCTTATCACTTTGATTCACAGGGCGAATGGTGAGCGTCATGGATGAAGGCTACCAAATACAACTTTTTGGACTCCTTTCGCTGATGCGCATCTTTCCTGCTTACTCTGAGTGAAAATTGCATCGATTTATGAGCAGTAGAATCGGCACATGCAGACAAAAGCTGAATTTTGGTTTGATCCGATGTGCCCATGGGCCTTCATCACATCTAGATGGATCTTAGAAGTTGCAAAAGTGCGTGAGATCGAAATTACTTGGAACATTTTTAGCTTGCCACATTTAAACAAGGATCGAGAAATGCCAAAAAAATACAAAGCGATTTTTGCTAACTCTTGGTCCTGCGCGCGAGTAATTAAGTCGGCAGAAAAGGATTTTGGAAAAGAAAAAACACTTCCCCTCTATACGGCAATTAGTACTCGCATTCATGTTTTGAAAGAAGCTGTTTCAAAAGATCTACTGAGTGATTCCTTGAAGGAAGTAGGTTTGGATTCAAAGTACCTTGCAGAGATGGAAAATTCTGACTGGGATAAGCAGATCATCGAAAGCCATGAGCGGGGAATAAAGCTTGTTGGTGATGATGTTGGAACACCGATTATTGCAATCAATGGGATTGGATTCTTTGGTCCAGTTATTTCTCCAGCACCAAAAGGTGAAGAGGCAGGAAAACTGTGGGACGGAGTAGTTCTTTCTGCTTCTTATCCTGGTTTTTTTGAGATTAAGCGTTCAAGGACCGTTGGTCCAATTTTTGACTGACTTAATGGTTGTGAAAAACAGTTCTACCGCGCATCTTGTTCTCTCCACGGGTAACCTTGCGCAGGTTAAAAAAACTTGAGGAGTATGTGGATTGTCTAAAGCAGATATCAGAACAGGGTTGTTGGCATATGGCGCAATCGGTGATGAACACAATAAAGCTTTGCTTTCAACACCAGGGATGGTTCTCTCTGCCGTTTGTGACACTAATCCGCAGCGATTAGAGGCTGCGCTACAACTTGCTCCTCATGCAAAAACCTTTAATGATGCACAGACCATGCTTGATTCTGGAGATATCGATCTAGTTGTTGTTTCTACTCCTCCCAACACACATTTTTACTGGGCAAAAGAAGCCTTAACGCGTGGAATAAATGTGGTTCTAGAAAAACCAATGGCACTGACCACAAGTGAGTGTGATGAATTAATGGCTCTTGCAAAAGCATCCAATCTTTTGCTGGTGGTCTATCAAAATCGCCGTTTTGATGCAGACTTTGTAACGATCAAATCTCTCATCGAATCTGGCGAGATTGGCGAAGTCTTTTCGTACGAAGCATTCGTGGGTGGTTATTCCAAACCTTGTTCATATTGGCACTCAGATGTAGCGGTCTCAGGTGGTGCGATTTTTGACTGGGGTAGCCACTTTATAGATCAAATTTTGGCAGTGATTTCTTCACCGCTTCAGTATGTAAATGGGCTTAACCAAAAGCGAGTATGGGATCACGTAACAAATGCAGACCATGCTCAAGTAACTCTGACCTTTACTGATGGGGTTCAAGCGATCTTTACCAACTCAGACCTTGCTGCTGCTCGCAAACCCAAATTCTTTATTCTGGGAACAAAGGGTTCCATAGTGGGGGATTGGGATACGAGCGCAGGAGGCTCAGTTGCTGATCATCCAGCCAAGATATCTATTCACAGAGTAGATGGCACCGTTGAATCTATTCCACTTCAAACTGTTAAGCCTTACACATTCCATGAATCATTAGTAGCTCGAATTAATGAAGGCAAACAAATGTCTGTGACAGCCGAACAATCTCGCGATGTGGTTGCGATTATGCAAGCTGCGGAGGAATCTGCGTTAGTTAATGGTTTACCCGTTGTGCCGAAGCTACTGAGATCATGAGCATTCGCTGGGGCTTCATCGGTGCCGGTTACATAGCAACAAAAGCCTTAAGGCCCGCTGTATCTAGCGCAAAGAATGCTACTTTGTTTGCAGTTGCAAGTAGAGATGTAGCTCGCTCTCAATCTTTAGAACCAGCAAAGGTCCATTTAACCTATCAAGATCTATTAGATGATCAAGATGTTGATGCTGTTTACATTTCACTGGCAAATGATCAGCACTGTCAATGGAGCATCAAAGCACTAAATGCCGGAAAACATGTGCTCTGTGAAAAACCAATAGCGATGAATGCAAACGAAGCCAGATTAATGGCAGATGCGGCACAAGCAAATGATCGACTTTTGGTTGAAGCAGTGTGGACACGATGGCATCCACGGTTTATTCGTATGGTTGAACTTGTGAACAGTGGCGCAATCGGTGAGATTAATTCAGTCGACGCATCATTTACGTTTCCGGGCTCACTTGAAGGAAATTATCGTTTAATTCCAGAGATGGGTGGTGGAAGTTTGTTTGATGTCGGACCATATCCGCTTCATGTGTTTTCTGCGCTCACTAACGGTGATCTCACAATGGCTATTGACTCTGTTGAGAGAAATACTGCACCAACCGGCGTTGACATGACGACTCGAGTAGATGCAACAGTTAACAATTCAATCGCAGCTCATGTCCTTACATCCTTTGAACGTGAAGAAGAGCAGAAATTAATTGTGGCTGGTTCTTTGGCAACAATTGAAAACATCGGCAATGATGCTTTTACTTCTTATAGAAATTCAAGTGTGTTAAAAGTCGGGGAGACGATAGAAAAGTTTGCCCCTGTTGATCCGTATCAGCTCATGGTTGAAAACTTTGGATCGCGAATTGTGGGTGAACCAAGTTGGATTCTGCCGATGAGCGAAACTATTTGCGTCATGGAGATTCTGGATGAGATCGCGGCCACCAAGGGTGGACCAGTAGCCCAATAGAAGCGTCCCACCAACTGTTGAACTGAGCCTGTTTCTGGCTTTCTTCATGCTTCGTTAACCTTCTGTTCACTTTTCCTCTGCCTCACATTGCTGGCGAACAGGCATGATCATCCCGTGAGCATCGCTGAAAATCCGGCCCCGACACAGGTACCCAAACCACGTGAGATTACAACCGAACCTCGATTTTCAGATCGGGTTTTTAGGGGAGTAGTTAGTACCGGTGGATTCATCTCACTTGTGGTTCTTGGTTTAATCTCACTTTTTCTTTTATACAACGGTTTTGGCGTATTTAGATCTGAAGGCTTAAGTTTTGTAACGTCCTTTGATTGGGTTCCAGAAAGTATTGAAAACGCTACTGAAGCATCCTATGGAATTGGCGCCATGCTTTACGGAACGCTCGTAATTAGCTTTATCGGTCTATTTTTTGGTTTTCCACTAGCTTTTGGAACAGCGTTGTTTCTTTCTTACTACGCACCTGAGTGGATTAAAAAACCAATGGTATTGGTCGTAGACATTATGGCTGCTATCCCATCGATCGTTTTTGGTGTTTGGGGATATTTTATTTTGATGCCTCAGGCAGAAGAATGGGCAAGGCTGATCAATAAGTACTTAGGATTTATTCCAATTTTTTCTATGCCTGGAGATTTTTTCACTAGATCACCATTTATTGCAGGACTTGTTCTAGCAATCATGATTATCCCGATTATCACATCAATTTCTCGTGAAGTTTTTGCTCAAACGCCACTAGATCGAATTCAAGCAGCATATGCACTTGGTGCAACTAGATGGTCAATGATTCGCGCTGTAGTTATTCCATACGGAAAAGGTGGAGTAATTGGTGGCGCAATGCTTGGCCTTGGTCGCGCATTGGGTGAGACGGTTGCCGTTTACACCGTTCTTAACTTGGTTTATGACATTCGCCCAGAGATTCTACTTAGCGCCGGCGGTTCAGTTGCATCCCTAATCGTAAATAAATTTGGTGAAGCAAATGCTCCCGAATTAAAGGCCCTTATGGCCGCAGGCTTTGTCCTCTTTGTTGTAACGCTGTTAGTTAACCTGATTGCTAATGTGATTATTAACAGAACGGTTCGTAAGGGATGAGTACTTTGATTGGTAATAAGCCACAGCAACCATTGCCAGATGGCGCATCTATTCCAAAGCCAATTAAGCCTTGGAAGCCAACACCAAAGCAATTGTTGCCAGATTTGCTGGGTGCAATCACCGCTGTAGTCGCTAGTTTGATAGTGGTTGCAGTTACTCCATTAGCTGGTGCACTAGGTTTGATCGCTACTTTCATCGCAGTTTCAATTGTTGTTGCGTCAACAATTAGTTGGATTCGCCAAGACCGCAAAGCCGCTGCCAACTCAGTATCAACCATCATTATTTATTTCCTTGCAGCCTTTGTGCTACTGCCTGTTGTTTCCATAATCTTTGAGATTATTCGAAAGGGCGCTCCAGGGCTCTCACTTGGAATCTTTTTTAATGACATGTCTGTTACATCATCTGATGCACCACTTAATGAAGGCGGACTTTTGCACGCCCTTGTTGGTTCGCTCTATGTAGTTGCACTTGCAACAGTTGTAAGTATTCCAATTGGTCTGTTAACTGCCTTGTATCTGACAGAAGTAAATGGCAAGGCAGCAGGAGTTGTTCGCTTCTTTGTACAGGCAATGAGTGGTGTCCCATCAATTGTTGCAGGACTTTTTATTTATGCCGTTTGGATGATTTCTTTTGGTGGAACCTACACAACTGCTGCAGGCTCTATGGCACTAGCGATATTAATGATTCCTACTATTGCCCGTACAGCTGAAGAGGTTTTGAAATTGATTCCTACTGATTTGCGTGAAGCAGGGCTAGCACTCGGTGCAACGCAATGGAAAACAGTTGCACTGGTGGTAATTCCTGCAGCAAGAAGCGGCCTCATCACCGCAGTGATTTTAGGAGTAGCTAGAGTTGCTGGAGAAACTGCGCCCTTGCTTCTAACTATTGGCGGCAATGATGCGATGAACTGGAATCCATTTAGCGGCAATAACTCGGCGCTTCCTTTCTATATTTGGAAAAATTTCGGCCTAGGAACAGAAACTGCAATTGCCCGTGCTTGGACTGGAATTTTTGTACTTATGGTCGTTGTAATGATCTTCTTTACATTGACACGCTTACTTGGAAATAAAAAAGGGTAAATAGGGTTAATTAGGCTAACAATGAAAAACAAAGGGGAAAAGTAATGTCTCAGATCAAAGTGAACTCGTTAGCATCGGTTGCTTCTGCGAGATCTTCTGAAACATCGTCACAAGGTGTTGGACTAGAGGCACGCAGTATTCATGCCTGGTTTGGTCAAAAACACGTTCTCTCTGACATCTCTCTAGATTTTTATTCAGGCACAGTTACCGCATTAATCGGGCCTTCGGGCTGCGGTAAATCCACTTTCATTCGCATTCTTAACCGAATGCATGAGTTTATCCCTACGGCTGCAATGGCCGGGGAAGTACTCCTAGATGGGAAAGACATCTATCGTTCAGGTGTCGATGTGACAAAGATTCGCTTAGGTATTGGAATGGTTTTCCAGAAGCCAAATCCATTCCCATCTATGACTATCAAAGAGAATGTTCTTTCAGGTCTGAAGTTAGCTCAGATCAAAATCAACAACTCAGATGAGTTATTGGAAGACTGCCTCGTGCGTGCCGGGTTGTGGAGTGAGGTTAAGGATCGCCTAGATCAATATGGCGGCACACTCTCTGGGGGCCAGCAACAGCGTCTGTGTATTGCTCGTTCCCTTGCTGTTAAGCCGCAGGTATTGCTGATGGATGAGCCATGTTCTGCACTAGATCCAGGATCTACTCTTCGAATTGAAGAGACAATTCGCGAACTCTCAGAGACTATGACGATCGTGATCGTGACTCACAATATGCAGCAAGCAGCCCGTGTTTCTGATTACACCGGCTTTTTCCTCTCAGATGGCGGCCCAGGACAGTTAATTGAATCAGCCCCAACCTCTCAAATCTTTAGCAACCCTAAAGACAAGCGAACCGAAGATTACGTAACAGGTCGTTTCGGCTAAATCTGTTCACCTAAAGTTTGCTTTACCGTTGGCCATCGTTAGTTTGTAGTTTGGCCCTAGTTAGGGCTAGAACCATAGATTTCCCTTGAGCGCCTAAGTAAGACGCTATTTAAATGGGGGAAAAAATGAAATCACGTTTAAGTTTGGCAGTATCGCTGCTAACTGTTACCGCACTCATTGCAGGAACATCACCAGCCTCTGCAGCTGGAACAATTAATGGAAGTGGTGCAACATTTGCAGCTCCACTTATTGATGCTTGCAAAGGCGACTTCACCGCAGCAACACAAAATATTGTTAACTACCCAGGTGGAGGCTCTAGTAAAGGTCGCACAGACTTTTCAGCCGGAAATCTTGTAGATTTCGCTGGATCAGATGCACCATATTCTTCTGGAGAGCCAGCAAACATTATCTACGCTCCTATTTTTGCCGCTCCAATTTCACTTATGTATAACGTAAAGGGAATTAAAGAAGGCCTATATCTTTCACCAAAGACTATTGCAGGAATCTTCAGTGGTGAGATTACTGTTTGGAATGATCCAGCAATTGATAAAGACAACACACGCACAGTAAAGACTCCTGTTTATGCAACTAAGAAAGTCACAACAAAAGTTAAAGGAAAGACTGTCACAAACACTGTGCCAGTTCTTGATGCAAAAGGAAATCCAAAGGTTTTGCGATACACAACCAAGGTAATCGACTATGCACTACCTCAGACAGCAATCACAGTCTGGTATCGCACAGATGGATCTGGAACTACAGAAAACTTTGGAAAGTTCCTTCATGGAACTGCGCCAACTATCTGGACAAAGCCAGGTGCTCCAACATTTACTGCATCAACACCAAAATCAATTGCCGGTCAATTTAACTTCCAAGGCCAATCAGGTTCAGCAGCAGTTGCAGCCGGTGTTGCAGGTAGAGATGGCTCAATTGGTTACGGTGAGCTTAACTTTGCACTAGCAAACAAGCTTCCATCAGCGTTCGTTCAAAATACAGCAGGAGAGTTTGTTGATCCATCAGCTGCAGGAACATCAGCATTCCTCGGTGGCGGAACAATCAATGCAAACGGAACTCTTTCTGTTGACTTCACAAAGAAGATTCCAGGTGCATACTCACTTGGAACAGCATCTTATGGACTTGCCTATCCAGCGGCTTCAAAGAAGAACGCTGAAAAGCAAGCAGACGTTGCTGCATGGTTTACATATCTTCTAGATGAGTGCCCAGTTAAATTCCCTCAGACTGGCTTCTCAAAGATCACAGGTCCTTTGTACACAAAGGCAAAGGCTCAGATTGCACTAATTAAGTAATCAAAGACTAAAAGAAATAACCAGAAGGGCCGGACTTAACAGTCCGGCCCTTCTGGTTATTAATTTCAACTAAGTTACTTGTTTAAGTTGCGCTGCGCGATCGCGGCATCCCACTGTTCGCGCAGAGGGTGCTCTGATGGACCAGACTCAGTAATGATGCGCATTAATCTAGCCATGAATTCATCTCGCTTTGAATCCAAGATCTGCTTTTCAGCCTCAGTTGGAACAAAACCATCTAGTTGATCGGCAGTTAATTCACCCTTTCGGACCAACATCATCTCCAAAGCTCTAAGGCGAGTAGTTGTGACGTGTAGATCCATTCCAAGTTCTAGAACAAGATCAAATAACTTTGAAACTTGTTGGTTGCCAAAGAAATCAAACTCTGCACTCATTAGGCCACCTTCGTTGCTTGCAATACACACCACGGGAAATGCCAATCAGATCGTGTTGGCCAACCTTGTGGGCGAAGTCCCTCTGCGCGCTCATCAAATGCAACCCACTTGGCATCTTTAAGGCCCAGCTTTTCACATACCTCAATTAAATCGGTTGCAAATAGGGCTCGAAAATATGGTTCGTTGTTTCGTTCTGCATGTTCATAAACTGTTGCATCGCGAACTGGATCACCTGTTGGCTGAAACTCTAAGAAACGAATAACTCCACCAGGCTTTAGCAATCTCGTTGCCTCTTTAACTGTTTCGACAATCGCCTCTGATGGCATCTCATGCAAAATCATTGTGCCTGTTACTAAATCTACAGATGCATCAGGTAATCCAACTTTTCGACCATCTTGTTGTTTAAACTGAATATTGATGCCCTCGGCTACAGCCTCTGCGTGTGCCAATTTAAGTCCAGGAGCAGCAAGATCAACACCAATTACTTCTGCATCGGGATAGCGAGAAACTAATGGTCGCGTGCTCTTGCCAAAGCCGCATGCAATGTCTACTACTCGTGGATTTGCAGGCAAGTCCGGAAGTGCGGTCTGCGCAAACAGCTTATGGAATTTGTAGCCATCGTTATCTCGCAACATAACGATGCGTGCACCAAACTGATACACATATCCAGAGAGATCATTTGAATAGAAACTTCCTGGCTGCATATGAATATCAGTCTCTGTGTAGTACTCGGGAAGCTCCAGCGTTGGATCAAGCTCTAGCTGTGCAGCAGCTTTTTGTGGGGCAGAGTTGAGTTGGTTAAGCAGTTCGTCACTGCATCTAAAGACAACGTCGCTGCCCAATCTCCACATCATTTTTTGGCCGATGCGCTCTAGGTGACTAAACCAAGGATAAAGACCCATGGTCTTTAGAGTGATCTCACCCTCTTGAGGGGTTTTAATCTTTTTGCCAGAGTTATTGAACTCATCTACAAATGCTGGATAGACAGTATCGGCCCATCTTTTGCGCAGAGATAGAATAAAATCTGCACTGGAACGTTCATCTAGAGTCAACATTTCTTCTATGTCACGCATTTGAACCTCCTATATCGCCTACTACTTTTCCTCAAACAATTCTTACTTAGAAGTTGGTCGTGATTGGTATTGACCCATAGGTGCACCAATAACGTTGCCATTAGCAAAAATCTTCTTACCGCGTAGCCAGGTATCTGTGACTTTTGCATTGATGGTGAAACCTTCAAATGGGGTGTACTCCTGCTCAGACAGAGACTCATCTGCCTTTACAACATAAGAAGCATTTGGATCAACTAATGCAATATCTGCGTCAAAACCAACAGCAATTGCACCTTTATTGTTTAGACCAAAGCGCTGGGCTGAGTTCCATGCAGTTAACTGTGCAATCTTTTGGTAGCTCAATTTTCTTGTCTTAGTTTCACTCACAAGACCTGCCAACAAATACTCTGCGCCGCCGAAACCAGATTTGGCAACGAAGACATCTTCCTTTGGAGTGCCAAACTTTGTCTCTTCTCGACAGCAAGCGTGATCACTTGCAACCCAGTCAATATTGCCTGCAAGTAGGTGCTCCCACAACGCTTCAACATCTTCTCTTGGACGAAGTGGAGGATTTACCTTGCCACCAATTCCCTTTGAGTTCTTAATGTCAGCAAGTAAGTGGCCGATCGTGACTTCACGACGGAAATTAACGTGAGGGAAGGCCAAGGTCATCTTCATTGCAGCATCAATAGCTTTAAAAGATGTTAGGTGTAGCAAGTTGATGTTTGGCAACTCAGTTTCGTGTGCCAAGTATGAAGCGATGGTGATTGCAAGACCCTCAGAGTGAGGTGGACGAGAAAGGTGGTAAGCCTCAAGATCTTTTGGTCGGCCTGACTCTTCAACCATCTTTGTGTATGCAGTCATGATCTCTGCTGTTTCACAGTGCAGTGAAAGTGAGATGCTATCTGCAACCTTTGGCATCTCTTTTCTGGCCTTTTGAATTGCGCGCATGACGAATTCGAAGTGTGCAACGTCGTATCGCTCGCCTTCAGGAATCATTAAAAATTCATTCTGTGAAGTTGAACGACCATGTAAGCCGTAGCTGCCGTAGAACATAAAAATCTTGAAAGAGTTAACACCAAATTTACTGATTAACTCTGGAATCTCACCAATATGTTCTGATGTAAGTGGTGCCAGGTGAAATGCGTAATCCACATAAGCTTTGCCTGAAGCCTTCTCCAAAACCTCTGGATAAAAATCTTTATACGCTCCACCTTTATTTAAATAGTATTGACCAGTTCGCATGTATGAAATGGCAGTTGTAACTCCACCTTGTGCGCAGGCTTTACTCTCTGATGCTGTGTCGATGTCTAGTGGGTTATAAATACCCCAGTGTTGGTGAGCATCTACTACTCCAGGAAATGCAAGCTTTCCTCCCGCATCAACAGTTTCACTTGCCTGAGATGAATCAATATTGGCGTCTAACTTCGCGATCTTTCCATCTTTGATTGCAATATCAACAGCCAAGGGCTTCTCTTGATCATGTAAAACAACTAAAGAATTCTTAATAATAAGATCGTATGAAGCCATTGCCGAATCTCCCTTGATTTTTCGTGAGGTGGATAGATCCGAAAGTTTAAGACATGGTTACATGGGTTACAAGAGGCAACTGACTGAGAATCAATCACGGAAGCGGTTCAGGTTTATAACTTTTTGGAGTCTTTTTAAACCCGCTCAAGTAGTGAAGCCAAATCAGCCAAAGAGGTTTTGTTTGTGGCAAAGTCAAAAATTGTGTGTGCAACCTCACGCGCTTTATCTTGATTGAGACTGGCTCTGACATTGGATTCAAACTTCAAAGCCAGCTCATCATCTGTCAGGGGATTTTGAGGTCCCCCACGGTTTACTAGAACTTTTTCCGTCACGCTTGTTCCATTATTTAAATGCGCAGTCAAGACAGCTGGGAATTGAAATGGAAATATTGCATCACATTCCGCGCTGGCATTCACATTCACTTTTGCTGCAAGTGCAAGAATCTCTGGATCATGTGCGGATTCATCTTCAAAGTCTTCATGAAATAATCCCAAACCATTGTCGCGATAGAACGCTGCAGCAACTGTAAAGGGACCACTAAATGCAGCGTGATACCCAGACTCTGGTTTAATTTTTGACTCTCTTGGTTCTGCAATTGTTCGCAGAACTGGAGAAGGAACACCAAGATCGATGCTTACGATTTGATCTGGAGTTACGCCCTTTGCCTTTAATGCCCTGGCTGCATCAATTCCTGTGTGTGTGAAGTGGTTACATGGATATGGCTTAAAGAAAAGATCTGGAAGTACCCAAGAAGTTCCTAATCCATCTGTGATCTCATCAAGATTTACTTGGTCACCGCAATAAGCTTGCATAAATCCAAAGCGACCTTCAATGACAGTTGGTGGCCCAGTTAATCCGCCCTTTGCAAGTTCTGCAGCCACAACACCGCCATGGGCCGCCCAACCACAGTGCATTCGCTTAACTGTTCCACCTGTGCGGTTGGCTTCTAGTAAGCCAGCTCCCATACTCGCAGAAATTCCAATAGCAGAAGTGATCTCGTCGGCATTTAACTTCATCAACATGCCTGCTGCAACTGCCGAACCTAATGTTCCGCAAATTGAAGTTGCATGAAAGCCACGTTCAAAAAATACGGAGTTACCAAGTTTTCTATCAAAACCTGCCATCCCTAATCTGCAAGTAACTTCAATACCAAAAGTAATAGCATCTAATACCTCTGTTGGCTTTGAACCAAGTTTTGAACCAACCGCAAGTGCAGCGGGCACAACTGAGGCGCTGGGATGTAAAACTGATGGCAGATGAGTGTCATCAAAATCCATTGCATGGGCAAGAGTGCCATTTAACAAAGCAGCTGCAGAGGCAGGCAATTTTGCTGCACCAATTGCAAAGGAATCTGCTGGACCCGCCCATGACTTAACAATGTTATTGACTACCTGTGTTGCGGGTTGATTAGTTGCTGCAATCGAGTTTCCAATGACATCCAGAATACGGCGTGAAGCTTCGCGACGAAGTTCTTGAGAAAGCCCATCTTGGGTAATTTGAAAAGCAACTCTTCCTAACTGTTGAGCAATTGTTTCCATTAAATAACTGCCAATGGGCGAACTGGAGATCCTGTTCCGCCAACAATCTTTAGAGGTGCAAGAATAAACATGAATTCGCTGATGTTTTTCTCATTAGCAACCTCTAAGTTCATGTGCTCAATAATGTTAATTCCAGCATCAACAAGAAGTATGCGGTGAACAGGAAGTACAGCATGGCCTTTACCTGGTGCAATATGTTCGTATGCAGTGGTGTCACAGCCGGTTACAACGATTTTCTTATCAGCTAACCACTGCCCAGCGGATGCATCAACTCCGGGAACTCCAGAATCGTGTCCAATGTAAGTTTTTGCATCTCCACTAAAGTGTTTTCCCCAACCAGTACGAATCAGAACAGCATCTCCTGGCTTTGGTGTCTTTCCAATCCGTGCACACTCTGCTTCAAGATCATCAGCCGTAATTGCATAGCCACCTGGAAGAATATCGACTCCCTTTAGGGCTGCAATGTTGAGCATCAGTCCACGAGTTACAACTGGGTGCATTTGATCGATTCCGTGTGAAATGAATTTTCCACCTTGAAAACAATCTGAAATTGGAACATTTCCGTGCATAAGTCCATCTTGAGAAACGTGAGCTAGGGCATCAACGTGCGTACCAACGTGACCACCTGTCACAATCATTTCATTTGCCGCTGACCCACCATCTGCTCTTACAGAATCACCATGTCTGCGAATGTAAACAAGTCGAAACTCTGGGTGGTTAGGGGAGACGGGCATTCCTGAATACAGTGGTTGAGATAAATCAATGACCTCTACAGCCTCAGTTAATGCCTGAATAAGTGGACTTGTCATGTGCGCTCCTATTTGTTGAGAGAGTTGTAGAGGTTTAATTGAAATTTAGCGTAATGAATATTTGCAGGGTCGATCATTTCGCCATTTGGCAAAGCCATCACACTATTTCCGGATGCCTGCATTTTGTCATAGAGGTCTAGGAATTCTTTTGCCTTATCTGCTTCATCTTTTGTTGGCGTATAAATCGTGTTAACAATCTCAATGTGGCTTGGGTGGATAACTGAACGCCCAAAAAATCCTGTTGCTTTAGCATGGATGGTTGATTCCTCAAGACCTTTTAAATCCTTGGTGTTGGCATAGACAGATTGCGAAGGTTGCTTTAATCCCGCAGCTCTTGATGCAACTAAAATTGAAAGCCGAGAAAAAGCTAATGCTTCATCGTTAGTTGCTCGCAAATCCGATCGCAAATCCGCCTCACCCAGTGAAATGCCAGCAACTTTTGGATCACAGGATGATAATTCAAATGCCTTTACTACTCCCAGAGCGGATTCAATCAAAAGATGAATCTGAGCATTGGACTTTTTTGAATCCAAAATCTTTGATGCTTTTTTCACAGTTTCAACAGAAGACGCCTTTGGAATTCTAATTCCAAACAAGTTAGGACCACTAATGCTTTCTAGGTCGGCCACACCCCATGGTCCATTTAAATCATTGATGCGAACCAAAAAGGGTTTTGGGGCAGGTCGTGATAAGAAATCAACTACAAATTTGCGGGCTTCATCCTTTTTGTCATGATGGACAGCATCTTCAAGATCAATAACTATGCAATCAGCCTGAGAGTTAAAGGCTTTTTCTACTAACTCGGGCTTGCTCGCAGGTGCGTAGAGATAGCTTCTGAAGAACTGCGTTTCGGCCATACTAAATAATACCCTTGGCTTTTAAGTTTGCGATCTGTTCATCGCTAAGGCCGCTCTTTTTGAGAATCTCAACCGTGTGTTTTCCAAGTTTTGGCCCTGAAGTTTTGATCTCTCCAGGGGTATCAGACAATCGGAAAAGCACATTCTGAATCTTTATTGGACCCAGCTCTTCATCCTCAATTGTCTTTATAGTCTCTAAAGCAGCAAACTGCTCATCTTTAAAGATATCGGTGATGTCATAAATCGGTGCAACAGCTGCCTCTGCTAATTCAAATTCTCGTATCACTTCATCACGAGTGCGCTGCTTAATCCACCCACCAACTGCATCATCTAACTCATCTGCATGCTTTGCACGCTCTGCCCCACTTGCAAACCAAGGTTCATTTACTAATTCAGGACGTCCAACAAGATGCATGACGCGCTCAGCAATTGCCTGCGCACTCGTTGAAATTGCTACCCATTTTCCATCAGAAGTTACATATGTATTACGAGGTGCGTTGTTACTAGATCTATTGCCTCGACGCTGTTGAATCTCACCTAGTTGATCGTATGCAATTACTTGTGGTCCAAGAACTGTGAGAATCGGTTCGATGATTGCTAAATCGATGACCTGACCCTTGCCCGTGATATCTCGCGCATGCAGAGCTGTCATGATTGCAAAGGCGGCAGTAAGTGCAGAGATTCCATCTGCTAATCCAAAAGGTGGCAAAGTTGGCGGACCATCTGGTGTACCTGTAATTGAAGCAAATCCGCTCATCGCTTCGGCTAATGTTCCAAATCCAGGTCGCTTTGAATACGGTCCAATCTGACCAAAGCCCGTTACTCGTGCAAGTACTAAACGTGGATTTATCTTTACTAACTCCTCGTATCCAAGTCCCCACTTTTCCAAAGTTCCTGGTCGAAAGTTTTCAATGACAACATCTGCATCTTTGATGAGAGTTTTAAAGATTTCTTGACCTTCTGGTGATCCAAGATAAAGAGTTAGAGATTTCTTATTTCGAGCAAGCATCTTCCACCACAGTCCAACACCATTTTTGCTTGAACCGTGAGTACGCACAGGATCACCATTTTTCGGGTGCTCAATTTTGATTACCTCTGCACCAAAATCGGCCAGCATTGTTGCAGCCATTGGTCCTGCAAAAAGCGTGGCAATGTCAATAACTTTGATGTCTTGAAGTGCTTGAACCATGAATTAAATACTCCCTATTTGATTGAGATTAAGCAACTTCTAATACTCCGGACTCACATAAGTCATTCCAAACCATTTGTTCTGTGATTAATTCATTTTCGATGACAAATACATCGACATATCTAATTCCTTCAAAGGGAACCCCAGCTAAATTCTCACCGTACAAAGTTCCAATAGATGTCACTGTAGTTTGATCCCCGTTAACACCTACAAAGTAGCGATCTCTGTGCTTTTTGATCCATAAGTATCGACCTTTGGCATTTGCGACCATTTCAGATTGTGAACTAAAAAGCTTTCCTCCAGGGAATTCAATTTTGCTATTTGGCGCCATCATGGCTTGCATCTGCTCAATATTTCGATCTTCACCAAATTGAAGAAACTTATCCACTAATGCTGCTGCGTCCATGTCATCCCCTTTTTTTGCACTTGTGATGCCTAATTACTTATTGCTCAATTGCTTCTTGCTAAACACCTGCAAAACGAGCTCTATCAATCACCGCCAAGAGTACTCACTGCTAAATCTAAATCTAAAAACGCCCCTATGGCATGGCCCTCAAATGTGGCCTCGGCAACAGTTCTAGGTGAAAGCGCATCCCCAATGACGTGAATCCGCTCAGATTGAGCCAATGGGGCTCGTTGATAGAGAGCATCGTTGGCAAGGCGCGGTCCACAATCAACGACCTTTAATACTTCTGATACTTCTGTTTTCTCGCCATTTAAAGTATTTGTAATCACGCAGTTCTTGCCTTCTAGCGTAATTTCACTTGCCAAATACATTGAAACTCCCAGAGATTTAAGCCTTGGAATTAATGCCAACTTTGAATATGTAGTGATCTGACTAAACAATGATGCAGTCGGTGAGACAACGTGAATTTTAAAACCGTTAGTTGCCAATTGCTCTGCAATTGAAGCAGCAATCCATGTACCTTGTTCATCAACAATAATAATCTCTTCATTGCTTTCAGACTTCTTGTTGGCTAATTCTTTGATTGCTGCATCTGCCGCAATAACTGCAACACCACTTCCAAAGTTTCTAGCTTCAAAGTTTGCACCTGTCGCAACAATTACTTCATCAAAATCATCGAGAACTTCGGATGTATCAGAGATTTTAGTATTGAGCTTTAGAGTTATTCCTGACTGTAAAACTTTCTCTGATAGCTCAGATACTAAAAGTCCAAAGCGATCTCGTTTTGCCAAAGTACTAGCCAACAATGCATGTCCACCTAATTTGGCACCAGCTTCAACCAACGTAACAGAATGGCCGGCTTCATGGCTAGAAAGGGCCGCACTCATTCCAGCTGGTCCGCCTCCAACAACTAATACCGATTTCTTTGCCTGCTTGACCTTTCTAATCTCTATCCATTTCTTTTCTGCTCCCACTTCAGGATTTACAACACATGAAATAGGTAAATTCTTTTCTACGCGACCAATACATTCTTGGTTACAGGCAATACATGATCTAACTTCGCTGTTTCTATCACTTGCAAACTTATTCACAATCTCTGGATCAGCAATTTGTGGTCGTGCCAGACCAACCATGTCCGCCTCTCCAGAATCAATTAATTCACTGGCTTGGGAAATTGTGTCTAATCGACAGACTGCCAAAAGCGGAATATCGGGGAAGGCATCTTTAAAAAGCTTGGCATGGCTTCGATATGGTGCATGAGGAAAACTCATGTCAGCTATCTGCGTAGCGATAGTAAATGAGCCGTGATATGCCGAATGACTTACATGTATAAAACTTAGGTCAAACAACCCATTTAGTTTTTCAATTATCTCAAGCATGTGTTGTGGGTCTAATCCACCTGGCATAAATTCATCTGCACTAAAGCGCACCCCAACTGCCATGCCAGGAACTCTCATAAAGATTTCACTGAGAACTTCAACTGCAAAGCGCATTCTGTTTTCTAGAGATCCGCCGTATTTATCCTGCCTTGAATTACTCACTGGAGAGAGAAATTGTTGGATTAAGTGCCCGTGACCTAAATGAACTTCTAGTCCATCAAAGCCTGCAGATTTCATACGAACAGCAGAACCACCAAATGCCTTAACCATGGTGGCAATATCTGCTTGACTCATGACGTGAGGTGTTTGGCCACCCTTTGTCCAGGAAATTGCTGATGCAGACCAAGCAGCCGTATGTGTGGCATCTCCATTGGCTTGACGTCCTGCGTGCATGATCTGAGCAAAGATGGCAGCGCCATTGTCATGAACTGCTTCGGTTAGTTTTCGAAAACTTGGAATGCATGAGTCATCTGAAGAACCAAGTGTTGAACTTCGACCGGCACTTGTTGGATGCACACGAATTGCTTCGGTGATAATTAATCCTGTGCCACCTGCTGCTCGAGCAGAAAGATATGCAGCGTTTCTATCTGTGGGTAAATTGTTGATGCCAAAATTTGTTGTGTGTCCCGGAAGAAAGACACGGTTTTTGATTCTTACCCCGCCAATTTCAATGGGGGTCAGTACCTTAGACATCAGTTTTGGCTCCTAATTTTCTGCAAGTTTAACTTCTATCGTGACAGTCAGCAATAGCAAAAGAATCTGTAACTAGATTGCCAATGACATGGCAACCCAATACAGCAGAACCTGTGCTTGAATTAATGCATGGAGATTGAACTTGGGCCACTAAGTGAGAGTCAGAGATATGCACTTCTGACTCAGACGATAATTCCACGTCCAATTGCTTGGGTATTGACCGATAACTCTTTGCCAGATGATGCACGATGGAATTTGGCTCCATTTTCATTTTTTAATGGAATTGCCTCTGACCCACCAATGGTTATGTTTTCTGTAGGTAGCTGGGATGTGTCCGGAAAAGCAAAGGATACTTTGGTAAACATCCGTAAAAACTCATCTTTTACAATTGGAATTGCAAACCAACATCAAGTCAAGCATGTTCAACAGAGTGCAATTTCTCTAGATCACGGAGTTAGCGAG
>Ga0247722_10000741_pt1 | contig 18999 bp, 14 predicted proteins | sample MSEWelMarce3H_FC_FD_189094 | JGI IMG/M metagenome (GOLD analysis project Ga0247722, IMG submission 189094) | Subsurface sediment microbial communities from gas well in West Virginia, United States - MSEEL Well Study Marcellus 3H_FC | ecosystem: Environmental > Terrestrial > Deep subsurface >... | reverse complement strand
CTTAGGCCTGGCGTCTCTTGGTATAATGCTGGGTGTGCTTAGCAATGTTATCGGGAATTATGCAAATTTGATTACTGGAGCTTTCTTCCAATGGATTACTTTTTGAAAGGATTCCTTAATTTGTATTAAATTCTCAACAATGCGCTATTTTATTCTCCTTTTTCTGTTTGTTCACAGTTCTATTGTTGCGCAAAAACAACATGTCGAACCATTGGCATTAGCAAAAGGGTTTGCAAAAACCATCATGACAACCTACCCGGATTCTATCGTGGTAAAGAAGTTTGTGCAGCACATGTTGCAGGATAAAGAGGGGAGCGACCCTAACAAAAGAGCGGCTATCTGGAACTATGAAGAAGCGGTTACCTTGAAAGGTATTGTGAGGTTATGGGAGAAGACCGGTGACCAGCAATTGTTCAATTATACCAGAAAGATTATCGATCATTTTATTCTTGAAGATGGAAATATCCGTACCTACCAGCCACTTGATTACAACTCCGACCAGGTTACTGGCGGTCTGATTCTCTTGACACTCTATCAGCAAACCAAAGAGTCCAAATATAAACTTGCCATGGATCGGTTATGGGAACAGATAAAGTGGCAACCCAGAACAAAAGAGGGAGGTTTTTGGCACAAGTACAAATACCCTTATCAAATGTGGCTTGATGGAGCTTATATGCTGGACGTATTTTACACAGCGTATGCTAGGGAATTCAAAAAAGATGCTTTCAATGATATCGCCAACCAATTGATCTGGATGGAAAAACACCTCAAGGATCCCGTTTCAGGCTTGCTGTTCCATGGTTGGGATGAGAGCAGGAAACAACAATGGTGTGATCCGGTTACGGGCAGGTCTCCAGAGATATGGAGCCGTTCCATGGGCTGGTATACAATGGCCCTGGTGGACATCATAGAAATGTTTCCATACAACCATCCCAAGCGCCCGGCATTGTTGGGCATTTTGAACAATGTGATGAAAACCATCGGAAAGTTTCAGGATAAGCAATCCGGCGTCTGGTATCAGATCGTTAACAAGGGAGGAATGAAAGGGAATTATCTGGAAGCTTCAGGAAGCACCATGTTTGCCTATGCAATGGCCAAAGCCATCAACAAAGGATACCTGCCAGCAAGCTTTAAGCCATCCTTACAAATGGCCTATGAAGGAATCAAAAAAGAGTTCATAACAATGGATGAACAAGGGCTTCCACACATACATCATTCCTGCAGTGGCGCTGGTTTGGGTGGTACGCCTTACCGTTCAGGAACGTATGAATATTATGTGAACGAGCCGCAACGCTCAGATGACCTTAAAACAATCGGGCCATTGATTTCTTTGTTTCTGGAAATGGGGAAATGATCTTCGCACTATTTTTTTGAACTTACTCCCTCGTTAGAAAATGAGCCCCTAAATGAAATTTCGGAAATGTACATCTTCTACAAATTCCCCTTCTTCATCTCACCCATCGCATAGTCCGCAGCTCTTGCTGTCAATGCCATGTAGGTAAGTGATGGATTTTGGGTCGAAGTGGAAGTCATGCATGCACCATCTGTTACAAATACATTCTTGCATTCGTGTAGCTGGTTCCATTTGTTGAGCATAGACGTTTTGGTATCGTGACCCATCCGTACGCCACCCATTTCATGAATGTCCAGGCCAGGAGCTTGTTTTGAATCGGTTGTGGTGATGTCGTGGAAACCGGCTTTCTCAAACATCATGGTCATTTGTTCCTGGTAATCCTTGACCATTTTTTCGTCGTTGTCGTCATAGTCAATGCTGATGCTCAGCAATGGCATGCCCCATTCGTCTTTCTTGTTCTTGTCCAGCGCAACGTAATTGCTTTCCTTGGGTATTGTTTCACCCATCATGTGTGATCCCACATTCCATGCCCCCAGTTCTTTTTTGTCCAGGTTGTTTTTCAATTCTTCGCCAAATCCATCCGTATTTCTTTTGATGCCCCTGTTGGCTGAAAAACCGGCAGCATATCCCCGCAAGAAATCTGTTTCCTGTTTTTCGACATTTCTGAACCTTGGAATATAGGCACTGGTATGACTCCTGCCATCTGTTGTCTTGTCCAGAAAACCATCGTATTTACCCGATACCCTGGCCCGGTAATTGTGGAAGGCCACGTATTTGCCCAGCAGTCCATTGTCATTGCCCAGTCCGTTGGGGAAGCGCTTAGAGGTTGAGTTCAGGAGAATAAGGTTGGTATTGAGTGCCGCAGCATTTACAAAGATTACCCTGGCAAAATATTCAGTGGCCTTGTGTGTTTTGGCATCGATCACTGCAACGCCAGATGCTTTTCCGGTCTTCTCATCATACATGATGGAGTGAACAACTGCACCGGAAATCATCGTGAGGTTTCCTGTTTTTTCGGCCCATGGGAGCGTCACTGAATTGGAGCTGAAATAGCCACCAAATGGGCAGCCCCTTTGACAAAGGTTTCTTTTCTGACACTGAGCCCTTCCTTGTTCCAGATGTATTTTTTGGGGAACGGTCAGGTGTGCGCATCTTCCATAAATCACATGACGGTCTTCAAAATTTTTCTTGACAAAATCGCTGAAATAATTTTCAACACAGCTAAGTTCAAGTGATGGCAGAAACTCACCATCAGGCAAGACGGCTATATTGTCCCTGTTGCCGGAGATACCTGCAAATTTTTCTACATGACTGTACCAGGAGGCGAGGTCTTTGTAGCGGATGGGCCAGTCTACGGCAAATCCATCACGGGCAGGACCTTCAAAGTCAAATGGGCTCCAGCGTTGTGTTTGACGTGCCCACATCAATGATTTGCCACCGGTTTGATAACCCCTTATCCAATCGAAAGGTTTTTCCTGTGTGTAAGGGTGTTCATTGTCTTTCACAAAAAAATGGGCTGCATCTTCCCGGAAGGCATAACATTTGCTGATCACAGGATTGGCATCCTTTATGGCCTGAGGGATCTCGTTCCTGTGTGGAAATTCCCAGGGCATCATGTTGGTGGTCGGATAATCGCGCAAATGCTTTACTTCAGGCCCTCTTTCAAGTACAAGGGTTTTGAGTCCTTTCTCGGTAAATTCTTTTGCCGCCCATCCGCCGCTCAAGCCGGATCCAATAACGATTACATCAAAATTATTGTTGGTATTGCCCATGATTCAATTGGTTAAAGGTTGTTATGCAGGAACACAGCCGTGGTAACGGCCTGGAACAAGTTCATAGACCTGTACCTTGGTCATGAAAAATTCAGAAGCAGTATAGGATTGTATGGTTAAACCCTTGACAGTTTTGAAAAAATATTTCAGGTCTGTATTGTCATCCTTGTCAGCGATGATGGCCGAAAGAATGGCATTTTTATCCTCAGGAGTGCAGCTGGTGAAATCTTTTCCTTTGTAAGTCTTGCATTTATCCTGAAATGATTTCATGCCATTGATGAATTGCTGTTGGTCTTCTTTTTTTCTGCATTCATCCACCATGGTCAGCACGAAAAGGTGAGAGGAAAGTTCTTTTGCACCTGGTGTGGCTGTTTTGGGCAGGATGGTTTCACAAACTGCTGCCAGTATGGCTTCCTCTTCTGTACTGATCTTGATGTTCTTCAACAGGATGCCAGACTTGGATCGATCGCTCATGCAGGAGGGAAGGAGCGTCACTCCTGCCGTTATGCAAAAGAGTTGTTTGATTGCTTCACGCCTTTTTAAATGGGTCATACAGCAATTTAGCCAAAAACTCAATCCGTTTAACTGGTTAATCCAAATTCATCAGGGCTTCGAAAACTGTTTCAGATTGCTTTTCGCTGCTGACCAGTTCCGCATGCAATCGGTTGTAGGTTGATTCAGCTTCAGCAAATGCAGTCCGGTTGGAGTAAATGGCAGGATCTGCCAATGCTGTTTCAGCTTCTGCCTTGCTTTTTTTCAATCCTGCAATTTTGGATTCCAGTTCATCAAATTGTCGCTGCAGTCTTTTCTTTTCTTTTTGCTTGTCCTTGTCTATGGCATTGTTTCCCTGAACAGGTTGGCTGGGTGGGGGAGTTTGTTCTTTTTTCTTTTCAACAATCGGCTCAGGCTTTGCATCTTTTTTATTGAGCAGTTCCTTTGCCGCATTTTTCTCCATTCGTTCTTTCCACTCACACCATTCAGTATAACCACCCTTGAATTCAACAATTTTTCCGTTTACAATTTCCCAGATCTTGTTGGCGGTTTTAGAAATGAAATAACGGTCATGGCTTACCAGGATCATGCTGCCTTCATATTTGTCCAGGGCATCCGCCAGCAGGTCAACAGAGTGCATGTCAAGGTGGTTGGTTGGTTCATCCAGCATCAGGAAATTGGCCTTGCTGATGATGGTTTTGGCCAATGCCACCCTTGCTTTTTCTCCCCCACTCAATACCTTGATTTTTTTATCTACATCATCTCCGCTGAAAAGGAAACATCCCAGCACAGTGCGAAGTTCCATGTCGGTCTTCTTGCTTCCAGCCGTCTGAAGTTCTTCCAATATATTGTAATCCAGTCTCAGGTGTTCCAGCTGATGCTGGGCGTAGAAACTCTCGTCAACATTGTGCCCCCAGTTCCTTTCACCTTCAAAGGTTTCCCTGTCTGCAATGATGCGCAACAAGGTTGATTTTCCTTTTCCGTTTGCCCCAATCAGTGCAATCTTGTCACCCCTTTCAATTTCTGCATCTGCACAATCAACAATCTCAATGTTTCCAAATCTTTTGCTGAGGTTTTTCAACGAACAGATAATTTTTCCGGGTGTCTTATCTACACTGAAATTGATCCGCATGTTGGGCCTTTCAATTGATGCTTCTTCAACACGGTCTATTTTATCAAGTCGCTTTTGAACACTTTGGGCCTGTGCAGCCTTTGATGCCTTGGCCTTGAACCTTTCAATGAATCTTTCCTGCTGTCTGATAAAGTCTTGCTGGTTGTCAAATGCCCTCTGCTGCATTTCCATCCTGATCAACTTCTCTTTTTCGAAGTATGAGTAATTGCCTGAATAGATGTTGAGTTTGCGTTGATAAATCTCAACAATCTTGTTGACCATCCTGTCCAGAAAGAATTTATCATGGCTTACAATCACCACTGCTCCCTGGTAATGAATCAGGTATTTCTCCAGCCATTCGATAGAAGGAAGATCAAGGTGGTTGGTTGGTTCATCCATCATGAGCAAGTCGGGCTTCATCAGGATCATCTTGGCCAGCAATACGCGCATTCTCCATCCTCCACTGAATTCTTTGTAGGGGCGGGAAAGATCCGATTGCTTGAATCCCAGTCCATGCAATACATCCTCCGTCTTGTGTTCTACATTGTATCCATCCAGCACATCCATTTCATGCAACAAATCGGTAAAACGGACGAGTTTTTTCTCGTCCTCAGATTTTTCCAATTCTATGGTAAGCAAGTCAATCTCCTTTTGCACCTGCATCACTCGCTCAAAGGCGCCCATGGCTACCTGAAGAATGCTTTCTTCGGTGTCAAAACTCAGAAGGTCCTGGTGCAAATATCCAATACTGGTGGTTTTGCTTCTTTCTAGGGTCCCGGCACTGGGAAGGTATTCCCCTGCCAGGAGTTTGAGCAAGGTTGATTTACCCGTACCATTGTATCCGATCAATCCAATCCTTTCACCTGGATGAATATGCCAAGTTGCTTCTTCTACGATGGCTCTTGCGCCAAATTCAAATGTTAGGTCCTGAAATCCTGCCAGCATATGTTTAATTGTTGCGGCGCAAAGTTACTATAATATCTTTGTCTTGAACTTTCATTCCGCTATGATGTTAAAGGATATTGTGAGAATACTAACCTTGATTTTAATTCTGCTGGCACAGGCTTTTTTAGTGAATGCGCAAACCAGGTACACCCTGAGTGGCTATGTGCGCGATTCCCTTAGCCGTGAAACCCTTATTGGTGCTACCGTTCAGTCCAAAGAGACCGGACGCGCTGTCAGCACCAACCAATACGGATTTTACTCGCTGACCCTGCCTGAGGGGGAGTATACCCTGCTTGTTTCTTTTGTTGGGTATTTTCCGCTTGAAAAAAAAATCAGCCTGCATACAGACCTTGAGCTGAACCTTCCGGTTTTATCAAAATCAAGTTTGTCACAGGAAATCATCATCTCAGCAAGAAGGAAAGATGCAAATGTGACCAATGCACAAATGGGGCAGATTGACCTTAGTATGAACCGGATGAGATCGGTACCGGTGATTTTTGGCGAGCTGGATCCTCTTAAAACCTTGCAGCTGTTCCCAGGTATAACCAATGCTGGTGAGGGCAACAGTGGTTTGTACGTAAGAGGAGGAGGGCCCGACCAGAATTTGATTCTGCTGGATGACGCAGTGGTGTACAATACCGGTCATTTGTTTGGTTTTTTCTCCATTTTCAATGGGGATGCCATCAAAAATACCACCCTGATCAAAGGAGGGATGCCAGCCCAATATGGTGGCCGATTGTCTTCCGTTTTGGATATTTCCATGAAAGACGGCAACATGAACAAGCTGCAGGCGGAAGGAGGAATCGGATCCATCTCATCCAGGCTATCGCTTCAGGGCCCCATCAAAAAAGACAAGGCATCTTTTATCGTCTCTGGCAGGCGAACATACATCGATGCATTGATCAAACCATTCATTAAAAAAACCAGCCAGTTTTACGGCTCAGGATATTATTTCTATGACCTCAACGCCAAATTCAACTACCGTTTCTCTAACAAAGACAGGCTTTATATCAGTGGTTATTTTGGAAGGGATGTTTTTGATTTTGTGAACAGGCAACGCCAGTTCAATGTTGGTATTCCATGGGGAAATTCAACGGTTACAGCCAGGTGGAACCATGTGTTCAGCAAAAAACTTTTTATGAATTCAACCGTCGTTTACAACGACTACAATTTTGCCCTGAATGCCTTGCAAAATAATTTTGATTTCAGTCTCAGCAGTGGAATAAGGGATGTCAATGTCAAAACGGATTTGGATCATTATTTGTCTCCGGAGCACAAGCTGAAGTACGGTTTACAGTATACTTTTCACCGTTTTTCACCCTCTGTGGTATCTGGCAGGCAAGACTCTGTCCAGTTCAATCCCAACAATGCCCAACTAAAATATGCAAGGGAAACAAGTGCTTATGTGCAGGATGATTGGGAAGTGAATGACCGCTTAAAATTGAGTTATGGACTTCGATGGAGTGGTTTTCAACAAGTGGGTCCATTCAAGTCCTTCGTGCGCGATCCCAATGGAAACAAATTGGATAGTGTTGTTTTTAACCGCGGGGAACAGGTAAAATTTTATTCCGGATTTGAGCCCCGTACAACCCTTCGCTATACGTTGAACGACCAGACTTCTATCAAGGCATCCGTCAGCAGAAACCGCCAGTACATTCACCTGGTCAGCAACTCCGGTACCACGCTTCCAACCGATGTTTGGGTGCCCAGCACACTCGTTGTCAAGCCCCAGTTGTCCTGGCAATATGCAGCAGGATTTTTCAAGAATTTCAAAGACAATGCCTATGAAACTTCGGTAGAAATTTACTACAAATCAATGCAAAACCAGATTGAATACCGGGAGGGTTACACACCATCCATCAAAGATCCGGAAGAGGAATTCGTTTTTGGAAAAGGGTGGAGCTATGGCGCAGAATTTTTCATCAACAAAACCAAAGGCAAGTTCACGGGTTGGATTGGCTATACACTGGCATGGTCATGGCGCAAGTTCCCCGGTTTGAACGATGGAAACAAGTATCCAGCCAAGTTCGACCGCCGCAACGACCTGTCTGTTGTTGGTATCTACGAACTGAGTCCCAAGTGGAAGTTTTCTGCTGTTTTTGTTTATGCTACCGGCAATGCTACTTCACTTCCAGAAAAATTCTACCTGGTCGAAGGAGTTCTTACACAACAGTACAGCAAGATCAACCAATACCGTTTGGCACCTTATCACCGTCTTGACCTTTCTGCCACTTATGTACCAGTTCCCAAAAAAGAAAGAAAGATAAAAGGAAGCTGGGTCTTTAGTTTGTACAATGCTTACAACAGAAAAAATCCATATTTTCTTTATTTTGACCAGACCGGTAGTGCATTTGCAGGAACCTTGCAGGTGCAGGCCAAACAGGTTTCCCTGTTTCCCGCCATTCCATCGGTTACCTATAATTTCAAATTCTAAATCATTTTTTGACTTTCAGCCGAATAGAACCACTGGTCTGTTCTGTTGACGTGATGTTGATCTCATAGCGTTTGGTTGATGTGGTTACCACCATGAGTGCCGTATTGGGAGGGATGGTTCCCATACTTTCTGCAAACATCACAATATCATACACCTCATCGGTTTCATTCACTTCTATATTGATGGTGATGGGTTTGGCTGTCAACATTTTTGCTGGTATCAACAATACCCCATTCATGAAAATGGATACTGTATCACCGTCTACCTGTCCGTTGTCATAAATCTCAATTTTGATGGACGGCCCCGTAACGTCAATTGTTTTGATGACTTGTGCATTTCTTTGTGTCAGTTTTTCTTTGGCAGTTTCGGATAGATTTCTGGCCTTTCCTCCCTCCATTGGCATCACAGGCTTGTGGTCTTCTTTCTTGTCTGCAGTTTTATCTGTGATTGACTGCTGATTTCCCTTGGGAAGCGCATTTGTTTTATCATCCGTAGGCTTTTTGATGGATGGTGCCAGTTTTGGGTCTGGTGTTACCACAATCTTTTGTTGAGGAGGGGTATTTTCTGTTTTTTTTGCAATGGTTTTGGGATCTTGTTTTGCAGTGGGGGGAGCAGTGACCAACAATTTTCTTTCCAGGGAGGTATTGCCCTTTCCGCAGTCACTTCCTTTTTCAACGGGCTTCCATTTGCCCAAGAGAATTTCTTTGTCGGCTTGTTTTAGATAGGTCAGTTCATGTGATTGGTGGCAATTTTTAAAATCAGGAGGTGTATTGGTTTTCACTGTTTCAACCTCATTGACAGAAAGTGATTTGCTTCCCTTGTCAAAGCTTCCTTTTAGCCTGCAAATGACAAAATAGCGTTTGCCAGTCATCGAGAAATACGTATAAGAATACCCGCTTACCTGGCTGCCATTCACTTCAATTTCGAGTACATAATCTGTTGTTGATCCGGATGGGTCATCTGCTGAAGTGAATCCTCCAATCCATTGTCCGCTCATTTTTTGGGCTGCTGCCTGTTCAAAGTCCAACATCAAAAATGAAAACACAAGAAGGGTTAATACCCTTGCCGCACCTCTAGTTTCAGGGAAAAACGAATGCTTTTTCATCTTATTATTACACAATTCCATTTTTTTAATCACAACAATGCAAATTATTGTGAATTCAATAGGGGCTTACCCAATACTTCGTTAAATTTGCCTTTAATTAAGCATTCAAATTCAACCGCATATATAAAATGGTCAATATTCAATTTCCGGATGGTGCAGTAAGAAGCTATGAGCTGGGCATAACTCCCATGGCCGTAGCAAAGGGTATTTCAGAGGGACTGGCAAAAAAAGTCGTGGCTGCCGCTATTGATGGTGTTGTCAGTGATGCTTCCACACCTATCAACAAGGATGCTGCATTGAAACTCATTACATGGGACGATGCTGACGGAAAATCAACTTTTTGGCATTCCACCGCTCACTTGTTGGCAGAGGCAGTTGAAGCTACATTTCCCGGCGTCAAATTTTGGGTAGGCCCTGCGATTGACAGGGGCTTTTATTATGACATGGATCTTGGAGGCAAAACAATTTCTGAAGAGGAATTGTCGAATCTTGAAAAAAAAATGGGCGAGCTGGCCAAACAAAACAATGTTTTCATTCGCAAGCAGATTTCAAAGGATGATGCCATAGCCTATTTTACAGAAAAAGGGGATGAATACAAGCTGGATTTGCTGCAGGGTCTCACAGACGGAGAGATCAGTTTTTACACACAAGGTTTATTTACCGACCTCTGTCGTGGGCCACACATCCCTCATACAGGCCTGATCAAGGCCATCAAACTGACTTCTATTGCTGGTGCCTATTGGAAAGGCGATGAAAAGAACAAGCAGCTTACCCGTGTCTATGGCGTGAGCTTCCCGAACCAGAAAGAACTTGATGAGCATATCCTGATGTTGGAAGAAGCCAAAAAAAGGGATCACAGGAAACTCGGCAAAGAGTTGGGGATTTTTACGTTTGATGACAATGTTGGGCCCGGTCTTCCTCTGTGGATGCCCAACGGTACTGTCATCATTGAAGAACTGGAACGACTGGCAAAGGAAACCGAAACTGCTGCAGGGTACAAGCGTGTGGTTACTCCACATATTGCTAAGGAAAGCCTCTACATCACCAGCGGCCATCTGCCTTATTACCAGGAAAGCATGTATCCTCCCATGGAACTTGAAGGAGTCAAATATTACCTCAAGGCCATGAACTGCCCACACCATCACAAGATATTCTCTGCAGAAAACAGAAGCTACAGGGAACTGCCGCTTCGTCTAGCAGAATATGGCACTTGTTACCGTTATGAACAAAGTGGTGAGCTCTTCGGACTCATGAGGGTAAGGTGCCTGCACATGAATGATGCCCATATTTATTGTTCAAAAGAGGATTTTGCCAACGAATTCAGGGCGGTCAATGACATGTACATCAAGTATTTCAACATATTTGGCATTGACAAATACGTGATGCGCCTCAGTTTGCACGATCCTGCAAAATTGGGTCAGAAATACATCAATGAACCTGAACTTTGGCTGGAAACAGAAGAAATGGTCAGGCAGGTATTGATTGAATCCAACATACCTTTTGTTGAGGTTCCTGATGAAGGGGCTTTTTATGGTCCTAAAATTGATGTGCAGATCTGGAGTGCCATTGGTCGTGAATTTACCCTTGCCACCAACCAGGTAGATTTTGCCCAGGGCAGAAGGTTTGGTTTGCAATTCACCAACCGCGACAACCAGCCTGAAGTGCCTTTGATCATTCACCGCGCTCCATTGGGTACCCACGAGAGGTTCATCGGATTTCTTCTGGAGCATTATGCCGGTAAATTTCCATTGTGGCTCTCCCCGGTTCAGGTAAAAATTCTTCCGATCAGTGATAAGTTCAATGATTATTCTTTTTCAGTCAACAAGCAGTTGTTGGAGGCAGGCATACGTTCTGAGGTAGATGACAGAAGTGAAAAGATTGGCAAGAAAATCAGGGATACCGAACTGATGCGCGTTCCATACATGCTTGTCATAGGGGAAAAAGAACAGAACGAAGGCTGCGTTTCCGTAAGAAGACAAGGAAAGGGAGATGCAGGACAATGTTCAGTATCAGAAATATTGTCTACCTTGACATCCGAAAACAAGAATCGGCAATCCATTTAATCAAAAAACAATAAAACGGATACCACCTGATGCCGTCAGGAATTCCGAAAGCTACTATGGCATTATCTAACAGACCATTCAGCAGCCGTCCCGGTTCGGGCGGTCCAAGGGGAAGATTCCTCCCAAGAAAAGAAGCAGAACACCGCATCAACCATTTCATCAGGGTTCCACAGGTTCGCCTTGTCGGTGACAACGTGACCATGGGTGTTTACTCAACGCAAGATGCACTCAAGATGGCCCAACAACTGGAACTTGACCTGGTGGAAATTTCTCCACAGGTAGATCCCCCAGTTTGTAAAATCATTGACTACAATAAATTCCTTTACGACAAGAAGCGCAAGGAAAAGGAAATGAAGGCAAAGAGCAAGTCTGCGGAACTTAAAGAGATTCGCTTCACACCTGGTACTGACGATCATGACTTTGATTTCAAGGCCCGTCACGCTGAGAACTTCCTCAAAGAAGGAAATAAGGTAAAGGCCTATGTACAGTTCAAAGGCCGTGCCATCATGTTCAAGGAAAGGGGAGAACTGGTGCTCTTGAAATTCGCTGAGCGTCTATCTGAAGTGGGCCAGGTTGAAGGTCTTCCGAAACTGGAAGGCAAGAGAATGCTGATGATCATTGCACCAAAATCCGCCAAAAAGAAGGTAACTGCAACTGCAGAATAAGCCATACACCGCCAAATGATGTTTTTCAACAGTGCCTGCTGGCATTGACCAATGAAAATATCATTTGGCTTTTTTATTTTCTATATCGCCCTGCTCCTGGCATTGTTCCATTTGCCAGATTTGAGGTAAGCAAAGGACATGATGAATATACTGGTCCAGTAAACCCACTCTGATCCCCATCCCCAGGCAATAGACATGTCGTAGACTTCCATCACCAGGTATACATAGACAATGTACATGACGATTGTGACCATTTCTATCATGAGGTTGACCCTTGTGTTTCCGGTGCCAGTTACAGCATTAAGGCAAACAGTGGACACAGACATCATGAGGATGGCCACAGATACCACCCTCAATACCGGAACGGCCATGGTCAGAAATGCTGCATCTTCGTTAAAGATGCTGAGAATTTCCCTGGTAAAAAGTTGAACAGGGATGAAAACAACCAGCGTTGACCCTGCACTGAGCATGGCTATCCTCCCAACAAGAATCATTACCCTTCTGCTCAGGCCCTGGCCAACCAGGTTGGAGACCATTGTGCTGGATGTTGCGGCAAATGCCCAGATGAAAATACCATAAAAGCCAAACAGCAGCCTCATCAACTGGCTGACATCCAATGCCAGCATGCCATCATGAGATACGAGGATGAAAAAGAACTCCCAGCTGATGATACTGATGGCATATTGCAAAATGATAGGGGATGATTGAATAAGAATGGTTTTACTGATCTCCCAATTGAATTTCAGGTTGTCAAACAACTTGAACCTTTCATTCATTCCTTTTGCGTTGATAATGCCAAAAACAACTACCATGCCAATGAATTCTGCCATGATGCTGGCATATGCAGCCCCATTGAAGCCCAGTTTCGGCATACCAAGGTTACCGAAGATCAGTCCATAATCCAGCACTACATTGGAAATTGTTTCCGCTAAAGTGCCCCAGATCAATAGTTTGCTTTGATTGGTGCCCACCAGCAATGCGTTTCGCATCTGGTAGATGTATAAAAAAGGGAGTCCCCAGATCCTGATGAACAAAAAACTTGTTGATTGTCTGGCAAGGGCGGGATCGGTATAACTCCCAAATATTGCTGGGGCAAAAGAATAGGTACAAATGATGCCAAAAACGGCAATCAAGAGCGTCAGGTAAACGCTTTGGATGAACAATCCACCAATTTCTGTGGTACGGTCCTGACCGGCCCTTCTGGAAACAAGGGTTTGAAGGCCATTGTTGAGCCCGTAGCCGATAACAGAAAAAACCAGGTAATAAACCCCAGTTATTCCGGAGGCACCCATATACCCTGGACCCAGTTGGGAAAGAAAAAAACTGTTGATGAGAAAATTGAATTGGGGTACCAGTATGGCAAAACTTATGGGTATTGCCATCTGCAGGATCTGCTTATAACCTATATTCAACTTCAAACTATCTTCCATACTTTTCACTTGTCATTGCCATGCTCCAAACGGGGTTACAAACCTACGGCTTTCCCCGGCGCTTTTAACCGCCAAATGCATTAAATTTGTCCTATGGTTCATTCGAACATTCGGCCTGTCTTTGGTTTCAACAATACAAATTTCCCCTCGACCACCGAAGGTGCAGAAAAACTATGTATTGAGCTTGGGCAATTTCACATTGCCCTTACGATCAGCAATACACCAGGTGATTCTGTGAAACTATTTGACCTCTATACAAACAAGCAAAAAATTGATGCTGCTTTCTTGGCATCTGTTCTGGAATCGGAAAAACTGTCCGGAATCCAATTCTCTGATGTCATTTTCATTCACAACCAAAAAGAAATGGTTTTGGTACCATCTTCCCTCTACAAGGAAGACCTTGATGCTGTAATCTTGGACACCATACATGGCGACCAAATGGAGTATTCCATCAAAGTAGATGATGTTCATCAGTGGGAATTGCACAACGTTTATGGAACTGCAACAGACTTGTTGGAAATCGTTCTTGATAAATATCCGCAGGCAAGACAGGTTCAATACATGAGTGCCTGCCTCAGGGGAATTTTCCGTACCCTGACTGAAGAGGTAAACCAATGGATCAAGCTTTATATTTTACCATCCTGTTTCAATCTGGTAGTATTGAAAGGGGAACAACTGCAGATTGCCAAGTCTTTTTACTTTGAAACACCAGAGGATATTATTTACCATGTGCTGAATGTGGTGGATAAATATGAGCTGGACCTACCTCAGGTGCTTGTTGAGGTAAGCGGATTGCTGGACTTGTCGTCAGCCACATGGAAGGAGCTGAGTAAGTTTTTTCCTAATATCAGCATGGAAAACAGTCCTGTATTTTCAGCCGAAGTTGCTGCCAATGCTGAATTTCCTTCTCATTATTTCACTCCTTTTTTGCTTGTTCCAAGATGCGTATAATCAGCGGTGACCTCGGTGGCAGGAAAATCAATCCGCCCAACAACATGCCCTATACCAGGCCCACAACAGACATGGCCAAAGAGGGTCTTTTCAATGTGATTGAAAACAACATGGACCTCTCCACTGTTCGTTCACTTGATCTTTTTGGAGGGACAGGCAGCATCAGTTATGAGTTATTTTCAAGGGGCGTCAAAGACCTCACCATCATCGAAAAGGACCCAGATATGTACAACTTCATCAAAAAAACTGCAGAGCAGATGGGGGTTACCGGCCTGAAACTTTTCAGGTCTGATGTTTTCAAATACATGATGGAATGCAAAGAGAAGTTCAATTTTATTTTTGCCGGTCCTCCATATGCCCTTGGTAACATTGAAGACATTCCAAAGATTATTTTTCAAAAAGGGCTGCTTGCTGAGGAAGGCTGGTTCATTTTAGAACACACTCCCCGCAATGATTTTAAGCATCATCCCTTTTTCAGGACAGAACGAAAATACGGAACAACCATATTTTCAATCTTTATCAACAGACCCACTGAAACAAAGGAATAATGAAAAAGTCTGAAGCCAGGAAAATCTTCAGCGCCCAACGTTCGGCCTTAAAACCAGTTGAGGTCAATACCAGGCAAGACTTGTTGCTCATTCGTTTTCAACAACTTTCTCTTCCACATTTCAATCTTGTGCATGCATACCTTCCGCTCTACGAACGGAACGAGCCAGACCCCACTCCATTGTTGGATTTTATGCATTTTCGCCATCCTGGCATGCAGATAACCTATGCCAAAATTGACCCAAGCAATTTCAATATGCTGCATTTCTTGCAGGATGATGATATGTTTTTTGAGAAGAACCAGTACGGTATTCCCGAACCCATCGGAGGAGCAGCAGTCAATGAGACGGATATTGACATTGTTTTCATCCCTTTGTTGGCATTTGATAAATCCGGCAACAGGGTAGGCTATGGTAAAGGATACTATGACCGGTTTTTGTCAAAATGCAGTAAAGCGGTCTTGAAAATTGGTCTTTCGTTCTTTCCGCCGGTCGATTCGATCGAAGATGTCGATTTCTTCGATAAAAAGCTCGACTTTTGCATTACACCTGAACGTGTATATGCATTTTAAAAACATCTATCTACGGTCTTTTCGGCTTTTTTTGTTTCCACTTGCCTACTTGTACGGTCTTATCATTCATTTACGCAACCTTTTATACGATCGGGACATCATCGGGTCTGTGACGTTTAACTTACCCATTATTTGCGTTGGCAATCTTTCTGTTGGTGGAACAGGAAAGTCACCGATGGTTGAATACCTGGCCAACCTTTTAAAAAAAGAATATTCCATTGCAACGCTCAGCAGGGGCTACAAACGAAGGACTTCTGGCTATGTTATGGCCAATGAACGCTCCACCGCCATTGAAATTGGTGATGAACCCATGCAATTTCACCTGTCTCATCCCGATATTGCTGTCGCCGTTGGTGAGCAAAGGATTGAGGCCATTCCACAGCTGCTCTTTGATCGACCTGAGACCCAACTGATCATATTAGATGATGCTTTTCAGCACCGTGAGATCAATCCCGGATTCAACATTATCCTGACTGAATACTCCAACCTCTATTCGAGAGATTTCTTCTTGCCTACAGGAGACCTCAGGGACCAGAAATCCAGTGCAAAAAGGGCTGATATCATCGTAGTGACCAAATGTCCTGCAGTGGTTTCGGCGCATGAACGTTTCATGATCATGAAAGAATTGAATCCACTGCCTGGGCAGGAGATTTTTTTCACCACCATCGAATACAATACCCCTTATCATATTGTAACAAAAGAAAAGCGTAGCTTGTCAAAGGAAGAAGAGGTTTTGCTGGTATGTGGCATTGCCAATCCTGAACCCCTCACACAATACATCCACGAGGCCACAAAGACCTATGATGCCCTGTTCTACAGTGATCATCATATTTTCAGCATTGACGACCTGGGAGATATCAAGGAGCGATTGGATGGCATCCATGATGAACAGAAAATCATCCTTACTACAGAAAAAGATGCAGTGCGGTTGATTAAATTCAATGACAAAATTGAAGATCTTCCCTTCTATGTATTGCCAATCACCATCAGGTTCCTTTTCGGACAGGAACAGAAATTTGCCGATTTGATCAGGAATTATCCAAAAGAATTTTATGGGAAAAAAGAACAATAAGAAAGAATATAAACGCGAAGTACCACTTTACAAAGGACAGTTCGAAATCACGAGATCTGGAATGGGTTTCGTAATAGTGTCTGGGCTTGAAAAAGACATTATCATTCGTCCCAATGACTTCAACAGGGCTTTTCATGGTGATCAGGTAAGGGTGGAGGTAACCAAAGGAGACACAAGGGCAGGTCGTTTGCAGGGAAAAATCACCCAGGTGATTGAGAGAAAACAGAAACAATTTGTTGGCAAGATTGAAGTCAACCGAGACTTTGCCTTCTTTATTCCTGATACAGAGAAACCCATTCCTGATTTTTTTATACCACTCCAGTCATTGCACGGTGCCAAGGATGGGGAAAAGGTGATTGCTCAAATTGTATCCTGGGAGAAGGATGACAAAAGGCCAAAAGGGGAGGTGATAGAAGTGATTACCAGAGAAATGGAGGGCGACCTTGCCATGAAAGAAATTCTTATACAACAAGGATTCTCTGTTCAGTTTCCTGAAAATGTCATGGAAGAAACCGCGAGGATTCCCTCCGCCATTACCAAAGATGATCTTGCTGTCCGGAGAGACATGCGTGATGTACTCACTTTTACCATTGACCCTGAAGATGCCAAGGATTTTGATGATGCCTTAAGCTTTAGCAAGGCAGATGACGGGATGCTGGAACTGGGTGTTCACATCGCTGATGTCAGTCACTATATTGAAACCGATTCTGCACTCGACGAGGAAGCTTTTGAACGGGCGACTTCTGTGTATTTGCCTGACAGGGTTGTGCCCATGTTGCCGGAAAAAATTTCGAATGAACTCTGTTCTTTGAGGCCGCATGAAGACAAGCTCACGTACTCCTGTGTATTCAAAATGACTCCGAAAGGGGAAATAAAGGATGTTTGGATCGGCAGAACGGTCATTCATTCCAACCACCGCTTCACCTATGAGGATGTACAAAAAATCATTGAAACCAATACGGGCATCTATGATAAGGAGGTATTGCTGCTCAATGAGTTGGCCAAGGGGATGCGCAAGAAAAGGATGAAAGAAGGTGCCATCAATTTTTCATCCCAGGAAGTACGCTTCAAATTGGATGAAATGGGCAGGCCCATTGGCATTGTGATCAAAGAAAGCAAAGAGTCTCATCAACTCATAGAAGAATTCATGCTGCTCGCCAACCGCACCATCGCAGAGAAAGTAGCAGAAGTAAAAGTATCCAATAAGCCATTGCCCTTTCCTTACAGGATACATGATCAGCCCGATGAAGACAGGTTGATTCCATTTGTTGAGTTTGCCAAAAAATATGGGTATCATTTCCTCACCACAACACCGGAACTGATTGCAAAATCTTTTAACGAGATGTTGACCAAGGTGAAGGGATTGCCCGAACAACGCGTGCTGGAGCAAATGGGCATCCGCACCATGGCCAAGGCCATTTATACAACCAAGAATATTGGTCATTATGGCTTGGGCTTTGAGCACTATTGTCATTTTACTTCGCCTATCAGAAGGTATCCTGATGTTTTGGTGCACAGGGTGCTTACAGATGTATTGAATGGAGAAGCTGAACCCGACAAGAAAATGGAACAGCGCTGTGTACACTCCAGTGAACGGGAGCGTGCTGCCATGGATGCTGAAAGGGCAGCCAATAAATACAAACAGGTCGAATACATGCGCCAGTTCATCGGCGATGAATTTGAGGCGGTGATTTCGGGTGTTGCAAGTTTTGGCTTTTGGGCAGAAACCATCGACCACAAATGTGAGGGCTTGGTTTCGGCAACATCCCTGTTGGATTATGATGATTTTGTTTACCACGAAACAGAGTATGCTTTGATTGGAAGGAGAAGCGGATGGGCTTTCAGGATCGGAGATTCTGTGAAGATCAAAGTCATTTCTGCCAACCTGACCAAGCGACAGCTGGATTATGAATGGATGCTGGATGTGGACTTCAAGGTTACTACCCCCAAGAAAAAGAAAAAATAGGCAAAAGAACACTTCATTTGCTATCTTAGAGCACCTTAACAAAGGCACTTTATGACGGGCATTGAAACATTACAACAATCATTCGAAACCTATTTTAACCACAGGCATTTTCCTGCATTCCCTGCAACTTTATACGATCCGCTGGAAGATTTTCTTTCCAATTCAGGAAAAAGAATCAGGCCTGTCCTTTGTTTGATGGGCAATGAGTTGTTCGGGGAAATCAAACAGGATGCTTACCATCTTGCTGCAGCTGTAGAGCTTTTTCACAATTTCACCCTGGTTCATGACGATATCATGGACAAAGCTCCACTGCGCAGGGGGAAGCCAACCGTTCATGCTGTTCATGGTGAACCTACCGCTTTGCTCGGTGGAGATGTGATGATGGTGGTTGCCTACGATTACCTTAACAAAATAGATGCTGCCTGTATCAAGAAAACATTGCATCTTTTCAATAAAACCGCCAAGGAGGTTTGTGAGGGACAACAACTTGACATGGACTTTGAAAAGCAAGACCAGGTTTCA
>Ga0247722_10000740_pt1 | contig 19014 bp, 10 predicted proteins | sample MSEWelMarce3H_FC_FD_189094 | JGI IMG/M metagenome (GOLD analysis project Ga0247722, IMG submission 189094) | Subsurface sediment microbial communities from gas well in West Virginia, United States - MSEEL Well Study Marcellus 3H_FC | ecosystem: Environmental > Terrestrial > Deep subsurface >... | reverse complement strand
CACTCCGACAGTATTTGAAGTAATGGGTGTTGTTCCAATGACAGAACCACTAGGTGGAATTGTTGGATATAACGCCACTATAAAAAGATCGGAGAGTCAGGTAATTGGACAGTAGCGTAGCATTACTACAAGCATCTAGCGGTCTAGAAAGATTGATGGCTGGATCAGTTCCAGGAGTAATCAAGGACAGCACAGTAGCCCAGATATCAGCATTCCTATACTATGAAGCTGCAGTCCTTTCTAAGCTGACGTCAAATGCCGAATTTAAAAACTTATTTAAAACAACCATATTTAATCAAATAGAAAAAGACTTCGGTCAGTATGTAGATGCTCAGGCAAGAACAAAGCCTAAAAGCCTTCACCACGTATATGAATGGAATAAGACAGGTAATCCCTCATTTAGATTATTTGATTTATATCTAATAGACACGGGCGGACTTTCATTTAGAATAGGTCGTGACTTTAAGTTATCTAAATCAGCAGTTCCTTCTAAGAACAAAAAGCAAAAAAGAAAATATGTATTTAGTAATAAGGCTACCGTGATGGAAGAGGGAATGCCCGTAGTAATTCGCCCAAAGTCAGCAGAGCGCCTAGTATTTGAATTAGATGGTGCAACAGTCTTTATGCCTAAAGGAACCTCTGTGACCGTCAAGAGGCCTGGAGGCAGGGCGGCAACAAATCAGTTTGCTCTCACATACGGTAGATTTTTTGGCGGGCAACTAGTAAACTCTTCAATACGTTCATCTGGATTCCAAAGAATCTTTAATGCTAAGATCGCTAAAGCCCTAGATGTCCCAATTAATATTAAAAAGGTGCAGTATAGCTTTAGTGCTGGTAAAATAAGAATGCAGGCGGACGCAGCATTAAGTTCATCATTTGGAGGCTCACTATGACAGTAGATTATAAGATAGACGCAATGTTCGAGCTTCGCAAGTTCCTATGGACACAATTAAAATTGACGGGAATGTTTAATCAGAACGATTATTACTCAGACAACCTTGGAACAGAGATAATCCCTATTGTTCCAGTCCAGCAATTGCCAGAAATGGATCAATTCCTAAACGGCAAGAAGCATATAGTATATGACAAGATTGGTTTATCCTATGAGGAGAACTGGCTAATATGCTGTGAGAAGGTTTTGTTCACCATCTATTCAACAGATGTAACAGAAATCTATGAGATGAGAAACCTCATGACAGACCTTTTCAGAAGAATGGACGAATCTGCAAAGGATGTCAATTCCTCAAAGACTTCTAATAAATTAATTTTTCACAGCATTCATATTACAGAGACCTCTCCAATTGAGCCATCTCAAGAACTTCAGGGGTTCCTGTCAGCAGACGTAATATTAGAGGTCAAGTACTCTAGAGTCACCGATAGACTAGGCCGTTTTGCCTAGTTGCTTTTAAAGGCTTAATCCAGTAAAATTGGACTAAGAGGAAATGAGCCTAGCCAGCTTGATTTAAAGTAAGTCAATATATATATATTTATTTAATGGAGGTTATACAACATGGCACAAAACACAGGTAATGCTAGAAACATTCTTGTTGGTGCGTCACCACTATTTTTGTCAGTAGAAGATTCTACTACATCAGGTTACGTAGAAAACATGGTTCCAGGAACAGCTATCACAGGCGCTGCTGGACGTAATAAGACAGTCCCAGCATTTAAGAATGGAACATCAGCTACACCAGGACCATACGTTGCAGGAGAGTCATACACAACAACTCTTAACGCAGTAGATGCAACCACAGGTTCAGCAGTTGCACCAGCAACTCTTGCAAACTCAGGAGCTGCTTACCGTAACGTCGGATTTACAAACAACGGTCTTCAAATTACTTACAACCCATCATACGGTTCAGTAACAGTAGATCAGCTTCTTGATACAGCTAAGCTGTTCAAGGAGACAATGGAAGTTATGATTGCAACAGAAATGGCAGAAGGAACTCTTGAGAACGTTCTTGCCGTATTTGGACAATCAGCAGCAACTCTTACTGAAAACGGTAAGAAGCTAGGTCTTGCAGCAGGTGCACTAGGAGAAGCTCCAGTTGAGCGTCAGCTAGTTGCAATTGGACAAGCTCCAACAACTGCAGAATCATCAAAGACTGAGCGTGTATACTATGCACGTCGTGTTCTTTCTGTACAACAGTCACAGTTCTCTTTGGCTCGTAACGCAGCATCAACATTCCCAGTAACATTCCGTTTGCTTCCATCAGGAGCATCAGCAGACGCAGGCGCAGAATACGGTACAATCGTAGACCGCACCTGGCTATAATTAATATTAATTAATTAATAAAATTCCCCTCAAGCAATTGGGGGGTTTTTTATTGCCCTTATATTGTCAATATGATACAATAATTAAGACTAGATCCGAGGAGGATTAAATGGCAACAACAGTATACGATGTTGAAGAAATTCAGCTACAAAATGGCGCAACAGTTAAACTTAAGCCTTTAACAATTAAAGAGCTTCGCAAGTTTATGAAAGTCATTCAGAAGACACAAGAAGTAACATCAGAAGACGAAACACTCACGATTCTTATCGAAGCATGTGCAGTAGCCCTAGAAAAGCAATTGCCTGAGCTAGTAAAGGATAAAGACGCATTTGAAGATACACTTGACGTTCCAACAATCAACCGCATTCTTGAGATCTGCGGAGGAATTAAGATGGACGACCCAAACCTACTAGCGGCAGCAGTACTGGCTGGTCAGAACTAGATCTAGCCGCTTTAGAGGGGGAAGTATTTCTTCTAGGTAATTGGAAAAATTACGAAGAACTAGAAGATAATCTTTCAATGCCAGAGATGGTCCAGACTTTTAAGTCAATGCAAAAAACGGAATCAGAGAAAAGGAAGTTCCTAGCTTCGATTCAAGGTGTTGAGTTAAATGATAGCAGTAACGAAAATAAGGGGGAAAGCTCCTTCGAAGATATAAAACGCAGAGCCATGGGAATAAATGCATCAGCAGATGATATTGTTTCACTACAAGGTTCGTTTGCAGCAGATGCAGGTTTTGGAATCGGAGCAGGATTAGGATACTCTATAGAGTAACATATACATATGGCAGATAATTTAATCACCACCAATATTACCGCCAACGCAGACTTTACGGGCTTAAGAACCCAACTGGCTGCGACTACTGCCCAACTCTTAAAGTTACAAGAAGTTACAGCGGGAACTAACGCTAAGCTTGCAAATCAAATTGCAGTGATGAATAAGGCGTTTGCAACAACGCTTACATCAACAGGCCAGTTCTCGCAACACTTCGTATCCCTCACTTCAGATGTAGAAAAGTTTGGCAGAAATTTAGACAGAGGCAGACTAAAGCTAAATGATTACTACAACACATGGAGTGGGCATACAAAGAAGACCAGCAATCTAGTTAGAGATCTTGCAAAGCAGCAGGTAATGCTTGAGCAAGCAATCATTCAACCTGTAGGTAAAAACGCACAGGGCTTAATGCAATATAACGTAATGGTTGCAAAGGGCTTAGATGAAGTAAAGAACAAAACCTCTATAGCAAGACAAGAGCTGGCCATCATGAACAAGGTGATGAATGACGGAGCGACAAGTCTTATTAACTGGGGTAAGAATACTCAGTGGGCAGGTCGTCAGTTAACAGTAGGATTAACCGTACCACTAGCAGCATTCGGTATGGCTGCACAAAAAGCTTTTAGAGAAGCCGATCAAGAATTAGTCAGATTGCAAAAGGTTTACGGTGGTCTATCTGCTGTATCCGCAACAGAACTTGCAAAGGTAAGAAAAGATGTTTCAGAAACTGCACGAGAAATTGCAGGAGCATACGGTATTGCATATAAAGATACAATCGGTCTCGCTGCAGATTTAGCAGCAACAGGACAACAAGGCCAAGCACTACTTGAAGCAACAAAAGAAACTTCTAGACTTGCAATCCTGGGAGAAGTAGACAGACAAGATGCTATGAAGGCAACTCTTGCTATTCAAAATGCATTTAAGTCTAGTACAGATGAACTTTCACAGTCTATTGACTTCCTTAACGCAGTTGAAAACCAAACTTCAACAAGCCTTGGAGATTTAGTTGAAGCAATTCCTAAAGCAGGTCCAGTTGTAAAGTCTCTTGGTGGAGACGTAAAAGATTTAGCATTGTATTTAACTGCAATGAAAGAAGGCGGAGTAAACGCATCAGAAGGTGCTAACGCAATTAAGTCAGCAATGGCTTCTCTTATTAACCCAACAAAGGTTGCTAAGGAGATGTTTACTGGATTCGGAATAAACATCGATCAGATTGTAACATCTAACGCAGGAAACTTAACTGCAACTATTGTAGAACTTCAGTCGGCTTTAGATAACCTCGATCCATTAAGTAAGTCAAGAGCAATCGAACAGTTATTTGGTAAGTTCCAGTATGCAAGAATGTCTGCTCTATTTGAGAACTTAGGAAAAGAAGGATCACAGACACTCCAGGTTATGGACCTGATGAAGGCAAGCGCAACAGACCTTGCAAATATCTCATCACGAGAATTAGGAATGATGACAGAGTCAGCTTCTGGTAGATTTAAGAGAGCTCTCGCTTCAGTTCAAGCAGATCTTGCAGCAGTAGGAAACCAATTTTTAGTAATTAGCACAAAGGTTTTAGAAGTAGTAGACGGAATTATTAAGTTCTTCCAGAAACTTCCACAGCCAGTAAAGACATTCCTAAATGTACTAGGAGGAATAACTGCAGTATCTGGACCAATTATTATGTTGGCTGGTGTTATGGGCAACTTTATTGGATACGTAATTAAAGGCATATTCCATCTAAGACAATTAGCTAAGGGCGGACAAGGATTTAAATTATTAACTCCAGAAATCATGGCGGCAGATGCAGCAGCAAAAGGACTTGCTGCGTCATTCTATTCAGATACAGAAGCAACAGTAGTATTAACAAATGCTGTAAATACTCTTGCTGCATCATTTGAAACACTTGAATTAAAAGCAAATTCAGCTAAGGTTTCTGTTCAGCCAGGTATATCAACAATTGCAGGCGGAGTGATATCAGCAGGTGGACAGGGACAAAGAGTTGTTGATAAAAATAATCCACTAGTTGGTGAAGCCTACTCAAGAGATATGTCTCATATGATACCTGCTCAAACTGGACAACCAGGAACTATATTTGGAACAGTTCCTGGAGCATCTCCAGTAAATGTTAGAATTGGTAAAAACCCACAAGCTTATATGAATCAAGATTTGCCAAGAATTCCAGGCGTAACATCCGTAAATGGAATATCAACTGGAGTTGTTGCACAAGAAGCAGCTAAATGGCATGCAATGACAGCGGCAATTGCAATGCAATCAGAAGCAGAATTAAAAATGTTAAAGCAAGAAGTTACTGCAACTGGAACAGTTACTTCAAGTTTGGCTGATTCCTATCAAGCGCTTCTTCCACAATTTACAGAAATTACAGAATTAGCAGCACAAGAAACTTCATTAATTGTTAAGCAACTTCAGCAAAGTAAGATAACTGTTGATCAGGCAAGAGCAAAAGTAATACAACTAAATGCAACAATTGAAGCAATGCTCGCAGAAACTGCAACGGCAACAGCAACAACAATGGGAAGAGGAATTAACTTAACTACTGTCCCATTAACATCTCAGCCAGTAGTAGATCCAGTAAGCGGAAAGTCAAACATGAAAGAGATGTTCCATAAAGGATCAACAAAAGATCTTGTAGACAGGATTGCAAGAGCACTAGGAGGAGTTAGAACCTCTGGTGCTGGATATAATATTCAAACAACAAAGCCTAAATTTGCAGACGGAGGAATTGTTCCTGGAACAGGTAACACGGACACATACCATACAACAGCAGAAGCTGGATCGTTCGTCATTAACAAAAAATCTACACAAGAAAATATGCCAATCATCAGCAGCCTACTTGGAGGAACTCCAAGATTTGCAGACGGAGGGCAAGTACCAGTTGTGTTAACACCTGGTGAGGCAGTAATCCCTGCAGATATAGCACAAAAAAATATGCCATTAATGTATTCATTAAATGGAGGTCCAGGAAATACCTCTGGAATGGGAAGAGTAACTGGCGGTGGAGATCTAAAAGAAACACTAGAGGCCAAGAAGATAGCATTAGTTAACATTGCAGATATGCTTAACTCACCAAATTATTATGAAGAAAATAGAACTAGATATATATTAAATGCTGCATGGGGAATTAAGCAAGGTGGAGCCAGATCTAAGAATCCAATAACAAATGAACAAGCAGTTCAATATGCAGAAGAGATGTTTGAAAAGCATGTCAGGATGTCTGGCGGAAGACAAGCCAGATTTGATGAGTTAGCTCAGGGTCCTATACAAAAAGCAATGCAAGATAAGCTTAGAAAAGATCATCCAGGATTTAAATTATTATTAGATAAAAGACTTTCAGATGCTGTTATTAATGCAAAAGATGCTGCAGCAAAAACAAAAGCAGTAGATAAGATTAGAGACAAGAGTCCTATATTAAATCCAACAGAAAGATCAGAAATCTGGGATTTAATGAAAGGCAGAAGTGGTATAGATCAAAAAGCATTACTAGAAATTGATCCATTTTCTCCAAAGGCCGTAGATAGGGCTCACGGAGTTCCAATTGGTTCACAAAGTAGACATGCAGTTGGGTATGCTGGTCAAGCAGTAACACTTCCATCACGCATTAACAAAGATATGTTCCAGTATGAACAGTATGGGCTAACAAAAAATTGGTTGCCTGCATTTACTCCAGAAGCAAAAAGAGAAGCAAACCTATTCTTAAGAAGAATAGGTTTAAACCCAGATACTTTAGAAGAAGTTAAAAAGGCTGCAAAGCTTAGTAAAACTCCTACTCAATTCCAAGCTGTACTAAGTGCTGCAGCAATGCCAAAGGGTGGAGTTCAATGGCTAAGAGCATTTAATCGTGGAAGAGTTTCTTTTGCGGGATTACCAAAGGGTCTAAATGCTGGTGGAACTGTTCCAGGAAAATTTGCACAAAGATTATTTGGTGGCGGTAAAGCAATGTTCTTAGGAATGCCTAGATCTATTAAGCAGGTAGAGGCACAAAGAGCAGCAAAGGCTGCTATGGAAAAAGCAAGTCAAGCGGTTAAGGATTCTAGATTTAGCAAGACTCCAATAACTGACTATGATGAATTATTAGAGCCGACATCTGGAAGAAGTTTCCCAGTTGCTGGAATTGGTGGAATTTACAATAAGGGCGGAGACAAAGTTTTTGTTAAGCCAGTACTAGATGAAAAAGCGGCACTTGCTGAATTAAGAGCAACAGAGATTGCTCGTGATGTACATGGACTACAAACTCCTAACCAGAGAATTGTTGTAATGAGAGACCCAACCGATCCAAAGGGTGCCAGAACACTTCTTGCTTTGGAGTCAAAGTATAATCCATCTATAGCAAATCAAGATGGCAAGTTTACATCCGATCAATACTTTAGACAACTAGTAGCGTCAGCATTGCGTGGAGATAAAGATCTAGGTAGAGGAAATCTATCAGGAAATATCCTTGCAGATGTAGGACCAGCAGGGGTGTTTGGTGCAGCTTCTGGACCAAGAGATTACTCTGGAATGATGCCATCATTTAAGCATCAAGCAATGGTTAATTTGCTAGGAGTAAAGGGGAGCAGCACAAAGAAGTTCTTTGCTGAAGCAACTGCAGATATTCCAAAGGGAATGACGGCAGATCAATATAATGATCGTATGCTTAAGGAGATTAATGATGCTCTGCCTAAGCTAAAACAAACAATAAGTAGATTTGATTTAAATGCAGAAGAGAAGGTTGTTTATAATGCAATGATTCAGAGACTCTCTGATGCAAGAAGACAGACATATGGAGACTTGCACGGAGTTCATTCATCAATAAAGATATCTCCAGAAAAAACAATGACTCCAGCAGCTATTGCTAAAATGATTGCAGCAGATGAATTAAAGCGCAGACAAAAGGGTCACTCTGTCAGCCTATCGGATAACGCATTCAAAACTGCAGAAAATGGATTTAATATTGGCGGAATGATTGGGAATGTTCTTAAGGGTAAAGCAATGCATAGAATTGGTGCAGGATTTGGCCCAACAGGTGCTCCTAAGCCAAGCATGTACGAGTCAGCTCCATGGGGAGTAAACTCTCTTTCAATTCAAATGGCTGAAACTTTATTTGCAAACACAGGGCTAAGAAAGCATACTCAAAAACTATTCTACGATAAGTTTGCCGCAGCGCTAGCAAAAGAAAAACCTTACGGATATGTTAAAGACGCACAAGGTTCTTTAAGAAATGCTTTAGAGCCAGACGTTCTAGACTCAGTTATAAGATCAGCAGCTTCAGATCTTGTTGGAGATAGAAACATAACTAAGCAGTTGTCTCCTATTGACAAGGATATATTACGAAAGAAGTTTTTGAATTGGGAATCTAAAAAGGATACTCCTCTTACAGAATCTTTAAAGCAAGTTATATTTGGTTTAGAAAAAAGAGAAATGGGCGGACCAGTAAACGCAGGACAACCTTATGTCGTAGGAGAAAAGGGCCCAGAGGTATTTGTTCCAAGAAATGCTGGAGGAATTATTCCAAACAGATCTACAATGGCTCAGGGGTATAACATGGGCGGCATGGTCAAGATGATGATGATGAGCATGCTTGGAATGCAAGGCGGTATGGCACTAGGAAGAATGAGCGGTATTCCTGGAGGAGATATGATAGGCTCAATGCTTGGCTCGATGCTTGGAATGGGACAAATGGGCGGCGGCGGAGCAAAGACTCCAATGACTCAAAAGGGAAGATTTACCGCACCTATAGGTGCAACACAACAAGCAGTTGGCCCTCTAGCACCAGGACAGAAGGAAATAAGATCATTAACAAACTACGGTACAAAACTCGAAGCTCTTTCTGCAAGCACAAATAAGTTTGCAAAGTTTGGCGGGTTTGCTCTAAAGGCTGTAACTAGATTAAATATTGGCATTGGACTTGCATCAGCAGCAGTCGCCCTTGGAATAAATAGATACAAGGCTTATAACGAAAGCATGAGATTAAATGCATTAGGATATGGAATGACTGCCGAAGGTGCAGAAAAAGCTGGACTTAAGTTTACAAACTTTAATGACAAGATTAAAGAAGCGGTTGAAAATGTAAGAAACCTTAAAGAAAGAAATACTCTTTTGTATGAGAGCATGAAGGGTTCTGGAACACCACTTAATGTTACTATTGAGGAATATAAGAAGTTAAAGAAAGAAGTTAAGGACAATTATTCTGACCAAGTTCTTTTAATTAACAAGACAAGCGCAAAAGATCAAGAAGCTCTAGCAGTTAGATTAAAAGAGCAGCTAATTGCAATGGGACTTTCTGCTGAAGAAGCAACAAAGAAAATTTATACAATGTACGCAAGCTCTGATTTTGCAGGATCTGCTGCAAAGTTTACTGTTCAGTCTGACGCATTTAATAAGATTAAAGATTCTGCAACCGCAGCCGTATCTGCAATTGAAAGCTTAAATAAAGCAATGGCAACTGATCGTGATCCAACCGAACAAGCAAATCAATTCAATACAGCAATGATGGCAATTTCTACCGACCTAGAAAAAAGACAAGCAGATGCAATAAAGAAAGCAACCGCAACTGCAACAAAAGAAGGATCTTACCTGTCCACTGGGGATCAAAAACAAATTAAGCTTGATCAAGAAAAGATAGCCATGGATGAGATTAACAGCAAGGTTACAAACCAAGTTGTTCTTACAAAAGACCTCGTTAACGAGCTAGCAAAAGTTGATCCATCAATTAGAGAAATTATTAACTCACAAGATACAGCTGTTTCCTTATGGCAAAAAACTAGAATTCAAGTCAAGGGCTACACTGGAGACCTAAGAGCATTGACTGCTGCTCAAACAAATGATCTTTATAATCTTCAAACCGCTCTAGGCAAAGTAATAGAAAGTTCTAATAGGGCTACAGGCGGAGCTTTAGAAAAACAATACGCCAACTTAGAAAGAAACAAAAAGTTACAGGCAGCCTATGAAAGAGCTGCAAAAGGCCAAAAGGTTGCCGATCAAATCTCTGATAGAGATAAAATGTCTGCACTTCAAAAGCAAATTGATCTTAACAACAAGCTAGCAGACGCTAGAATAAAAGCTTTAAACGCTGCAAAAGAAGAAGGCGATCTAGGAAGAGAGATTGCTAAGAAGCAAGCAGAATATGATGCAGCAATCGCAACTGGAAACACCGCTGGAGCACAACAAGCAAGTCTTGATATGGAAGGCCTTCAAAGCCAGCTTCAGTATAACTCACAAGTAAAATCAGTTGAAAATGCACGAGATGTAAAGAATGCGCCACTTCTACGACAGATTGAAGCAATGCAAAAGAAGCAGCAAAAGATGTCTGATAATGCTGCGCTTGCAGGAGAAAAATTAGGTGACCTGTCTAAGGTAATTGCAACTCAAGAAACTGCAATAGAAGAAGTTAATACCGCAATGCTTAACTGGGAAATTGAGCTTTTAAAGCAACCCGAAGCAGAAAGAGCAAAATGGAAAGCAAGCAAGGAATCAGAAAAGATGCTTGCTGCTGTTGCAACCGCTGCAGAAAAAGCAGGAGTTAAGCTTAATGGACTTAAAGATCTTGATTTAGCAAAGGCTCTTACAAATGGACTTCAAGACAAGCTAGGTGCCATGAGCACTATAGATGTAAAGGGAAATGTTAGCATCTATGTCGATGGCAAAAAGTTTGACATAGGTCAATCAGGCAGCGGAACAAAATCAAGTCCGTACAGCCTAGGTAAAGCTGGAATTGGTACAGAAACACTTTCAAGTACAGATATTAGCAAGTATGGAACAGCCATGGACTTTGGCCCATTTGGAGCAGGACAAAAGCTTAAAAACCTTGCAAAAGAAAAAGGAATTGCACCTGGAGAATACTTCTCCGTAACAGACAAAAATGGAGTAGTCTCTACATATCTAGTAAGAGAAGATGGCAATATAACAAGGCAGGGCAAGCCATACGCTATGGGAGGTCCAGTTCCAGGATATGCACAGGGATCTGGTGGAAAGGTAAGAGGTGCTGGTACATCTACATCTGACTCAATTCCAGCTATGCTTTCAAATGGAGAGTATGTAGTAAAGTCTTCAGCTGTTAGTCAGTATGGAGTTCCATTCTTTGATGCAGTAAACGCACAAAGATTTGCTTTTGGCGGAATGGTCAGCATGCCTAGATATGAAACAGGTGGACAAGTTCTTACTGCTGACGCAAGCGCCTTTAATTCAAACGGCAATAATGCTACAATGGTAGGAGCAACATATAATATTACAAATAATATTAACGGATACGACGGGGACCTAAATCAATTGTCAAGAATGGTTACACAACAAACAATAACAGCTATTAAGAGTCTAGATAGTCGTACCGCTTCTATGTCAGGTCCACAAATGAATATAGGTACTAAATAATGGGATATCCACTAACGCTACCCGTAGGCTCGGTCTTATATTTTGATACAGGAACAGATGCCGTTACACCCAACTGGACTAAATTATCAGAGCATAATAGAGCTGCAATTAACCTTGATCTAAATAGAATTGAAAAAACTCAAAGAATGTCAAACGGATCATTAAGAAAAATCTGGATTGCCGACAAAAAAGAAATATCTACAGCGTGGAACGCTTTGCCAACATATAGCACCTTAACAGTAGATGGCGGAATGGGTGCTGAAGATATAAGAGCATTTTATTTAAATAAAGGTAAGGGCACATTTAAAATTAAAATATCTTATAACGCTGTTGCAGCAAGAGATGAAATTGTCTTGGCCTCTTTTACATCATGTACATTTAGCATATCTAAAAGAAATGTTAGGATTGCTGCACCAATGCTTGGCGTAACTCCTCCCGATGCCCAAGAGTTTTGGGACGTATCTCTTTCTCTAGAAGAGGTATAAATTGATATCAGTATCCACTGCCACCGCCAACGCATTAAATAAATCAATAAACGTCTCCATGGTTAATGGATGTCATCTTGAGTATAATATGAACGACTTAATATTAGGAACGTCTGTAACGGCCCCTGAAGGCGTTATAACGGCATCCCTGACAGCCCCTGCCTCACAGGGAGGATACACTTATAGGCCATTTGAAAAGCTATTTCCAATAACAAGCATAATTGATCCAAGACGCCCAAAATCAGCTGGAGTGCAGTATATGATTTTAGGAGACCCCAGCGTAGGCACAACTCTTTCGACAACTGGTGTGGGAAGCGCAAGTACATATGCTTCTACAAAAGAGTTTAGTAAGAGGTTATATTTTTCCAGCCTAAAGACTGCTTATAAATATTGGGTAACCCCTAAAGCGTCAGGCATGCTTTTATCAAACTGCATTTTATCGGTATCTTACCCAGCAGCAAAGACTGCAGCTACAAATAAAATTGTTGTTAAGTTTGAAACATCTCACTCTAAACCCACTTCATGGACAGTAAAACTTGTCAACTTAGCAGGAGCGGAGTCATTAATATATACAGGAACAACTTGCCCAGATTCTGGGGTAGTTAACTTATACTACAATGGCACATCATGGTCAACAACAGAGCCTACAACCGTATCAGAAGGAATAAATCTAAGTGGATTAAAACTACAGATTAACTCTATTGATACTTCAGGCGGGTACTTAGGAATAATTGAAATATCAGCAAGACTAGTAAGAGATGTTACAAGCTCACTAGAGTCTTTTAATATATCTCAAAACTCATCAGATCAAATAGATGGCTTAGTTCCAGTAGGAGATGTTACAGCAAACTCATTAAGAATGAGTTTAAATTCATATGATAGATCATACGCCTATTACGATAGAGATGATATATTTAATAAATCAAAGATTAACATGTACAAAAATGTTATTATTAGACCATTTACCATAGTTGAATCAGAAAAAATAAATCTTGGAGTTTTTTACATGGACTCCTACGAGGTAGATGAATTTGGAGAGATATCAATAAATGCCCTAGACGGAGCAAGAGAGCTTCAATATATTAAACCTCCAGATATTGTAACGAAAGATATGTCATCAGTTGCAATTATTAGAAGAATGCTGGACTCAGTTGGATTCACAAACTATAAGTTTAATTTAGCGGCAAACGATACTTCAGTTGTAACACCATTCTATTGGTTCACGGATCCTAAAAAAACTGTATGGCAACATATACAAGACTTATGTAAAGATACGCAGATGATTGCAGTTTTTGACAATAATGATATACTGCAATTCTATCCTAGAGGTTATGTTTTTGATAAAACAAAAAGTCCAGTGCTATCTTTTAGATACGATAGTACATCAGATGGAAAACTTGCAAACATATCATCAATCGCAATAGAAAATATTCCTACAGTAAAAGCTATTAAGGTTATGTATAACCCACAAGTAACATCTAACTATGATGGACAAGGAGATAACCTTTATACTTCGCCCGTTATTCAACTAGGTGCTGCCGCATTGGTAGAAGACCTACCAGCATCTGCAACACCAGAAACAGATGCACCGCTGGGAGTAGTAAAACTTTCTGCAGTTCAAATAGCCTCATCTGCTAAACAGCTTTATTCCTACACTGGCTACTTGGTTTTAGGAAAAGAGATTATCGAGTATGATGCAATTCAATATAGTTATGAGCCAATAGTTGTAGTAGGCAATCAAAGAGTTGCTTATAAATGGATAACTTCTGAATCTGATATTCAAGCAAGTCAAGCATTAGCAAAGCCAATAACATTTAAGCCAACAGGAAAGTACAGAATTAAAAAAAGAAATGCTTTTGATGTTGTTGCAGCTACAGACACTGCATCTTTAACGCATAGTGCCGATACCACATCTTTACAGGCTGAATGGGAAGGTAGAAAGTGGGACTCCGAAGCAGGAACGTTTACTAACGATCAATCAGTTTTTACACTAAAAGAAGTAGCAATCAAGGATGAAAATGGAAATGATATTGCAAATCCAAATAATCTTTTTTATTCTATTCCAAGATCTATGATGACTATTTTTGCACCAGTTGTTCAGTCAAAGCCTAATGCAACAGATTCAACTCTAACTGATTACATACAAAATACTCAGTATAGTATTGCTACTGCAAATGCAAAATACTCTAAAGCAGATGGAACAGTAAGTGATAATTTTATTATAGGAACTAATATGTACTTTCCATTGCTTAAAAAATCTACAGATAGCCGTGCTACAGGTAATCAAAGAACCGTAGCTGGCCTAGCATTTTCATTAAGTGCAGACAATAGAAGTGGTTACTACTTGTCTATTGCAACTTCTCAGAATTCTAATGGAGAAAAAAGTTTTAGAGAAGTTAATTTTTATAAAATTGTAAATGGAAAGCCAGTAAAATTATCTGACCAACAAAAAGAAGACGACGGCTCAATTATTACTAATTTAAATGGTGGAAGAATGTACAGAGCAGACATTCGTGGAAATTACTCTATTCCTACTGGTGGCTCATCAAGAGTATTAACTCTTAGAGTTTCTATTAACAATAAATCATTTGTTGTGGTTGACCAAACCCCACTTGCTATAACTCAAAAAGTAGGGCTAATGTCACTTCAAGGAGTTTCAGCTTTTGACTACATATATACTGGAGCTTTAAGTGTTGAAGAATTTACTTCAGACAAATCTTTTGATCCATATAAAGGATTTTTAGGCGGAGAGTCCTCAATAACTAAAACATTTGGAGACTTTATATTTAATCAAAAAGCGCAGCAAACAAACTCCACTTGGCTTAAAGAATTTGGGCCAGTTGCTAGGGAGTTAAGAAGAATTCAATCAAGGTACACTGTGCCAGGATTTCCTTTATACCCTAATTTAGTAAATAACCCAGATGTAACAATTGCTGGAACATCTCTTGACTCATTTACTATGGACGTATATGTGCTAAACAATACGGGCGCATTTACTGCTCTAGCAAATAGCGAAGAAAAGCAATTTGTTATAGTTGGAAATTCAATTGTTTCTTCCGACTCATTTGAGTACATGGACCCAACGCTTACGGATGCACAGAAGCAAGAAATTATAGGGTTCGATTCCACCTGGATTCAAAGAGAGACAGAGGCAAAAGACCTAGCTTCATGGATGTCTAATCAATGGTCTAGACAGCAGAAGGTTATTTCCTTAGAAACTTTCTTAAACCCAATTGTTCAGATCGGGGATGTTGTTGAGATATCCTATCCTAATAATGGAATATATTCTTCTGAGGATTCAAGTATTCCAGCGGGTTCCTTTGCTGGTAAATTTATTGTTCTATCAATAGATAGTACATATGATAAGGATTCGCCTCCTACAACGCTACTAGCTTGTAGATCGATTCATATATAAGAAATGGTAGAATGTAAATATGAGTAATGTGCAGAAGCCCGCCTCAGCAACAGCAAAAGTACAAAAGCTGATGCTATTCCCTGGCGACCCTCTTATTAAGACATTAAAGCCAGACTACTACATTATAGTTGATCCAGGCAGCCTGAACGTTATATTTGATTCCTCTGGCGTAGGTGATGATGATCCAGACGAAGATCCAGAAGACGACCCAGAAGATCCTTATGTTAACAACTTAAAGTCACCCTCTTTGTCTGATATATCTTTAGTAAGCAAGACAATGGTTACGGATAAGAATAAAAATCAATTTGTTGAATTTGTATTTAATGTTAAAAATAGCGGTGGAGACACAGTGATAGGAGTAGAGGTTTATGGACAATAGTATTAGAATGTTTGGAGAGTATGTATTTTATGATAATGATAAAGAGATTTATCGTAGCAAAAACCTACTAACTAAGTTTGGTAAAAGATATTTAACTCAATACTTAGCTGGTCAATCAAACACAAGCTTAAAAGATATAGCCCTAGGTGTAGGTTCAGCTGCAGCAACAGTAAACGATACACAACTAGGCTTTGAGTTTTATAAGTCTCCAGTTTCTATGAATAGCATTGATATTCAAACAAACTCATCGACAGGAGTTAGCACATATGGGGTTGTTCACAAAACAACAATTCCAGTAGACGTCGCAGGAATAATTAATGAGGTTGGCCTTTTCCCAAGCGTATCTTTGGGAAGCACAGACTATGCAAGTAATTCTATTTCTACATTTGAGGATAGCCAGAGCTGGACAGATTCCTCTGGAGCTTATCCACCAACAACAACAACTCCTTTTCCTAAAATTGGAACGTCTTATATTTCAATAGGTGCAAACGCATCACAATTAAAAGAATATTTTTATAATTTTAATATAGACGTATCAGGGTATAGTGCTTTAGATAGTTTAACTCTTGCATATTATCAAAGTGATATAAACTTAGATTATGTATTTGTTAGAATGTATGACTCAAGCAACCGTTACTATGAAATCAGATACGCTGGGGATTCATCAATAGGATACAAAATTAAATCACTGACTTTAAATAATTTATATAGCAGCGGTTTTGGTTCAGGAACACCAGATCAAACAGCTATTGTTAAAATTTCTTGCGGAGTAAAAGCCAAATCATCTGGTTCAACAGCAGTTTTATTTGATGGAATGAGAATCAATGATGAGGATTCTTTTAGAACAGACTATGGAATGATAAGTAGATCAGTTCTTGCAAACCCAATAACAAAGTCACTGGGAAAGCAGATGGTCATAGAATATAGAATTGGACTTAACTTCTAATGCCAGCAGAACGTTACGATCCAATAAGCGGAACTTTTTTCCCTGCTGATTTAGAAAAAACAAATACTGCTGCAGCAGCCGCTGCTGCTGAAACGTCAAAAAATTCTTATACAAAAAAGATTAATCTTCCACTCGTTAAAGGAAAACAATATAAGTTTTTCTTTACATACCAGCACCAAGACCCCGACACTCTAGAGGTAAAAGAAAGCGATAGGTCACCAGTATGGACTGAATCTTTTACTATACCTAATTTAACCAAAGCTGTTCAGAATTTAACACTAACTCCAGGATTAAAATCCTACGGAGTAAAGTTTAATATAGATCCAACAAGCATACAAGAAGATGTCGTTATATTTGAAAGCTTAACAGGAGTTTTTGCAGGAGAGGAATATATTGTTTATGTAGGAACATCAACAAATGTTACTATTCAAACATCAAACTATGCACCAAGATGGGTAAGAGTTAGAAGCAGAGACAAATGGGATGACTTAAATATAACTAATGTATCGGCTGGACCAGTTACTCCGTTAAATTCAGAAGTTGATACATTTGTAGTTCCAGGCACTCCAACAAATGTACAAGTTGCAGCCTTTAACGAAACTTCAGATCCCTCCAACTATACTGGTTATATAAATGTAAGCTGGACAGCTCCTTCAACTGGAGCTAGGGGATATTCTGTTGGAGTATGGGAAAGCACACCAGGGTCAACTGCTCCAGTTAGAGAAATTCCCGTTGCTGGGACATCTTCAAAAATTAATGGATTGTTTGTTGGAAAATCTTATTATATTCAAGTTAGATCTCTTAGTGAATTTAATACTCCATCGGCATGGGTTCCCCCAACATTAAATTATCCAGTAGTTATTCCTGGTAATACAGCAGTTCCTGGGGCAGTTACAGTTTCTGGAGTTGGCACCCCAAGAAGTATAGTTCTGTCTTGGACTGTTCCAGCATCAAATGCTGATTTAGTTATATCTGGTGGTTACTATATTGCAAAGATATACACAAATCAATTTGGAACTGGAAGCCCATTAGAAACAAAAACTTGTTTTTCAAACTCTGCAACCTTTGCTGGACTGACTACGGGAAATCAGTACTGGGTTACTATTCAAGCTTACACAGGGGGAGCAACACCAGTAGCTGGAGCTTTATCTTCGGTGTACGGCCCACTAGTTCCAATAGCCGTTGAGCCCCCAGACATTCAAGCAGATTTTATTTTAGCAAACAATCAATTCCAGGTTGGCGGAACTAGCGGTGCAAATGATATTCATCTAAGTGCTTATCCAAAAACAGTTGGCGGGCTACTTACAAATGGAAGAATTTATATTGGCGGTCCAGAAACAAGCGGTAGTGCTGCAGTAGGTCTTTATAACTCCAATGGCACACCATTTTATGCCGACAACCTAGGTAGGTTTTCTCTTGGAGATAAGCTAACCTGGAGCGGTAGCGCATTAAATATTATAGGAACAATAGACGTAACAGGTGCTAGTACATTTTCAAGCTACATAATTTCTGGTGCAACAAACTCATCTTTTGTAGGAATAGGTAAGCAAGTACCTTATAGAGTTTCTAGCGTACTGCAATCGGGAGTAAATGGGCTAACTGGAATTGTAATTAATAATAGCGGTGCTGTTGTAAATAGTGATTACATTAAATCAGACGGATCTTTCAGGCTGGGAGAAGGAGCCCTTACATTTAATGGCACTCTATTAAGCTTAGCGGGAAACATAGAGGCAAAGGGTGGAACATTTACTGGCAACGTACAGGTTACAACTGGAAGCCTGTACGCTGGATCATTAACTGGAGCAAGAGTTGTTATGCAGTCAAGTGGTCTTTTTGCACATGATGCCACTGGAGCACAAAGTGTTTTTATACAATCTGCAGACGGACTTATTGATGCACGAAAAGGATATATCGGCGGATGGACAATTAACGGAACTGCACAAACCACAGGAACTATTTCTAGCAGTAATACAAAGATTGAAAGCAATGGAACAATAACACTGGGTGACACCACTGGTACGCTTTCTTCTATTGTAAGACTAAGCGCTACAGATCCTTTCAGAATATGGATAGGTTCTCAGTCATCCTCAAACGCTCCATTTAAAGTTTCTTCAGCGGGAGTTTTAACAGCAACAGGGGCAACTATAACTGGAAACGTTCAAATAACTTCAGGAAGCACGTATGATTCAATTGTTGCGGCACAAAATGCTGCTGCATCAGCAAGCGCAACGGCAGGAACTGCAAACACAAACGCAACAAACGCTTTAACAACCGCTAACGGAAAGAACTCAATTTTTAGATCTGCGTCAACTCCAACCGCATTAAAGGCTGGAGACATATGGATTAACTTTAATGATGAAAATAAACTGTATGTTGCAGAAGCTGCAG
>Ga0247722_10000739_pt1 | contig 19047 bp, 21 predicted proteins | sample MSEWelMarce3H_FC_FD_189094 | JGI IMG/M metagenome (GOLD analysis project Ga0247722, IMG submission 189094) | Subsurface sediment microbial communities from gas well in West Virginia, United States - MSEEL Well Study Marcellus 3H_FC | ecosystem: Environmental > Terrestrial > Deep subsurface >... | reverse complement strand
GTATTGCTGGGAGAGACCGACGCAGCATTATCACACGCAGCAAAATTAAACGGACCTCCATTTACTCCTCAACTTTATGATGCTTTTCTTCGTGCAATAGAAGCGGGAAACAAAGAATTAATATCAGAAAAAATTACATACATACGAAGAAAGAGATATCAAGAACTAGAAGAAGGTGCTAAAAAGGAATTTCTAAGGGTTCGAATGTCGGATGTAAATTTGGAAACATTCATGGAGAACTTTTATGCAGAACGAACCTCTGACGCTTCAAGTGAAGAGGATAAGGTGAATACTTTACAAGCGTCCATTGATGAAAATGAACAAGAACTGCTATCCCTTCAGACGATTTATGCAAATAGTCCAACACCAAAAACACAAAGAAGCATAGTTGCTCTTGAAAAAAAAATAGAGAAAGAAAAAAGAGATTTGGTAGTTAAGAAAGAGGCTGAAACCGAAGCAACACAGCTAAAGGAAACTACGAAAGGTTTCCTTGACCGTATCGCCGTCCGTATCGACAAAATGGAAGGAGAAACAGAGGCTGATTATAACGCCCGTGTTCAAAAAAATAGAGATGAGGTATTTGACCATTTATATGACGAATTTATTGGAGACAAATTTGATAAAACCTATGCCCGTTATAATAAAATTAAGGCAGCAGAAAAGGGAAAAGATAAACTGAAGGTAAAAGGTATTGAGGTAGTTATGTTACCCCCTAAGGGGGTATATCTTACATATGGGTTACAACAATTACCTTTCTTGATGGACTGTTCTTTGGTTGGCGACATTCGAGAGAAAAGTGTTTTGGATTTAAACCTATATATAACACCCTATTTTGAACAAAGTGGAAGTTATCAAACAACCAATAAAAAGGTCAGTATAGTATGGGGTATACCAAATGAGAGATGGAGTGAACCCCGTGATTTTTTTCCTGAATTAGGTCATTATAACCCTGGTAAAATTGGAAACGGTATATTTAGTGCGGGTAATCCATCCAAGGCATTGGGCACAATAAAAAGCGCGATTCAAGAATCATTGTCAGGTCTTATGGCGGATGACGGAGACAATGGTGGTGCTGGTGGAGGTGGCGGTGGCTTGGGTGCTGGCGGCGGTGGCTTGGGTGCTGGTGGCGGTGGCTTGGCGGCTGGCGGAGGCACCATGAATCATAAAGACACTGCGATACGTATTTTAAACGACTTAGCAATGGCAGAGAACGACGCCCTTCTAAGAGTATGTTTTTTCAATAAAGACAGAACGGATGACCAAATCAATCTATATAAGTATCATGCTTCTGTTATGATGCTATTAAATCCTTATTTTAACCAAAAAAATCACATTTTAGCTTCAGATACAGTTATTACAACGCCAACAGGAAAACAGTTCAAATGGAGTTTTACCTATTCAAAAACAACTCCTACTCATGTTATCTTTTTTTTTATGGAAAGTGGAATTGCATATACTGTATCGGTAGAGGTTAGTTTCAGAGTGCAATCTAAATCGTTATCTCATATATTTGGAGACAATATAGTAGCCCTTTTTAATCCCGGACCACCGATTCCAGGCATAAAGCCGTCCATTCTAGCATGGGCGGAAGCACTTAAAGCTTCATTCTTGACAGATTATCAGCCAACCATACGAAAGCCGTATTTATTACCGATGGTTTCAACTGCAGGCCCGGCAGCAGGAGCACTCTTAGTAGGAGGTTCACCTGCAGCTGCGGCACCTCCAGATATAGGTAGATTTACCATAGACAAAAAATGGCGTATAATGATTCAAGCTATGTTAGACCTAGACAAGTTACATGATTCTGCTTCTTATCGACTAAAAAAAGCAGGGATTGATGAAGCAGAAATCAATAAAATACATGCGGCTCTGATTGAAAAAGTGAATGAAAGAATAGACGAATTAATGAAAGAACTTGTTCCAGACTTTCGAGCGAATGGAGTTCCCGATGATTTTATGGCATCCATTCCAACGGAAGACCCATTAGACAACTTTTTATTTAGATTCTGCGGGTCGTTGCGTTGTTTCTTTCTAAGAGATTTTTCTTCAGCTAAATACGAAATAACGGTATTGATGTTTTTTCTTAAATCGATTGAAGCCTTTGTAAGAACGAAGGGTGAGTTTGTAGTATCTGGTATACCATCTATACAAACCTTGATGCGGGGAGAAGGAATATGGGCAGACAACGCGGCCAGATTTCCACGTTATCCGGCATTGTATCCGAGAGGCGGTCAACCCAATCCTGTTTTATGTAACTTCGGAACGGCATTCGATGGAGGCACAGACCTAACCTCCGACCCGATTACGATAATGATTAATAGAGGTATTCAAATCGTTGTAAACGATGGGTCACCTTTCATGGAATACATCCCTAAACAAGGTCTTTCACATGAGGTTGTTGGTAAAACAAAGGATGAGATAAGGGAATGGTTCAAAGATAGCGTAAAATTTGTGATTCATGGAAATTCGGGTCCTAAAGTATATGAGATTGATCCCTTAGATAAACTACATAACGCACAACTTATTATGTTTGAACTAATGATGAAATATTTTAATAGTCGTGGTGACTTTCCTACGGATAAAAAGGCAATATGCGATTTATCTCAACATTTCTTTCTTTTAGATTATGGTGGTTATGCTGGAGATGTTCCATGTGGTCTAGTTCAAAATGACCTGATGTCTGGTATTTTTGAGATGTTACTTCTTATTGCAACAAAGAATGATTTAAAAGGCGTGAAAATGGTAGGGATATGGTGTCCGGTTCGTGTGCTTTGGTTTCGTATTGAAAAAACGGAGGATGATATATCCATACAACTACACTGTGTATCCGAATGCTTAAGTGTCAAAAAATCTGAAATCATTGAAGATGATGATTCAGATGGAGAAGACGAGGAAGGAGTAGCCTCATCACTCGCACCGCCATCAGCCTCATCCTCATCCTCGTCATCACTAGCACCGCAAGCAGCCTCATTAGTCGCCCCGCCAGCAGCCTCATTAGTCGCCCCGCCATCAGCCTCATTAGTCGCCCCGCCAGCAGACTCCTCGCTCGTTCCACCAACCAATATGGATCTAAAAAAGAATCAGTCTGGAGGATTTATAAAACGTAAAAAAACAAAGCGACGTAAACGATTTAACAAAAGTAAAACACAAGGAAATAAATGGAGAAGAAAATCTATCAGGGGTGGTGCTGCCGAGGGTGGTGCAGAGGAATCACTCGAAATAGAATCCGATGATCTAGATACGGTTTGTTATAAAAAATTATTAGAACAACTTGAATTCCCAGAAACCCCTGTTTTTAAACAACATACTGTATTTCATGTGTTTGCCTATAGATATTTAATGATAAAAGGTGATATTGTATGCTCATTTGAAGAGTATATAGAAAACCCAAGGATGCCTACTCGAAACTTACTCGAACTATACGACATTCATTTTTTTCGTTCAATGCGTTTGGCTGAATATATGATGGTTCCAGAGGGTGATATCTATTCTATCTTATTAGAGATCGACCAAATTGAACGGCTCATGAGGGATGCGTTCAATAAACAAATGGTCATACAAGAAATAGTTCATATGTGGGATACCACAGAAGAAAAATTGCTATCAGAGTATTCGTCTCAAGAAGATGGTTCACAATTGAAACACGAAGAACATTTTTTAAAATTATCGAGGTTATATCAATATAGTTCCTTGTCTAAACTAAATTGGGAACAAATAAAAAAGACCATCATCTCTGGTGGTCGAATACATAAAATGATTGAAAGGTCTAGCCTTTTATCAGAACTAGAATCAATTGAAGTGCCCGATGCTGGGGTAGTTCCTAAAACAAGATGGGAGGACTATCATGTAAAACGACTATTGAATTTGGGAGATACGAATGAGGGTGATGAAGGTCCTCGAGGAGCTAAGGCGGCAGGCATGGAACAAGATAAAAATTATTTACTCGGGAATGGCAGAGAAATGAATCTTCAAACAAATAAGAATAGAGCCGGATGTTTTGAAAATGGTCTATTTAATGTGCCTCTTACTAAACCATCCGGAATATTGGAAGCATTCAATCGTATACAACCTCCCGAAGAAAAACAGGCGGTTCCTGTTCCTTTACCAACACCGCCTCAGCAGTCTCGGCCGCCTCATCAGTCTCGACCACCTCAGTCGCAGGATAAAGAACCTGAATTAAGAAAACTAACAAACAATGAAACCCTAGCACTAGCAGCCAGAAAGATACAAAAAATATTCAGAGGGGTTAAAGGAAGAAATATAACCAAAAAGAAATACAAAGCACTCAGACAGATACAAAAAGTATTCAGAGGGTTTAAAGGAAGAAAACTAACAAAAAAGATGAAAGAAAACATGTCCTCTCTCTTCGCCTCGGCCGAGGGGGATAAACCTAATCCTGTTCGTATAAAACGGGGTCGTCGGCTGGAACGTGGTGTTAGCCCGGCCCGTGGCGTTAGTCCGGTCCGTGGCGTTAGTCCGGTCCGTGGCGTTAGTCGAGAACCGAACATTCGAAAAAGGGCGACTTCAGCTTCAATCCCACGCGAAGGTGTTCGAATGAAGCCAAACATTCCTCAAGGCATTCGACGTCCTAGGAGTGTTAATAGAATTAGTTTAACTGATAAAAAACCTAGGCCAGGAAGTAACCCAGAAACTGGTAAACCAAAAAGCCATGACAATAGACCAGGCCAGTAAGCTTAATCACGATGGGTTAAAAATACCGACTGTATTTGCCACGGAGCTGGGAGGTGGATTGTCTCAGCACGACCGCCTGACTCTTGAACAGACCATTGGCTTGTTGAATATACTGAATGTCTTCGTTCTGGTTCATGGCCACCGAGACACCGTTTTCGTAAATCTGGCTCCAGGCTTCAATGGTGGTGGTGGCGCGCTGGATGACGTTCTTATCAATCTCGTTTAGCTTGGCCTTTTCCAGGTCGGTGGTCGGGTTGACAAAATGTTGAATGTATTTCATGGCACATTGGACCTCGTCGCTCACGGCCTCCAGTGCACGCTTGGTCTCGCCGACCGAGGTGGAGAGCTCGACCGTGGTAGTCGCCACAATCGTTTTTTTGAATTTCCCAAAGACATTCGACAAATTCACAATCTTTCGCAAGGCCGACAATATCGCTTCTAAAAATACAGTATCGTCAATCATATTCACAGACTGTATTTTTTTGGTAAATCCCTCAAACAGGGCACTGAGTTCGTCTGCGGCCTGGCCAAAGTCCTGGAAGCCTTGGATGTCGACATCCAATTGAACATGCTTGACGTCCGAGGCAATCTTGGATGCGGCATCGAACAACAGGGTATAATCTTCGATAGACCCTTTGCCGTGGAAATCACTACACTGTATCTCTGCTGCACACTGCTTGATTTGGTCTACGATTAAAAGGTCTCCGCTACTATCTTGAACGACCGTGACCTTTTTTGTAAAGTCTTCGATTAGGATTGGATTGGCGGGGTCATAGGTTCGAAGCTGTATCCCCGACGCATCGGTGACAATGGTGATGCCAGGTTCGACAAGGGTCTGGGATATGGGTGGGATTGGCACAGTTGATACAGTTGACACAGTCGGTGGGGTTGGCGGGGTTGGCACAGTTGTCTCGGTTGGCGGGGTTGGCTGAGGGTCAATCTTTGGACTATCGACCATACATAATTCCTTGACTATTTGTTTCTCCAAATTAATAAAATTGACGCGACCTGGTATAAGTATTTGAATCTAAAAAGATGAACCTCTTTATTCTCTCTCGGAACCTACAAGAGTGTGTGGAATGGATGTTTGACAAACATATTGGGAAGATTATTCTGGAAGCCATACAGATGTTGTGCACGGCGTTACGTGTTCTGGACCCCGACGGAGTCATTCATACCAAGGTCAAGTTGTATCGGATAGCACACAAAAACCATCCGGTCACGGTATGGATGCGGACCTCGTTGGAGAACTACTTGTGGACCTTGGACCTGGTCGATGTGATGCATCAGGAATGGAAATACCGTTACGACCATCCCGAAGAGAAAGTTCATGCGTCCTACAAGTTGATGCCGTTCTTGCGTGAATACGCGCCATCCGCTGACAAGTTCCCGATGAGTGGTCTGACCCCGTTTGCACAGGCCATGCCCGACGAATACAAGCACGAAGACCCGATTGTGGCCTACCAGCAATACTACCAGTCGCCCGAGAAGCAGAGAATCGCGTCATGGAAGAAGCGGCCGAGACCGGCATGGTACAAGGCCGATAATGCCGAAAGCAAGGTCACCGAAAGCAAGGTCACCGAAAGCAAGGTCTTAGATATATCCTAATAATTGAATGTCTTTTTATTCATGGAGTCAACACAAAAAATGTCGGACTGGAAAGAAACCCAATACGATACCATTGTTCGCGAGACCATGCACTGGCATATGATGGGAGATACAAATCGTCTCTTGAACCGACTCAACATACGCAACCGTCCGGTTCAAGAGAAGATGTGGCTCGAAGAATTGTCGAAAGAAGTGGGGTTGTTATTCTTTACCGGCCATAGCAAAGACGGGCCTGTCTCGGGATACCGCGTGCATCAGATAGAAGAAAAGCTCGTGGAAGCCTATCGCCTAAGTAAGGAAATGGCACACATGAAGGCCGCGTTACACGATTGCCAGGCCGAACTCCTACAAGAAAAAGAATACGTTCGAATCTTGACGGAACTGGTGCAGAAGCTTGAGACAAGTGAAACGGGAGCAAGTGGAATGGCGAATGAAACGGGAGCAAGTGAACCAAGTGAAGATGTCTTTGAAGTGCTTGACGTCGATTAAAAAAGGAATTATATATATTTATATTTTCGTTTATATTCGATGAAGTCCATCGTTTTTTCTTCCAAGTTATCGGGTTTGAAACGGTATCCGAATTCGTAATACAGATTGCCCGGGGCATCCCACGGTCGGTCACTGTGGTCGTCGAGTTCTGATACGGTCAGTGCTTCGTTCTTCATGTGGTCTTGAAGGCCATAATGTAGCAAGGCGCGAGCGATGCCTTTGCCGCGATGTTGGACGGGGACGTCGAGGTTTCGTATATAAAGAATATGGTCATACACGGTCGTGGCCAGTGCGCCGTAATCCTCCCCCTGTTTGCTTACCCGATACAGGGTATGCTCATGCTCTTCTGCAGAAGGATACGGGATGACCTCGACGGTGAGATTCTGTGCTTCAAAGAAATCCATTTTTATGGTTCTATTTCAACTAATTTTAGATTCAATATTATATCTTTGGGTAATGTATCATGGGACAAAATACTCAAAAACTACTAAACACTCCACGAAATGCTCCACAAAATCGTCGTCCGTATCTTGAAAACATCCGAAAATTTAATGGATTTCCTGTTAAACGCCGTCCTATAGGTATCAGCAGAAGACGTCAGTCACGTGGCACCGCTCATAGAAAAACCATTAATCTGTCTAAAAAATTATCTAGAAGAACTAATAGTCGTTAACAACACGCGCAACAAGAACAGCAAGAGCAGCAAGCACAGCACGAGCAGCAACAACAAATACAAGAACAAGAAAAACAGCAAGAGAACGCAAAACCATAAATGAATCCGTAAATGAGGTCGTAAGGGATTTGATTACACCTCATTCGATTCACACTATATAGAATAGAATAATATAGTGTGAATGTATGTTTGACCCACCTGACAACGCAAGCGACCCCCGTATGTTAGGCGTAGGTTTCAGTAAAATGGTTTGGAAAATACAACCTAACGACGATTTTGCCGTCATCAATGCGTTCGACCGCCAGAGAATGGGTCGGCTCCCCAAAGAATGGACCCTAAACCAAAAGATTAACTATAGTAACGATAAAATCATACGAGAATTTAACTTTACCCAACATGTCAAAACCGTCTTTGGGGACTTGATTCCAGCAGTATCCAGGTTTAAAAGGGGCGAGATGCTCGACGATGGCAAGTTTCGTTATAAGAAAGAACTGTGTGAACCCGTGGTGAATAGCGACGAAATATTTTATGAAATGGTTCGTATTGCGGAGGAAGTCATAGAGAAAGGATGGGTTTATCTGGATATGAAACCGGCGAATCTGGGACGACGTGGAGGCAAACTTTGTATCATCGATACAGACCCCGAGTCTTTTTATCCATTTCCCCCTGAGCATAAACCGTATTATTTGATGGCTAGTTACATGATTATTCTATTGGGTTCGAAAAACTATCCTCCCTTTATTTCGGAAACGACGCTGGTTCAGTTTATTCTGGAGAAGCAGCTTACCTATACCGAGTTCCGAAAAACCTACTATACAGACCCACCTATTGATACCATTACCCGATATGGTAATGAGTTATCTTCTAAACAATATGGAAATGGGCCATCTTCCAAACGTATACATCTCTCGGCGGTCATGCATCCACGAGCTTTTTTTGATGCGTATGACGGCAAAGAGGGGGCGATGTATAGTCTCTATCGTTTGACGAATCTCTCCACTCATCCTCCTTTTCTCGCGGCTATGGCCGAGGTTCAAGCGGCTTCCAGGGCGGCTCAGCTGGAACCCGAAAATACTGTGCTCAAAGCGAGCGTTAAGGTAGCACAGGCATTCGCAACGACGATTCCGAAACAGGTCGAGATGGAACGAGCGATTGCGACAGCCGATATGGCCCTTGATGCAGCTCTTTCGAATTCCACAAATGCAAATGCTGAAAAGGAGGCGGAACGGGCCGATAAATATGCAAGGTCGTGTATGGAAGACCATGCGAGTGCGATACAGTTGATTTCTGTTGCGCGTGCGGAGTATGAAGCGGAAAAGCGACGGTTGAATGCGTTAAAAGAACAGAGACGATGGAATGCGTTAGAAGAAAAAGGCCGATTGAACGCGGTTGAAAAACAAAGCCGATTGAACGCGGCAGAAGAAAAGCGACGGTTGAATGCGGATGAAGAACAGAAACGATTGAATGCAATTCAAGAGACATCCTATCCCTATTTGAAAAATGAAAATAACTATACTTTAAAAGTGGGTAAAGGTAAAAGCAAGGGCAAGGGCAAGAGCAAAGGAACGGGCAAGAGCAAAGGGACGGGCAAAAGCAAGAAAAGTCGCGTGGACCGTTCCAGAGCAAAAACCTCCCGTTTCAACGCGGTTCAGAAGAATAAATCCCCGTTTTGAACCTCGGTCCTTTTCGATTTTTCTCCCGCGAGGAAAAAAAGAAAATGGCTAACATTTTTTATGCTGTAAATCCAATAACACTTCTTTCATAATTACACACTGGTTATCAAGCGAAAAAGGTGTTATTGTTTTTTATCATTTCCAAATCCAATAAAAAACAATACAAAAACAATATATTCTAATATATTCTAATATATATGCCTATTTACACTTGTGACTCCTGTCAATTTACCACACCATTAAGGAGTAATTATTCTAACCATTTGCTCACAATAAAACATCTCAGTCACAATCCAATAGAGGCTAACATGTTAGTCCAAATGTTAGCCGCAGATAGTCCAATGTTAGCCACACCAGAACCCGTGTTCAAGACACAAAGATACAGACTATCGAAAATGTGTGTTGAACATGATAGGCGAATAAATAAAGGAACAATATATGGTATCCAAGACCCACGCAAAGACCAGGACTCGCGTAAGGACCCGCAAAGTTCGCCCGCCTATCCACGCAAAGGACCCGAGGGTTTTAGGTGCCGGCTCTTCTAAATTTGCATGGAAGATGTATCCCACGAATCAGGTCGCCGTCATCAACGCATTCGACTCGCAGATCCTCAAGAACAAACCCAAAAATTGGAAGATCAAAGATTGGCTCGCGTATTATACTGAGGAGATGAAACAGGAATATCTGTTTACGGACTATTTACACAAACTATTCGGGACATTGATACCTCGTGTCTTTTTGTTTAAAGAAGACTTCTTTCTTGACCGGAGATTTCGTTATCAAAAGGAACTATGTCTTCCGGTAGAAAAGGGAGAGACCCTCTTTCACGATATGTTTACCATCGAAGATTACTTGTTAGACCAAGGGTGGGTCTATATGGATATGAAGCACGCAAACTTGGGCATACGAAACGAAACCTATTGTTTGGTCGATACAGACCCTTGCCACTTTTACAGAATACCGGATGCGTTGGTTCCTTATTTTCGAGTGGCGGCTTACATGGTCATCCTTTTGGTCACTCATTATTTACCGGATGAAGTCCTGACAAAGAAAATGAAAGACCTGGGCTTAGACATGGAGACCCTAGAGGAAACGTATGATTTCTTTGCTTCATTGACCGAGGACGACCTGAATGAACTGGTTGTTTACGGGAATACTTTTCTGGATGAACCGTTTACCTTGACGAAGGTGGTGAATCCAAAGGATTTTATGGACGCATATGGAGGGGGTGATCCCTTGAGTATATTCAAGCATTTGACTCGCGTTAAACTTACGCCGTCACGCCCTAAGTCGGGTCGGACTAGGGCAAGAAATAGTGTCATGGGCACAAAAGGAACGGGCGCAAAAGGAACGGACGCAAATGTAAAACCAACACGAAGAACGAATAAGCCGACGGTAAGGCAAACGATAAGGGCCGCCTCAGGCACAAAGTTTTAAAAGGAATGATATCGTAAAAGTTGAATGGTATAAAAATATCATGATTATTTGAACATGAGTGTTTCCGATATTCAAACCTTCTTTTATACCTCTACTCGAAGTGAGAACGATGCGACTAACAAGATTCGCGAAAAGTGTCTATTGTCTCTTTGCGAACCTCCCAAGGCGTATCTGGAACACCCTGATTATGGACGTAATTGGGCACACGTGAGTCCAGCTTGGAACGATATATTAAAGAAACTTGCAGACACGACCGGAATTACCGACTATCAATCGATACATATTAAACTGAAAGGAGGACGAAAATTCAATTATGACGCGGAGGTCATGTATAAAGGTTCGAACACCATCATTAGACATATCGACTTTAAGAATGGAGAAACCAGTATCGCAAAAATACCCCAGTTCTTGTCTCTCCAGGCAAAATTTGATTTATTTGCGGAAACATATGACAAGTTTTGGTATGAACATTATCTGGATAAATATATCGGTTGTGACGACGGGATTGCTTTATCAAAACCACCACTTCCTTTGTATCTGAAACGTGTCACGCGTGTAAAATGTAAAGGTTCTCCCTTTTTCGAAAGACTTAGTGAGCGAGAGTTCTTCTTTCAAAATGAGAAAAATGATGTGGTCAACGCCTCTATAACCGATTATCTTACTCGCTATGGTCATACTATTAACCTGCCCCTTTTAACCGAAAAAATCAGGTCGACTCAGAATGGAAAGTATTATATCTTATGGAACGAAGGGGCTTTCCACATGGATTGGCTACATGAAGAAGAAATGGGTCAATTGACTTATTTAACCATCAAAAATGGGAATGTCATCCAGGTTAAATCTGGAAATACTATCTATAATCTCTTGTTAAGATGGCGAAACCACAAGGGTATTCTCAACCCCGCGTGGCAAATCAGTATGAATCGTTTGTAATGATAAAAATTGACTTCAAGACTTTTTGATAGTCTATATCAACATGAGTCAACCTAACTCTATGAAAACTCGTAACACTCTTGACGAGTTTCGCGATATTTCCAAAGAGTTTAATGCGTCGATTAGCAAAGAGGAACGAATGGAACAAGGCATTTTCTTCACCCCCAAAAAAGCACGCGACTTGTTGTTTGGAAAACTGGCCGAGTTGAAGGTTTGTCCCAAGACGATTCTGGAGCCTTCGTTTGGCACGGGTGAGTTCTTGCTCGATGCACATGCACTGTATCCGAATGCCCAATTGTTGGGGGTTGAAAAAAACGAAGACTTGTTTCAGAGCTTACAAGCCCCACCTAATGCGACGCTCACGTGTGGCGATTTCCTTACATGGGAAGGTAAGGCAGACCTCATTATCGGAAATCCGCCTTACTTTGTGTGGAAGACGACGGACCTTTCGGCAAAAGAGAAAAAGGCATTTGCGGCAAAACATGCGCCTTCGATGACGGGTCGACCGAACATCTACATCATGTTTCTTTACAAATGTTTGGAGGAACATTTGGCGGAAGACGGATACCTGGCCTTTATTCTTCCGACCTCTCTCTACAATTGTTCCTATTACCAGCCGATGCGTGATTACTTGGAGAAACATACGACCCTATGTCATCTCGAGACGCTGAATAAACCCGGGTTTTACGACACAGGGCAAGAAACGACCCTGCTTGTGCTACAGAAGCGGACGGGCTCATCGGACTATCTCTTCAAGCCTCATGGACACGTATTCTTGACTCCCTATTACAAAGAGCTCTACACGCTTACGCGAGACACGCAAACGCTTGCGGATTTGGGCCTTGGCGTGAAGACGGGAAACGTGGTGTGGAATCAAGTCAAACCGCATCTCTCGGATGAAGGCACCTTATTGGTTTACTCCAGTAACATTAACCATTCGGTGCTGTCTCTAGGCAATCTTGGAGGGATAAAAAAGCAGTATGTTCAAGGGCTGACCAAACCCACCTTGGATGGACCGGTAATTTTGGTGGAGAGAGGTTACGGCAACAATTATCGGTTTAATTCGGTGCTTGTTGATTTGAAAGGATTTTATGCCGAAAATCATATCAATGTCATTTACCCAAAAACACCCGAGGCGACGATTCATCTGGATCGGGTCATGAACAGTTTCCGAGACGAAAGAAGTCAACTGTTTATTCAATGGTTTATTGGGAATGGGTCCATGTCTGCAACCGAGCTCGAGACCCTCCTTCCCATCTTCTAATCTAATTTATAAGTGTTTTGTTAGAGGTGTCTATTCTTTTTAAAATACTTATGCTTTCTATTTTCAGGTCAAACCACATGGCTTCTCGCTTGACTAATTTGAAACGCGGGTCTTTTTTGGATAGTTTTTTGTTATCCACGCCTACGATACCCATACGACCCGTGGCACATAGCGAAGTCAAACTCAAACGCTTGGTCTTGCATCGGTCGGGGGTCCATTGGTATACTTGAATATTTTAAAAGATGTTTCCAAAATTTCATGGTTAGCTTGAATGAATCTATGGTGCGGATTTGCTAAAAATGGAAGCAAGAAGTAGTTATTGTAATAGATTGTGTGCCACTTTTTTTAGAAAAGGCTACAAATAGTTAGCCACAAATGTGTAGAAATACCATATAAAAATATAGTCTTTTCTAATGTATGGCATTTCATTGTGAAATATGTGTATTTACTACACACAAGAAGTACAATTTCCAAAAACATTTGGGAAGTCAGCGACATTTTATCAATGAAAACAGACCAAAAGTTCAAATTCAACCAAAAATAGCCGAAATCAGTCAAGTCGCGCCCGTAGTTCAGCCAGTTATCCCTGCTGTGGATATCGGATTTAAATGCAAACATTGTGGAAAATCATATCGTCATAAATCCTCTTTGTCGAAACATGTAAACCATTCTTGTAAAAAAGACGATGAAGACTTGGTTGAAAAATTGAACAAAACCATAGAAAGTAAATCAAAATATATTGAACATTTGAAAAAAGAATTACAAAGGGTGTATACTTTATTAGAAACGAAGGAGATTGATAAATTAAAGAATAACCATTTTTAAAAATGCGTCCTCCAGATTTTTTCTGGGCCGACCCCTCGCTCTCTCTCCCGCAAAAAGAGATTTTTTCATGGCTAACTGCAAAAGTAGTTATGGTGCGGATTTGCTACAAATGGAAGCAAAAAGTAGTTACTGTAAACGTTTGAATGCTCCCGACTGGAAGCTTGCTATATTTTCTCAATGCGAATATCGCTTCCAAATTGCTTCTTTTCTTGAATTGGTTCGGTCGTAAGGGTTTTAAACGTTAAAAATATATTCTTTCAATCTATTCACTATACATAAATAAAAAGTAGTAAAATACTATTTTACACATTGCTTCCAAAAGTTAGCCAAGTTAGCCTAACCGCAGCCAAAGTTAGTCACACCAAGCATCAAGTAAAAGATATGTTATGGATTACTATTTTGAAACTGTTATAGGTTTACTTCTTTCACTAAAAAAATATGCAAAAGAAAATAGATAAAATAAATAAGGATGAAAGGAATGAAAAAGAAGGTTGGGAGCCTCTTTTTAAAAAATGCATCCTCCAGATTTTTTCCGGGCCGACCCCCTCGCTCTCTCTCCCGCAAAAAGGGTCGATTTTCACGGCTAACTCGTAAAGTAGTTATGGTGCGAATCGCTTCCAAATGGAAGCGACGTATCACATGTAAATTAATGTATCATTGCATGCGGGAGTTTTGGGAGCAAAAAAACGCTTCCGAATCAATATAAAAGAATATTCCTTTATACTATATGAGATTTCATTGTGAGATTTGCTCTTTTACAACCGATAGAAAGTGTAATTATGTAAAACACATGAATAGTAAAAGACATCATGAAAAGTCAATCGCTCCCAAAGAGTTAGCCGAAGTTAGCCTACCTATAGCCCAAGTTAGTCACACCATCGCTCCCGTAGCAGAAATGTTAAAATGTAAGTATTGCGAGCAGTGTTATCGTCACAAATCTTCTCTGTCAAAACACATCAAATATTCTTGCACGAAAAACAAGGACGAAGACTTGACGGAGCTGGTGCGTCTCTTGAACAAGCGTATTGAGCAACAAGAAAAGAGTATGGAAAATCAGAAACAAGAACTAACCAAGACGATAGAAACTCAATCGAAACAAATCGAAAAGCTGATGGGCAAGCTAGAAATCAACGGTTCTTTTAATACAACCAATAATACCATCAATCATTTTACTCTTTTGCCCTACCGCGAAACGGACATCTCTCATCTCACTGACCAAGATTACAGGTATTGCATCAAGCGCGTGAACCATTGCGTGAAAAGCATGATTGAGAAGGTTCACTTTAATCCTTCCAAGCCAGAAAACATGAATATCTATATTTCCAACATCAAGGACAGGTATATCATGCTATACGATGGTCAAAACTGGAATGTTGCTAACAAGAAAGATGAATTGGACCGACTCTATGAAGAGAAAGAGATGATGCTCGAAGAGTGGCTGGACAGTAATCCAGATGAAGAACTCAAGCAAAAATTCATGAAATACCTGGACAACAAAGACAATGACGAGTGTCTCAATCGTATCAAGGAAGAAATCAAAATGATGATTTATAATAGCCACCAGAAGCTGGTCCTGAAAAACAGTGTATAAACCCAAATGACCTATATACCTATGAAATTCCATCTGTATCTGTTTCTTACATCCACTTTTGCGCTACAGGATGCCTTCATTCGTAATCTCGACAAACCTCCCTGTATCCACTGTAAACACTACTTGCCCGATCCGAGCGATTCGTTTGATGCATCGACCGCAAAATGTAGAATGTTTGGTGGGAAAGATACACATACAGGGATGGTCCTTTATGAACATGCGGTTTTGGTTCGAGGTGATGAGATACGTTGTTCGGTCGAAGGTAAATACTTTGAGGGTGAGAAACACCTGTGTCTCAAACGTGCCGGACACATGGTCCAGCGGACGGGTCCCGTTGGTCTATTTATTGTTTTATTGAATATATTTAAATACATGGTATAGTTCATGCTAGATGCGTATTGGCAAAATCTTTGCTGCGAACTTCTGTTATCAGTGCGTCTATCATATTCCGAATAAATGGGACCATAGCCTGGAGCGAAGCACGTGTTCCAAATTTGGCGGTCGCTATGCCGACCTGTGTCGTTATGACGAGACAAAATGCGGCATGGAAGGTAAGTATTTTAAAGACAAGAAAGACCACGACCCCTTACAAAAGCCTTGTCCTTGAATAAAATATACTCCCATTCTAATACTATGTTTACCCAGTTGTATTTAACCACGACCAATCCTGAATTACCTCTGTCGGAATTGTCCCGCTACAGTGGCGACATCTTTCTTTCGGCGGTCTTTCATACCCTTGTCTATGCCGCATTTGCGAATGTGGTATGGTTTATTTTTACGGGGACAATATTGTCGTCACAAATCAATCAGCGATTGATATCCTTTTTAATCGTCGTGATGGCGTTTGGTTACCTGGCTCGATTCTATCACGTCAAAGAGATTTATCAAGCCTACGATAAAAACATGGACCTTACGCGGGTCCATTTGGATAAATTATACATTGGGTGGATTTTTATTGGGTAGTCCGCAATCTTTCCGAATGTTTATCGATATTTTTCACGTCTTTGGGTGAAAAATGTCGAGCTTTCTTTCCGCATTTGCTTTCGTCCATACGACACATGTCTGCATACCGGTTGAACTTTTTACATTCACTCAACTCCCATGTGTTTTCGCAATAAATGGGAACCACGTGCGAACAGTTCAGACAATTCGCCAATAGAAAATGTATGAACCTCATCTAGGTAACCTTGCGGGATTGTGTTTATATTATTTAGCTACGAAATATTTCCCAACGGGGCCGCATTGATGTTCGTTTTTTCGACAGATGTCTGCATATTCATACGTGACACGCTTTTCCTGGTCAATTTCCCCAAACCTTCGGCACTTACTAAGCCCATGTCTAAAAAGAGTGTCTCGTGGTTCGAAATACATACACTGACTACATTTTGGAAAAAATGTATAGTGAACAGAAACACCTCGGACAAGGAAACGCATAATCATTAAAAAAGAGTTTCCTTTAAACGGATTACAGTGCTTGTTTCATCAGCGTGACCTACTTTTCCTTTTTCTTGTATACAACGAAAGCGCTGGATGCATACCTTTTCTATTTTCTTTTTCGGCTGAGTTCTCCTTACGTATGAAAGCTTTATGTATCTTATCTTGATTTAGTTTGTTTGCATAATTAGAAGGACTGCCCGGTAAAGCAACAATAACCTCTGAACAGGGGTCTCTCGACCTACAAGATATAACCCCAATATGTATTTTTTCCATTTTTATTTTTTCTTTTATTAACTCGACCATCCTTCCGACCGGATAAATTTGACCTGGCTCAAATGTAAATAGTTTTTTTATTTCGTGGTCTAAACAAATGTAAATGCCTCCTTCTTCTTTATTGGCTTCATCTATAAAAAAGTTATATTTTGGAGATTCATTTTCATATCTATCATAAATGCGTATTTGTTTTAAACAAGCATATTCCATGCTAATACTTCTGTCAAGGGTATTGCTTTTTAATTTTTTCGTTCTTAGAATACAATCCTTTTTACAGTAATGAAGCATAACTATTCCTTTTTCTATTTCAATCATACCTTCTGGTTCGGTTGAATGGGCTTGTATCAGTATCAAAGGTATATACGCTTGATTATAAGAATGTAGCATATCAACCACATATTCTAATTCTTTATGAAACAATCCATGGTTGTTGTAATTTTTCTTGGACGCTTTCTTAGACCTTTCCTTGGACGTTTGCTTCGATGAACCAATGCCCATATATGAATTTAAACATTTTAAATAAAAACATAGGGTTCATTTGGTTCATTTATCTTTTGTTTCATCAGCGTCCCATAGTTGGCCTGGTTAGCCAGTCGAAATCCCATCTTCGTCCAAAACACTTCTGACCCATAGACGGAGACCAGAGACAATTCTCGGAACCCCTGCGCCAAGGCTAGGGCTTTCACCTCTGCCAACACGGGTCGAACCATGCCCCGACCGCGAAACTCGGGCAGAATGGCGAGGTCGTGGATATACCAGGTGTCTGGGTCGGGTATTTTGCCAATCAAGGTATTGAGGGGAGGATAATTGTCTCGTCGATACGGATGCGAAATCAGGTAGCCGACCACCTTTTCGTCGAGGACATAACTATAACACCCTTTCGACAAGGCCCTACGTTCCTCGAAGATTTCGGGGTCTTCGTAGAGGGAATGAACGCGCAGAGATATCTGGTAGACCTGCGGGATATCCTTTTGCGTCATGGGTCGCCACATGTAATAGACCTTTAAAAAGTTTAAGGTGCGCGTCTTGCGAGCAATGCAAGAGCTTTTGCGTTCTTAGAATTTTGGACCTTTGCCGTTTTTCTGGCCGCAGTTCCTTTGGCAAGTCGCTTGGCCGTGGCTTTGTTTGGAGACAGCTCTTTATTCGCGAGAGCGGCTTTCAATCGTTTCGACTTTTCGCCCTTGGTTTCGAGTGCTGTTTTATTCAACCGTGCGTCAATGTTGGTAAACAATTGGTCGATGTTCGGTGGGGCAAGATGTCCGTTGTATGCTCCACGAAAGCCATTCCGATTTTGGTCGAGCACCAGTTTTCGAACAAGGGTCCCGGACATGCCGTTTCGTCCAACATAGTTCAATCCAACCTGAAGGTCTGGCCGCCGTCTCAAGAGGAATTCGGACAGACCGCTTCCCAATTTGACTTTCTCTGGTTCATTGCCCAGCGTAATCAACACGCGTTCTGGGGTGCAAGTTGTCACGACCCCGCCCACGGCCGTGAAAGGGTTTGCGTTACACACGACCTGAAAACGCACGTCGGTGAATCGCGCATCGGCTGCTTTCAGGAGAGCAACCATTTTATTCACCACTTCGGCTTTCATGTTACATGGAAGAGGATTGTCTTTGGGGAGCTTGCCTGTCTCGACTTCTTTCTTGGTCGGCGTTTCTCTACCCGTTTTTGACGAAAGCACCACGACCACAATGGGGTCTTCGTGTTGGATGGCGGTTTCAAACAAGGATTGTATCAAGGCAAGATGGCCGGTAGTAGGCGGGTTCATTCGTCCGAGCGTGATCACTACTGTGGCTGCGTGGTCCATATATTGCACTTTTAAAAAAAGTGCCCAAAATACGCTTTTAGAAAAAGCGTCCAAAACTGAGGGATTTAAAAGCGGATTTAAAAGATGGATTTAAAAGAGGGACTTGAAACGCGGACTTGGAACTCGGACTTGAAAAGAGGGACTTGAAACGCGACCAAAACATGTATCGTGTAGAGTATTTAAATCATTTGACTATATAATGAGTAATTCAAATAATAATTCAAAAATGAAGGGGTCGAAACGTAAAAGACCTCGTATTTTAAACTCTAACTCTAACTCCAACTCCAATGGAACGACACGAAAAAAAAGACCGGCTCCAGTAACAGCTCCGTCTGTAGCGCC